>Ga0306920_100003698_pt1 | contig 19482 bp, 22 predicted proteins | sample flu12Cox44000170_FD_204666 | JGI IMG/M metagenome (GOLD analysis project Ga0306920, IMG submission 204666) | Lab enrichment of tropical soil microbial communities from Luquillo Experimental Forest, Puerto Rico - flux4day.12C.oxic.44.000.170 (v2)... | ecosystem: Environmental > Terrestrial >... | reverse complement strand
GCGAGTAATGCGAGCCGTCATAGGTGCCCTCCTTGCCCCGGGTCAGCGCCGAGGGGATCGAAAAGTCGAGAAACTCGTCATAGGCCGCGGCGATCGGGCCGATTGCGGCGAGATAGGAATCGAGCCCCCCGGTCAGGCTGAAGGCGGCGATGCGCCAAGCCGATTCCGGCGGGATGTAGCCGATCGCACGCGCCTCGGGAAACAGGCGGCGCAGCTCGATATAGGCCGCCGCACGCTCGGCGTGCACATCAAATGGTGGCGGGTCCGGCTTGATCGGACCCTTTGGATCGTAGCGATGCTTTTTTGATCTGACCTCGAGCTCGGCGCGAAAGTTCGCGTCGTAATAGCGATGGTGCGGTGCGTCGCCGCGCAACGTCCGAATCGAGAAATCAAGCGCATCGGTCGACAGATAGCTGGCAAAGATCGACGGCGGCGAGGAGCCGGTGCGGACAAAGTCCGGCACCTCGGCCGCCTGTTGCGGCCCGAGGAATTCGGCGCGTTTGACGTCGACGATGATCAGCCGGGGCTTATAGCCGCGCTCCGCCAAGTATTTCGCATAGAGCAGGTATTCCGGCGCGATCCCGTCCGAGACCGATAAATTGTAGCAACGGTAGCCTTCGATCTTTTCCTCGGGCAGCAGGCTGGCGCGCGACGTCCCGAAAATGACGCAATCGTAATCGTCAAGCCGCGGCAGAAACCTGATCATCGCGGCCAGGCGCTCGTTAAAGGGATAGTTGATCTGCGTGAGGACATTGCCGCGCAGATACCACAGGGGATCGACCAGACAATTGACGGCAAAGCACGCCGCGAGGATCAACCCCACGGTCGCCGCCAACCACCCGAGATAGATCTTGAGCCGCCGTCTCGATTTCACTTTTGATCTCGCCATCGATCCCTCCCTGGCAGGGGGCGCGATCCAGCCGCAGCCGGCATTTTGCGCGCCACCTCGGTTCTTTCGCCGCGCGTTTCTTGGGGTGATCGGTACCACATCGGTATCCGGCGCGCTATGTTTAGTGAAACACTCAGCCGACGGGATCGACAATGGACGAGATCGCGGAGGTCGAGCCGCTCGCGGTCTTCGAACGCTGGCTCGACGAGGCCTGGAAGGGCGAGCCCAACGCGCATGCGATGACGTTGGCGACGGCGACCCCTGAAGGCCGGCCGTCGGCACGCCTGGTGTTGCTAAAAGGTTTCGATCGGCGAGGGTTTGTCTTCTACACCAATCTCGAGAGCCGAAAATCTGAGGAGCTCTACGCCAACCCCTATGCGGCGCTGTGTTTTCTGTGGAAGTCGCTGAACCGTCAGGTTCGCGTCGAGGGCGCTGTCGAGCAGGTCGGCGACGACGAGGCCGATGCCTATTTCGCCAGCCGCCCACGCGACAGCCAGATCGGAGCTTGGGCCTCGGACCAGTCGCGCCCGCTCGAGAGCCGCGTACTGCTCGAGCACCGGGCCGAGGAGTTTTCTCGCCGCTTCGATCAGGGTACAGTGCCCCGCCCAGCATACTGGTCAGGCTTCCGGGTCGTGCCGCAGCGTGTGGAGTTCTGGCAGGAGCGGCCGTCTCGTCTGCATGATCGGTGGTTGTTTATTCGCGAAGGCGACGGATGGCGACGGCAACGTCTGTTTCCGTGACCCACGGGGCATCGGCCAACCGGCTGCGGCGGTTGGCGACTTATGCCTCCGTCGCGGTCGCGGCACTGCTGATCGCGGCCAAGTTCGCGGCCTGGCTTGAAACCGGGTCGGTCGCGCTGTTGTCGAGCCTCGTCGACTCGCTGCTCGATGCCGTCGCCTCGCTTGTCAACCTCTTTGCCGTCCGGCATGCGATGACTCCGGCCGACCGGGAGCATCGCTTTGGCCATGGCAAGGCCGAACCGCTCGCCGTGCTCGGCCAATCCGCCTTTATCATCGGCAGCGCGATGCTGCTGTTTGCCGAGGCGATCCGGCGGCTGATCCGGCCCCTCCCGGTCGAGAACCCGCCGGCCGGGATCGCGGTGGCGGTGTTCGCGATCGCGGTGACTGTGGGACTTGTCCTTTACCAGCGACATGTCGTGCGCCGTACCGGGTCGATCGCGATCAGCGCCGACGAGCTGCACTATCGCAGCGATGTTGTCTTGAATATCGGCGTCATCCTGGCACTCGTCCTCGGCAGCACACTCGATCAGCCGCTCCTCGATCCGCTGTTCGGCGCGGCGATCGGCGTCTGGATCGTCTATAGCGCCGTACGGCTCGTGCGGCTGTCGCTGTTCCAGCTGATGGACCATGAGATGGACGACGACGAGCGCGAGAAGATCCGGGCGATTGCGCAATCGCATCCTGATGTGGCCGCCGCGCACGATCTGCGCACCCGCGTCGCCGGGCCGACCGCCTTTATTCAGATCCACATCGAAATGGACGGTTCGTTGAGCCTCGTCCGCGCGCACGAGATCTCTGACGAGGTCGAAGCCAAATTGCGCGCCGCCTATCCGAATGCCGAAATCATGATCCATCAGGATCCCGAGGGGATCGAGGAGCCGCGTGCGAGCTTTCCGCGCCGGGTTGCCGCGCGATGAGCAGAGCGCGCAAGGTTCTGCTGTTGACCGGTGCCAGCCGCGGGATCGGCCATGCCACGGTCAAACGCTTTAGCGATGCCGGCTGGCGGATCATCACCTGCTCGCGCGACGACGTGCCGCCCGAATGCAAGCGCGACCCGAACTGGACCCATCACATCACCGCCGACCTCGCCGACCCTGTCGACCTCAAGCGCTTTGTCGCTGAGGCGGAACGGTTCTTCGACGGCGCGCTGCACGCGCTCGTCAACAATGCCGGGGTCTCGCCAAAGGCCCCGACCAGGGAACGGCTCGGTGTTCTCAACGGTGACCTCGAAGATTGGCAAAGAGTGTTTCAGCTGAACTTCTTTGTGCCGCTCACCCTGGCCCGCGCCTTTGCCCCGGCGCTGGCGCAAGGCAAGGGGGCGATCGTCAACATCACCTCGATCGCCGGCCATCACGTGCATCCGTTCGCCGGATCGGCCTATTCGGCCTCAAAGGCGGCATTGTCGGCGCTGACGCGCGAGATGGCCGCCGACTTTGCGCGGCTTGGCGTGCGTGTTAACGCCGTCGCCCCCGGCGAGATCGAGACGGCGATGCTGTCGCCCGAAACCACGGTGCTGCTGCCGCGCATCCCGCTCAACCGCCTCGGAATACCCTCCGACGTCGCCGGCACGATCTTTTTTCTGTGCAGCGAGGATGCCGCCTATGTCACCGGGACGGAGATCTCGGTCAATGGCGGCCAGCACATCTACTGAGAACTACCGTAGGGCCGCGAAGGGATCAGGCGGCCGAAGCATGAACAGTAACTGTCGCCGGATTTTGGAGGTCCCGCTGCGCTGGCGCCCATCGTCCGCCGTGCCCGTTCCACGGCCGCGAGGACAGCCAGATGCTGGCCGATGCCGAGATAGTCGTTCGAGCACCAGACGGCGACCTCGGCGCCGATCCGGTGATCGAAGGCGCTCGGAAAATGGTCGCGGCGCCGATCGAGGTCGGCGGAGACGCGGTAGCGCCCGTCGGCGCGCTTGATGTCCGGCTGACCCGGGCCGAGATCGACCGCATCTCAGCGGCGATCCCGATCGGTGCGGCCGCCGGCACCCGCTATCCCGAGGGCGGCATGCGCGGAGTACACATCTGAGACCGGGTCGGCCCCTCGCCCGCGTGTCGGACCACAGTCGGCGTTTCCGCTGACGACAGCGGAAAAAGACTTTTTCAGCCCTTGGAAACACCGTCTCGCCGCCGAAAACCTTAGTGATATGAGCAACATGGGCGGACTTGGCCAAGCCTGCCTACAGCCGAATTTTGCACACCAAAATGGCCGTTGGCAGCCGAATGGCAGCCGAATTTGGCACCCGGTTTCGCGTTTGCTGATTTGACCGCAAAAACCCTTTATAATTGATATTATCGTATCAAAAATATAGGCGCGAGTTCGACCTCTGCAAGGCGGCCGGCATCCAACAAGGTCAGGCGAGGAGACTAGCGCGCATTGCCGAAGCGGCGACAACTTCGAGCGGCTGCTGACGGCGTCAGCCATAGCCGGATCGATCAACCTCAAGAAAACCAGCCCGCAAGCATGGGGCTCCGACCCGATTGAGTGGCGCAGAGGATAAGCGTCGATGCGAACATGCACCTGGGCGAGACCCGAAGTCCGGAGACGCCGTGCCATCGCGCTCCAACCCACTATTTTGGCGCCTCCTAGTCGGCGCCTGCGGGCAGAGGCGGTCAGGCCGCGCGGCGCAAGGTGAGCCGGGTCCAGACGTCGGCGAGAGCCGCGACCAGCGCCTCGATATCAGTGTCGCGGTGCAATGGCGACGGGGTCAGGCGCAGCCGCTCGGTGCCGCGCGGCACGGTCGGATAGTTGATTGGCTGAACATAAATCCGGTGGCGCTGCAGCAACTCGTCGCAGGCGGCTTTGCAGAGGGCGGCGTCGCCGACCATGATCGGGACGATGTGGCTTGGGCTGGGCATCACCGGCAGGCCGGCCTCGGCCAAGCGGCGCTTTACGGTCGCGGCATGCTGCTGATGACACTGGCGCTCGACCTGGCTGTGTTTGAGATGACGGATGCTGGCGAGCGCGCCGGCGGCGAGTGCCGGCGGCAGTGACGTCGTGAAGATGAACCCTGGTGCATGGCAGCGCAGAAAATCGACGAGTGCGGCCGAGCCCGCAACATAGCCGCCGATCACCCCAAAGGCCTTGCCGAGGGTGCCCTGGATCACCGTCGGGCGGTGCATGACGCCGTCGCGTTCGGCGATGCCGCCGCCGCGCGCGCCATAGAGCCCGACGGCATGCACCTCGTCGAGATAGGTCATCGCGTCATACTTGTCGGCGACATCGCACAATTCGCCGATCGGGGCGATGTCGCCGTCCATCGAATAGACCGACTCAAAGCACACGAGCTTGGGCCGGTCGGGGGGCACGCGGTCGAGCAGCCGCGCCAGGTCGGCCGGATCGCTGTGGCCAAAGATGTGCTTCTCGGCGCGGCTGTTGCGGATGCCGGCGATCATCGAAGCGTGGTTGAGCGCATCGGACAGCACGACCGTCCCCGGCATCTCGCGCGCCAGGGTCGACAAGGCGGCATCGTTGGCGACATAGCCCGAGGTGAAGATCAGCGCCGCCTCGCGGCCATGCAAATCGGCGATCTCGCGCTCGAGCAACAGGTGCAGATGGTTGTTGCCCGAGATGTTGCGGGTGCCGCCGGCACCCGCACCCATCGTCCGCAGCGCCTCCGCCATCGCGGTGAGCACCGCCGGGTGCTGGCCCATGCCGAGATAGTCGTTCGAGCACCACACCGTGACCTCGGCGCCGATGCGGTGGTCGAAGGCACGCGGAAACCGGCCACAGCGCCGCTCGAGGTCGGCAAAGACGCGGTAGCGCCCCTCGGCGCGCAACGCCTCCACGCGCCCTTTGAAGAAGCCGTCGTAATCCATCATCCCAGCGAATTCAGCCAGCCCAGGGCACCATACCACAGGCCCCGAACTTCTTAAATCGGACGACCTGTCGCGGGTGTCGCGAGGGTCCGGCATCGCCCTCGGGTATTCGATCGCCGCTTCCGCCGCGCCGGATGGTGCCGGACGCGAGCCGACAGTCGATGCTGACCCGCCGGCCCGGCCGCAAACCGATCACAAAGAGCAGCTGCGGCCGGTCTCAGGAGCAGCAGAAGCTCCCGCTCGCTTTGCGTATGACTCTCCGCTCCATGGCGGTAATTGTAATTAATGCTGCATGCCGTGCATCGCCGTCACGGAGCTCGTTGAACCCTTTTCCGAGCTGAAGAACAGGACGAAGTTTGAGCCGACCTCGACAGCACGACCGGCCGCTCCGGATGCGTCCATTGCCGTCACCGACGTGATCCCGCTGCTGCCGTCGGGTGTCAGCCAGTCATTCCGATGCATGGTCAGGATCGGCCTGACTTCCTACCAGATCCCCCCGGTATTGACGAAGTTGTCATCGACGACTGGCTATGGTTCGGCGTCGGAACAAACAACGGGTGGGTCGGCGGATCAGGAATACCGGGCATTCCGCGAGCAGGACCGAAAGATCGACCGAAGACGCGTGCATGGTGCAACTTCCGGGTACCGGATTGTTCGGGTCGGGACGCTGTGTCTTGACATTCGGCTTGGTCTTCCAGGCTTCGGGAATGTGGCCGAATAGGCTGATCAGCGCATTCCCGAGCTCGACACCGCAGAGTTGGTCAGGTCGTCCGCCGTCCGGGCACTCCATCGCATGTCTAGGACTCTTATCGTTTCCGAACCTCGGCGCCAGGACGTAGAGATGTGCGGTTTGATCGAGACTTCCGCCGGTCGGGTCTTGTGTTGGCTCGGTGACTGCCTGGCAAATCGGCGTCTGCATCTCATTCGGGTCGGACTGGGCCATGATCCCGTTGAAGTCCAGATCAATGGTCGGCTGGTCGACGCAGTCGAAGTTCTGCAGGTACGTGAATGTGACCAATCCGCCATTGGCCAAAGCCGTTCGTCTAATTGGCCGCAAGCTGGGCCCAGGCGGTGCCTGCGGCCAAGGTCATCCAGCCGCAAGCTGATACGGCCAGCCAGAGACGACTCGGCCGAAGCTGGCGGGCTGCCACGGCCTGGATTGCGAAAGATTGATGTGTTTTGCCTTCATGTCGTTCTCCTTTGGGTCGGATGGTTCCACTCCGAGTAGCGCGGCGCTGCCAGGCACCGGCGCGTTTCATTTTGCCTGCGGGCCCAAGGTGAGGCTCAGCAAGTACTGGATGAGATCGCCTTTTCATTGCTCGCCAGGCCGAGCGACATGCAGGTGTTGTAGTGGTCGACGATCTGCTGCAAGTTCGCGAACCGCCCATCGTGATAGAACCCACCTTTGAAATGAGTGAACAGCTCACCGATCGGCGAGGTGCGATAACGGTGGTCCGGGGCCCGATCGGCCTGAAAGCTGTCGATGCAGATCTCGGCGGGGGTATGCAGGTTCCACCCGGGGTCGGTCCACAGCGGTTCGACGTGGCAGCTGTTGCAGTTTGCCTTGCCGCTGAAGAGCTCGTCGCCGCGAGCCGCCGCCGCCGAATCAAAGCTGCCTGGCGGAGGCGGCGGTGCCGGGAGTGCGAGCTGATAAAACTGAAGTGCGGCGAGCTTTGAGGTGATCCGGTCATCGTCGGGCGAGATATGCGGCAGATCGCCAAACCCGTTTTTGGCGGCGATCGGAAACTGTGTGTTGTCATTGAGCTGCGGGTCCCAAAATCTGCCGATCCCATGCAATCCGAGGTTCGCCACGAACGCGTTCCAGTGCGGCACCGAGCCCCAGCCGGTCCAGGCATGCAGGTTGACGCCACCCAATCCAAAAGCCGGTGGGATCAAGATCGCGCCCGGCACGATTCGTTCCGGTGGTCACGTTGTCCGTGACCTTGCTTGGGTTGACGGCCTTGCCATCGAGGAACAATTCGGCGTCGAATTTTCGCGGACCCCAACTATTGAGCACCACCCGCACATCCGCCTGGGTAATGCACGGGTGATAGTCTGCAACAAATCGGCAACCGGCTCCACGTTAGGGGCTAGTGCGACAATCGCTACGACATTTAGATCGCGGTTGGGCCAACCCTCGAGGCGGCGTCCCACACAACCGGTTTCGCGGTTTGGCTCAATAGCGCCGGCACAAAGCGCCGGGCGAGAGTTGTCGACCGTAGGGTGACAGACCGAGCACTGCAGGCCGACCGAGCGCAGACTCCCGGAAGAATTGAAAAAGCCGGTAACCCCGATGATGGCGTTCAATTTCAGCAGCTTGAGCGTTACCGCCAGATCATCGAGATTGACTTTCCCCTTCGACAATTGCTCCAACAAATCTCGCGGTAGAGCGTCCGCATCTATTTTCAGTCCCGCGGCGAGCGCAGCCTTTGGACTGAGGCCGGGTCCGACCCACCGAACCCGGCCTCCTCGATGGCCAGGTGCAAGTTCAGCATGTTGCCTCAGAACGTCTCGTCGCCGAACGTATCAAACCGAAAATCTGTCGCTCTTGGATTACAAGCTCGGCGGCATTTGCGGTTGTGGGGTCAAGTTTCCCGCAGTTTTTGTGCTACGGCCGCGAAGAAGCGTGTTTTCAGGATCCCTATCGTGAATAAGACAGGTCGCTCCATTGCGATCCTCCCCGGGTTCTTGATGCGCAGTTGCGTACGACAAGGGACCCAGAGGAGACCGGGTTATTCTTCTATGACAAGAATTTTATTTTTTATGACGCTAGTAGAGTTTTATTTTCGACGACTGCGAAGAGACCGGCTCGGCGCGGCGACAGACGATACTGCGACGATACAAGCTATTTTTTCTGCGCACAGAAAAAAGTGGCACGCGCCGGAAGCAGCAATGGGCAATACTGCAAATACCAGTCGGTGCTGGAATAGGTTGCGACCGTATCGGCCGCGCATTCCTGTTGGGCCGCCGTCTGGACCTGATCGAGGGAGCTGAGGAAGGTGTCGTAACATATCGCGACCCGGGTCAGCGCGGCGTCCTCGTCGGGACGCGCGGCGCGCGGATAGGTCGCATAGGGTTCGAGCGCAGAACACCCGGCGAGCGTTGCAAGCAGCAGGATTGCACCGGCGATCTTCATCCTGACCCGCCGAGCGCCCGCTCGAGAAAGGCAGCGCACGCCATCAGACGCGCATCGTCCCCCAACCGCCCGACAAGCTGGATCCCCGTCGGCAAGCCGTTGTCGGTCCAGCGTACAGGCAGGGTCACGCAGGAGACGCCGAGCAGGGTCCACATTCGGTTGAAAATCGGGTCTCCGGTATTGCCGAGCCCGATCGGGGCTTCTCCCGGCGCTGCCGGCACAAGCACGGCCGCGTCCGAGCCGAAAAACGCACCGAGCCCGGCGCGCGCCACCGCGGCGCGGGCGAGCGCCCGATCGTACTCGTCGGCCCCGATTGCCATTCCGGCATCGAGCATCTGGGCAAAGCGTGGCGACAGCTCGGCGCTGCGCTCTATTCGCTCATAGGCGAACGCGCGAACCGCTTCAAAACACATGATCGTGTTCTGCGCTTCGGCGAGCCCGTGATGCTCGGGCGCGATGGCAAGCTCGGCGACCGAGGCACCGGCGCGCTCCAGCGCCGCCCGGACCTCGTCGAGAGCGGCAGCGGTCGCCGGTTCGGCTGCATCCCACATTGGTGTGCGGTAGAGCCCGAAACGCGGGGGATCGCTCGGCACGGCGAGATGTCGCAGCGCCGGCCGCTCGGATAGCACGCCGGCAAAGAAGGCCGCATCCTCGACCGTCCGGGCGAGCACACCGATTGTATCGAGGCTGTCGGCGAGCGGTTTGACGCCGGCACGGTTGATCAGCCCAAAGCTCGGCTTGTAGCCGACGCAGCCGCAATAGGCGGCCGGTCTGATCACCGATCCCGCGGTTTGCGTTCCGAAAGCGAGCGGCGCCATGCCATCGCCGACCGCCGCCGCCGAGCCGCTCGACGAGCCGCCCGGGGTGTGGGCGGGGTTGCGCGGGTTCGCCGTCTTGCCCGGCGTGAAGGCGGCGAATTCGGTGGTCACGGTCTTGCCGAGAACGACCGCCCCGGAGGCTTTGGCCAGCGACACGCAGGACGCGTCGGCGGCGGGGCGGTGGCCGCGGTAGATCGGCGAGCCGTAGGTGGTCGGCATATCGACGGTATCGATCAGGTCTTTGACCCCGATCGGGATCCCGTGCAGCGGTCCGCGGGGCGGCTCGGCGTCGCGCTGCCGGGCGGCCGCGAGGACCTGCTCGCGATCTAGGTGTTGCCAGGCGCCCACAATCGGCTCGCGGGCCTCGATTCGGTCGAGATAGGCTGCGGTCAGCGCCTCGGCGGTCAGGCGGCGCTTGGCGATCTGCCGGGCCGCTTCTCGAACGGTCAGCGAGCGAAAATCGGTCACACGGGTCTCCTCTGCCGGCTTGGGCAGCCTAGCAGGCTGGGTTAGGATCGTCGACGCTCAACCCGAATGGAGAAGCCAGATGATCGAGATCCCGGCACGCCAGGGCAGAGCGGCGCGCGTTGCCAAAGGCCAGACGGTCAAGGTCATCAAAACCAGGGGGCAGCAGGTTGTCGACACCTGGGCATTCAATGCCGACGACATGCATGAGTTTATGTCGATGGAGCATAGCCGTGTCGCGCTCGGGCGAATCATTCCCGGGCTCGGCGACCGGCTCGTCACGAACCGGCGGCGGCCGATTTTGACATTGGTCGAGGACACCTCGGGAGGCATTCATGACACATTGTTTGCCGCCTGCGACCACTGGCGCTACGAGATCCTCGGCTGCAAGGAGTATCACGACAACTGCACCGACAACCTCTGGGCGTGTTTGGCGGTGCTCGGGCTTGTGCCGCCGGAAACGCCGGCGCCACTGAACCTTTTCATGAATATTCCGGTCATTGACGGCAATCGGGTCGAAATGCGGCCACCGGTAAGTGCACCCGGCAGTTACGTAGCGTTGTGCGCGGCGATGGACTGCGTCGTTGCGTTCTCTGCCTGCCCGCAGGATCTGCTGCCGATTAACGGCCTCGCAATGCAGCCGACAGAGGCGCATTTTGACGTGATTGACTAACGCGTCTCTAGACCGTCACGCCGAGCCCGGCATCGGCTGACGACAGTTGACGTGTGTGACAATAATGAGGCCCGTCGTGTTTCGGGTTGATAGACAGTCCAAGGTCTAATTATCAACCCTCGGCCAACCGGGGGACAGGCGAAGATGAAGCAATTTTGGTTGGGCCAGCTGGCCGCGGTTACCGCTATCTTGGTCTTGGTGTTCCGACCGATCGCCTTGCTGGGAACCGCGGTAGCGCAAGACGGTACTGCCGTGAATTTTGGTACGGCACCCCATGGCAAAAAGAAGTCGATCGATCCGGGTCCGCGCGGCGGAGCTCCTGGTGCCGGTGGCCCACTCGTCGGTCTCGACGACGATGAACAGGCGCTTTTCAAAGCCGCGAAGAGCCGATTCCAGGAGATCGACTCAGTTAGCGGAACTATCCCCGGTGAAGCTGGAATTGGTCTTGGCCCGCGTTTCAACCTCAACGGCTGTGCTGGCTGTCACGTTTTCCCGGCGGTCGGCGGTTCCAGTCCTGCGATCAATCCACAGATCGCCGTGGCCAAACTGGATGGCGCGAAGAATGTCGTGCCGTCCTTTATCAGCGAGACCGGCCCGGTCCGCGAGGTGCGCTTCTTCCAAAACCCCGACGGCACGCCGGATGGCGGGGTGCATGACCTGTTTGTCATAACCGGTCGTACCGACGCGCCAGGCTGTAACATCAACCAGCCCGACTTTGCTACTGAACTCGCTCAGCACAACGTGATTTTTCGCATCCCGACGCCGACCTTTGGATTGGGATTGGTCGAAAACGTACCCGACAGCTATCTAGAAGCGGCGCAGGCCGCCAATGGCTCCGTTGCCGCGTCCCTAGGCGTGTCGGGCGTATTTAATCGAAGTGCTAATGACGGGACGATCACGCGTTTCGGCTGGAAAGCACAGAACAAATCACTGCTGATGTTTGCCGGCGAGGCCTACAATGTCGAACAGGGCGTGACCAACGAGCTCTTCCCAAACGAACGCGAGACGGCTGCGAGCTGCCAATACAATGGACTGCCCGAGGATACGACAAATCTGGCACCGAATTTCAACAGCGGCAGTTTGGCCTCGGATTATTCTTCCGACGTCGTCAATTTTGCAGCCTTTATGCGTCTTTCGGCACCACCTACTCCGGTGCCGGACACCGCGTTGACGGCACGAGGAAGACAGGTCTTCCAAAACATCGGGTGTCAGACCTGTCACATCATGACCCAGACCACCGGCCAGTCGGGCTATTCTGGCCAGAGCAATGTGAGCTTCTCCCCGTTCAGCGATTTCGCTCTCCATGATATGGGGACGGGACTGGCTGACGGCATCGCGCAAGGTAGCGCCTCTGGCCGGGAATTCCGGACAGCTCCTTTATGGGGTATCGGTCAGCGCCTGTTTTTCCTGCACGACGGGCGGACAGCGGATCTGTACCGAGCGATCAAAGCCCATGCCAGCAATGGTTCCGAGGCCAATACTGTGATCTCGAACTTCGAGATGCTGGCCCCGGCAGACCAGCACGCTTTGGTAGATTTCCTGCGCTCGTTGTAGCATCGCAGCTCTCGATGTATCGAATTTGGGCGCTCGCGGCACTGGCGTGTCTCACGGTCGCATTGGCCGTTCCTCGGGGCAGCGCCAACGTGTCGGCGGCAAACCCGGAAGATGGCAAGGTCATATCCGGCAAATATACGAACAAATATTTTGCTATGGCCTATCCATTGCCATCCGGCTGGGGCGAGGACGGTGAAGGGCCCGCTCCGTCGTACTCCGGTTATTATGTGCTGAGCGCGCTGAAGAGCGGCGGTGGGCGCGCCGGGACGATGCTGATCGCCGCGCAAGACCAGTTTTTTGCAGCCGATGTGTCGAGCCGCGCACAGGAGATAGTAGAACGGTTTCGCCGCCTCCTAGCCGAGATCGACGGCATGATGATCGACCATGAACCAGAAGAAGTGACAATTTCCGGGATTCCTTTTACGAGGCTCGATTTCAGCGGCGTCGGCCTCTACCGAACCGTCTTGGTCGCCGAGAGGCGCTGCCATTTCGTCAGCTTGAGTCTAACGACAGCCGGACCCGACGAGCGGGCGAGCCTCACGGAAAGCCTCCTTCGTCTGTCGCTTGGCGAACCCGGCGATCGTGCCGAAGAGGTGCCGGTTTGCGTCAAAGACTACGCGACCCCGGACCACGTCATTTCGCGTGTCGAACCGACCCCCGCCGCTCCGAAATTTACCTTGGTTCCGGTGCGCGTCATCATCGGGGTCGACGGCTTGGTCAGGCACATTCATGTTATACGGGCGTCTGCAGACCAACGAGCAAATATCACAGCAGCACTGGGGGGCTGGCAATTTAGGCCATTCACCATTGAGGGACGGCCGGTCGAGGTTGAGACCGGCATAACCTTCCGATTTTGAAATGGCCAGCGCCGCTGCGCTGTGAGCCTCGGCGGCGGCACATAAAAAATGCGGATCTAACCCGCCAGCCTTGTTTGTCTTCTGGCGAACTATGTCGTTTATTCGGCCGCCCGAAAAATGCCCGCAAGCGTAAAAACGTCATCCCAGCCGCAGCGAACAAAGAGAAGCCTTTGAAGTCCCCGGCTTCCCGCCTCCCGCCTTCGCGGCGACAAGCTTGGCGGGAGTGACGACAAAGGTGTCAGTATGCCACTCCCGCTTTCCACGAGTTTTCCGCAGCCTGTCACGTCTGCAACAGTGCCGCCCTTGCGAGGATTGCGTTGTGCGGCACGCGATCAGAATGCCTCGGCGGAGAGAATAACGATTGCCGTTCGGGAGATTAAAAAAACGATCGATACCGTGGTGGCTCGCCGTATATGGTAATGTTCCAAGGGTGTTGTCAGAGCGTGCATTTGCGGAATTACGCCCGCGTGACTTGCCGGTCTCGCGTCGCGCTCTGTTGACCGGAGCTTTCGGCATGCCCGTCGTCGTGGGCAAATGGAGGTCTGGATCCGCTGTGGCGCGTGTGGACATCGAATACCACGGCGGATTTATATACTGGCCATCCGGTCGGGCCCGAGCCGTGGTCGGAGCCGGCGGTGTGAGCCGGGCTAAGAAAGAGGGCGACCGGGTCACTCCCGCGGGCACGTTTCCGCTCCCGTGCGGGATGTATCGGCGCGATCGCATTAAGCTTCCAAACACCGATCTCCCGATGACGCCGCTGCGGGAGGTCCATGCTTGGGTCGACGATCCCGGCGACCCAAAGTACAACCAACTGGTCCAGCTACCTTATCCCTCACATACCGAGGCGCTCTGGCGAGCCGACGGAATTTACGACTTGCTGGTGGTAGTCGGCTACAACATGAACCCAATGCAGCCGGGTGCCGGCAGCGCTATTTTCCTCCATATCGCTCGACCCGACTTTTCTCCGACGGATGGCTGCATCGCGCTCAGCCGTGACATCCTTCTCCAATTGATAGCCGTGTTGGGTTCGGATAGCACGCTGACCATTCGAGAATGATCCATGAGGCCAGGGCGCGCTGCGAACTCGTTGTTTCGATCCGCTAAGCCTTGTACTATGCGTTGCTCCGGCAAACCATCGATGATCGATCATCTTTCGATCGCTGCACGGGGCCCGAAACATGCCGCCGATATTTTGGCCGAGTTGATGGGCGGTGTCGCGATGCCGCTTCCACCCAATCCGGGGAGCTTTTCGCGCTTCAGCTCGGCGCGCACGGATCGGGTGTCGGGTTTATCCCGGCGGAACCTAGCTGCAGCCGAGCGGCAATCACGGCGGGAGCTTTGTGAGAAGACCGGAAGCGACCCGTTTCGCGCTCAGCGTTGCCACCGACGCGGACACCGTCGAAGCGATGGCCCGCGAGGGTTGGCGATGCTTCCGCAGCAACCGCGGCCCGTTCCACGTGATCGAGGTGGGGCTCGAGAACGAGTCGATGGTCGAAATCCTGCCGCTCGAATTCGCGGCCGAATATCTCGCTTTCGCCCGTTCCGACAAAGCAGCGGCGGCCATCGCGGCAGCAGTTCCGGCAACGGCTCGTCAACTCCCGGCATAGCTTCGCCGCGATGACGAAAAACGCCCAGGGGCATGACCTCTCAGGCGCGACGACCGAAGCCGTGCCCGCCTACGATCGGGCCATACGAGCGTTCAACCTCGTCCACGGCGATGCGAGCGGCCTGTTTGAGGACGCAGGTCCGGCCGCCCCCGACTTCGCGATGGCATATCTCGGTGAGCGTGGGTGTTTGCTCTGGCCAATGACTCTGGCCTGATGACTGAGGCCAAAGCATTGGTCGAAACCGCTCGGCCTTTGCGGTGGAACGAGCGCGAGCAAGCCCATCTCGCTGCGCTCACCCAGTTGGTGCAAGGCGCCCGGGCCGCTGCCGTCGCGATCCCGGACCGCCATCTGATGCGCTACCCGTTCGACCTTGTGGCGCATCAGGGTGCGGCAGTGACCGACAGGTTCCCCGGCCGCTTTCCTTGGGTGCGGGATCCGTCGGCGCGGTCCTTGCCGTTCTGGTCCAACGACCAACCGGGCTACGACATCTTGCTGGCCTTTCACCGCTTAGGGCTGGAGGAAGCCGGCGATTACACAAGAGCCGAAGACAAGGCGCGCGCCGCCGTCGGACTCGAGCCGTTGAGCTTCTGGCCGCACCACACGGTCGCGCATGTGATGGAAATGACCGCGCATCCGGAAGACGGGTTGGGTTGGATGGCCGGCACGCGAGGAGCTGTGGTCGACCCCCGGCCACCTGAACCAGGTCCATATCTGGTGGCATAAGGCACTGTTCCACCTCGACCTCGGGCAATATGACACGGCATTGGTAATCTATGACGGGCCGATGCGCGCGAGGCAACGCCCGGTGGCGCTGAGCCTGACCAACGCCACCGCATTGCTTTGGCGCCTCAACGCGCTCGGCGTTGACATTGGCGACCGTTGGCGGGAGCTGGCGGCCGGGCGGCAAGGCCACGCCGACGGGAAATGCCTCGCTTTCTGCGACATCCACGCCGCGATGGCCGAGTTGCGCTCCGGCCGGGAAGCGCTGGTCTGGCAGCGCCTCGAGGCAATGCGCGAGACAGCAGCTGCTGGTAGCGAAGCGGCCGGGGTTTATCGCACCGTTGGCATTCCGATAGTCGAGGGTCTCGCGGCGTTCCAACGCGGCGCTTACGCCGAGGCGGTCGAGTTGCTGCTGCCGGTGCGCTTTGAGCTATGGCGGATGGGCGGCAGCCATGCGCAACGCGGCGTGATCGACTGGACCTTGGCCGAGGCGCGCTGGTCAGCGGGACGTTGCGGTGTCGCTGGCGCACGAACGCTTGGCGACCCGTCCGCGCAGCGCGCCGAACCGGCGCTTCCTGTGCCATGCCGAGGCCATCCCGGGCTGATCGCGAGCGTGTCCCCGACATGCCTGTCGTGCTGGTCCGCGGACGGAAGGAGGCGCGGCTCGGTGTCGTCGTCCGACGATGGTGGGCGCGACTGGGATTGAACCAGTGACCCCTACGATGTCAACGTAGTGCTCTCCCGCTGAGCTACGCGCCCTTTACCAGCGGCCAGGGTGGAAGAGCGGGATGTAGCGAAATTGCCCGTGACAAGCAAGCGCGGACCACTTCTCGGTAACCGGACGATCTGGGGTTAAGCGGCTGCGGAAGTTGCGGCTGCCGATCGGCGACGTTAGTCTCGGCGTAAAATGTGGCTACGAGGTGCGCGATGCGGAGGGGGATGTTGCGGTTGGCGGTCCTGATGGTCGCCGGTTCCGGTCTGGGCGCGCTGGCGGCAGGAGGGTCGGGCAATTCTGCCAATGATAACCTGCTCGCCATGCCACCGGAGCAGCAAGCCCAGATGCTGACAAAGGGGATCAAGGATTGTGTTGGAGAATCGCCCTTTCCGATGGGCGTGACGAAGACAGGAAAGGCAAAGGGCTACGCCTATTGGAGCGTGCGCTGCAAGGACGGCAGAAGCTTTGCCATTCAAATCACACCGAAGTCACAGGCGACCGCCGCGGATTGCAAGCAGCTTGAGGGTTCCGGCAAGGAGTGCTTCAAGAAGTTCTGAGGGTACTCACCCGCCAGCCGCGGTCGGCCGGCGGTTACCAGCGCATCGGTTGGCGGCAAACCGAGTACCAGAGACCGAGATTCTCTTCCTTCCACTTCGGGTCCTCGCAATCTTTTTTGAGGAGCGCGGCAGATGCCTGCGGATCGGAGGGTGGAACCGGTGTGCTGGAAGAGCACCCTGCCACGGCGATTAGCAGCGCCAGAATTGCCGATCTCATCAGCGCCTCTCCCGATCTTGTGGGCTAGACCAAGGTGCATTCATCGACCCACAGAATTCTCGGCTGCTCCCGCGGTGAATGCAAGGCGATGCGGCTCACCCGATGGTGGTGCTGTGCGACCGCCCTTAAAACGATTATAATGTTCAGAGTTGCCGGTGAGCATCGGTTCTGAAGCAGCACCGGAACCGCGGAGTGCACCTTATGAAGAGTGACGGTGGGCTGAGGAATTATCGCAGGGACACGCTCCTCGCTCATCTCGGGCGCCACCCGGAAGGACAACACGGCGCTGTCAATCCGCCGGTCTATCACGCCTCGACGATCCTTTCTTCGAACATGGCCGAATGGGAGAAAAAGCGCGACCCAAAGACGCGCTTCGATGTGGTGCGCTACGGGCTGCTCGGTACGCCCACCACCTTCGCCCTTGAAGAGGCATTGGCGGCGCTCGAGGGCGGCCATCGCGCGATGCTGATGTCCTCGGGCCTGGCCGCGATCACGGCACCCTTGCAGGCGTGTCTCAAGTGCGGCGACCATCTGCTGATGGTCGATTCGGCGTACGGGCCGGCGCGGAACTTTTGCGAACGCGTGCTGACCCGCTACGGGGTCGCGACGACCTATTACGACCCGCTGATCGGCGATGGCATCGCCAAGCTTATGCGCCCCAACACCAAGGTCGTGTATGTCGAGTCGCCGGGCTCCTTGACCTTCGAGGTGCAGGATGTCCCGGCAATCGCCGCCGCAGCGCACGAAGCCGGCGCCAAGGTGCTGATGGACAACACCTGGGCTTCACCCTGCCTCTTCCCGTCTTTCGCGCGGGGCGTCGATGTCTCGATACACGCGGCGACCAAATACATCGTCGGTCATTCCGACGTGGTCCTTGGTGCGGTGATCACCACTGAAGAGATGTATATGAAGGTGCGCACGATGGTTGCCGATCTCGGCCACTGTGCTGCACCCGACGACGCTTATTACGCGCTGCGCGGATTGCGGACCTTGAGCGTGCGGATTGAACGGCACGAAAAAAACGCGCTCGCCGTGGCGCGCTGGCTGCAGACCCGTCCCGAGGTGTCGCGCGTTCTCTACCCGGCCTTGCCGGAGGACCCCGGCTACGCTTTGTGGAAGCGTGACTTTCTCGGCGCCAGCGGTCTCTTCGGCGTGGTTTTGAAGCCGGCGCCGAAAGAGGCGGTCTATGCGATGATCGACGCGCTCGATCTGTTTGGCATCGGCTCCAGCTGGGGTGGCTTTGAGAGCCTGATCCTGCCGACCAATCCCGAGCGGCTGCGCACCGCAACGCGCTGGAATGCCGAGGGCCCGACCTTGCGGCTGCACATTGGGCTCGAGGACCAGCAGGATCTGATCGAGGATCTCGAACGCGGCTTTCACCAGCTCCGTGTCGCGGCGGCTGCGTAAACCGACCGTCAGGCGACCCCGAACCGCCTGATCGTCTCCTCATTGAATTTGAGCCCTAGTCCGGGAGCTGTCGGCATGACGAGATCACCGTCCTGCGGCACCGGAACTTCTTCGAATAAGCGGAAGAGGCGCGGCATGTATTCAACGGTCAGACCGTTGGGCACGGCCCCGACCAGGTGCACATGGATCTCCGGCACGCCATGGCTGACCACCGGCAGATTGAAGGCTTCGGCCATCCCGGCGATTTTGAGCCATGGGGTGATCCCGCCACAGCGCACCTGATCGATCATCACGATATCGACCGAGCGGGCCTCGAGCATGTGGCGGAACGGCACGATGCCCCAGAGGTATTCGCCTCCCGCGACCGGTGTCGACAGCGCGGCCGACACTCGGGCAAGTCCAGGAAAATCGTCGGCGGTTGTCACGTCCTCCAGCCAGTAGAGGCCCACCCCGGCACCTTCGACCCGGCGGCCGATATCGATCGCCTGCTCGACCCGCCAGCGCTGGTTGATGTCGCACATCAAATCCATGTCGGGTCCGACCGCCTCGCGAATGAGGCGCGCCTGCTCGACTTCGCGAGCGGGCGAAGTGACACCCGGCAGACCGAGCTGCATTTTCGCCTGGCGATAGCCTTTTTCGCGCAATCTTCCGGCTGCGGTGACCGCTTCTTCGAGCTTGAGACCGCGTCGCAACGCCCCGCTGGCGTAGGTCGCGATGCGGTCGCGCCCGCCGCCCAGCAACTTCCATAGCGGCAGGTTCAGCGCCTTGCCCTTGATGTCCCACAGCGCCACGTCGATCGCCGACATGGCCATCGTCAGGATCCCACCCGGGCCGGCGCTTCCCGCAGCCGCAGCCAGCTTCGCCGCCACGGCCTCGACCCGCAGCGGATCCTCGCCGATCGCCAGCACCCCAAGCTCGTCGACGGCGCGCTTTAAGGTGCCAGTTAGCCGCCCGCCGAAATAGGTCACGCCAATCCCGTCGACCCCATCGCCGGTGCCAACCCGCAACGTAACGATCGGGTTGGTCGCGTTCGGATTTTCCGAGAACCCGGCGAGCGGCTCGTCGTTCGGCAATTCGACGACCCGCGTATGAATGGTGGTGATCTTCATGACGCAACCGCAAACCGGTTGACCGTTTCTTCTCGGAAGGAAAGGCCGAGACCCGGCCGGTCCGACAGGACCAGCTCGCTGTTTTCGAGCGCGGCGGTCCCATCGAACAGTTGCAGCATCCAGCCCATGTATTCGACGGTGAGCCCGTTCGGCACAGCCGCCACGAGATGCGCGTGGATTTCCGGGATCACATGGCT
>Ga0306920_100003697_pt1 | contig 19484 bp, 18 predicted proteins | sample flu12Cox44000170_FD_204666 | JGI IMG/M metagenome (GOLD analysis project Ga0306920, IMG submission 204666) | Lab enrichment of tropical soil microbial communities from Luquillo Experimental Forest, Puerto Rico - flux4day.12C.oxic.44.000.170 (v2)... | ecosystem: Environmental > Terrestrial >... | reverse complement strand
CTCTTCTTCGCGGAGGCTTACGGTTACTCGTCCGAGTTCATCGAATATATCAAGGCTATGCCCGTCGAGCGGGGACGCGGGACGGCGACTGGACGGGCCTTGCTGGAGGGTCGGGTGATCCATATCGCCGATGTCTTGGCCGATCCGGAGTACACCTGGGCAGAGGCCCAGAAGTTGGGCGGCTACCGCACGGTCCTCGGCGTGCCGATGTTGCGCGAGGGCATTCCGACTGGCGTTCTGACACTGACGCGCTCCGAGGTGCGGCCGTTCACCGAGAAACAGATCGAGCTGGTATCGACTTTCGCCGACCAAGCGGCGATCGCGATCGAGAACGTGCGGCTGTTCGACGAAATCCAGGACAAGAGCCGTCAGCTGCAATTGGCGAGCGAGCACAAGTCGCAATTCCTCGCCAGCATGAGCCATGAACTGCGCACGCCGCTCAATGCCATCATTGGACTGACCGAGATGATGGTCACCAACGCGGCGCGCTTCGGCACGGAAAAGGCGCTAGAACCGCTGCGCCGTGTGAATGCCGCCGGCACCCACCTCCTGAGCCTGATCAACGAGGTGCTGGACCTGTCGAAGATCGAAGCCGGCAAGCTCGAACTCAATCCCGAGCGTGTCGACTTACCGCGGCTCATCGATGAGGTCATCGGCACCGCGGGCCAGCTCGCCGAGAAGGACAAGAACCGGCTCGTCGTCGAAGCACAACAGAATCTCGGAGCGCTCACTGCGGACCCCATGCGGCTCAAGCAAATTTTGCTCAATCTCTTAAGCAATGCCTGCAAGTTCACGAAAGAGGGCGAGGTCGCCCTGCGGGTGCGCAAGGTGGCGGACGGACGCGATTGGGTCGAGCTTGCCGTTGCGGATAGCGGCATCGGCATGACCGCCGAACAGCAGGCGAAACTGTTCCAGGATTTCACGCAGGCCGATTCCCTGACCGCGCGCCGCTACGGCGGCACGGGGCTCGGCCTTGCCATCACCCGCAAGCTCGCGCGCATGATGGGCGGCGACGTGACGGTGGCGAGCGAGCCGGGCAAGGGCTCGGTGTTCACCGTGCGCCTACCGGGCGGTGTTCCTAATAATAAGGACGCAACGGTTGCGCCGACGCTGGCGCAATGAGGTGGCACCCGGCGACCCGAAATTCCGATAACGGGATTTATGGAATATCGACGCGACCGCCATCTCATTCCAGCTTGATGTTTGCCGCCTTGATGATTGGTGCCCAGCGAGCAATCTCGCTCTTCACCAGAGCGGCGAGCGGTGGCTGGCCGCGCCGCGCCTTGTCCGGAACGTCACAGCCGATTTCCGCCAGCCGCCTGCGCACGTTCTCGTCGTCGAGGGCCCTGTCGAGGGCATCGGTGAGCCGATCAAGGATTGGCTGCGGCGTTCCCTTGGGCGCAAACAAGGCCCACCAGGGCATGGCCTGGAATTCCGGCAGTCCGGCTTCCTTCGCGGTCGGGACATTCGGTAGGCCTGGGCTGCGCTGCGCGCTTCCGATCGCATAGGCCTTGATCATCCCGGCCTGGACCTGCGAACCAGCCTCCGGGATCGCGTTGCACATGTAATCGACCTGGCCACCGATCAACGCATTGGTGGCGGGCCCCGAGCCGCTGAAAGGGACCAGGGTGGGCTTCACGCCCAGGAGCGCGTTGAGCATGACGCAAAAGTTGAAGGTATTCGATCCGATGCCGGCATGCGCCATATTAAGCTTGTCGGCATTCGCTTTCACATAGTCCACGAATTCCTTCAGGTTCTTCGGCGGAAGGTCCCTCCTTGCCACAATCATCACCGGCTGCTCGATGACCAGGCCGACAGGCGCGAAATCGACATCCGGCTTGTAGGCGAGGTTAGGATAGAACGCGACGGAAGCGGCGTGCGTCCCCATGTGGCCCATCTCTATGGTATAGCCGTCGGGGTTGGCGCGCATCGCTCGGACCGTGCCGGTGGTGCCGCCAGCGCCCACGATGTTCTCGTTGATGAATTGCTGACCGAGCGTGCGCGACATGTGCTCGCCAACGATACGGGCGATGACATCGCTCGATCCCCCGGCCGCGAATGGCACGATCACGGTGATCGGACGCGACGGATAGGCTTGCGCCCATGCCACGCGCGATAGCGCCGGCAGCGCGGCAGCGCCCGCAGCCAGATACAGAAAATTGCGGCGGGGAAGTTTCATTTTGAACCTCCCTACTACTTCACATCATTCAATCACCTCGTCGGCGCGGCCGAGCACTGGACTCGGGTCGGGGCTCCCGCGTGGTCACTCTCCATCGCTCCACTCGTCATACCAGCTTGGGTCGTGCGCCGCGAGCCTAAGCCCGAAATAAGCGAGGCCTCCGGCGACGACGAGGCCGATCCAGCTGAACCACATCGGTACCGACCAGTCCCTGATGTCAACTGGCCAGCCCATATAAATCCGCACCAGGTGGAACAGCGCCACCAAGGTGAAGATTAGCCCGGCCACAATAGAAAACGTTTTCTGGTCCATGAGCGATCATCCCAAGTTTGTAGTCGCTCCTTGACTGCAATCTTGGCCTCAAACCAAACTGGCTGGATGGGGACCTATCCGTCGTACCGCTAATCTGATTCGGGCGCTGGCGTTGGCAGCGACCGGCAGTCTCGGCCTCATCTATCTTCTATTCTACTCTCCGGGCTGGAAAGGCTGGATGCTAGGTTGGAACTGGGCGGCAACCCTTTTTGCGCCTATACTTCCCGTGATCGCCGCGCCAGTCGGCGATTTCGGGAGGATCACATGATCGCACGTCGCACGCTCCTCGAGGGAGTGTCCTGTGCCGTGATGTCGGCAGCCGTATCGGGCATTTCTGTGCGCAGCAGCGAGGCCCAGCAGGTGCCGTATTCGTCGGGCACCGAGGCGCCCAAACTCAAGGCTCCTGCCAACGCTTGCGACTGCCACATGCACATCTACGACTCCCGTTTTCCGGTGGCTGCGAACGCGACCCTGCGGCCGCCGGATGCGCTCGTGCCCGACTACAAGCTGCTGCAGAAGCGCATCGGGACGACCCGCAACGTGGTCGTCACACCTTCCACCTACGGCACCGACAACAGCGCCACGCTCGACGCCATGGCGAAGATCGGCCCGTCCGCGCGCGGCGTTGCGGTTGTTGACACCAGCGTTAGCGACGCCGAATTGAAGCGCCTCAACGATCTTGGCGTGCGCGGCATCCGATTCAATCTGGTGCAGGCCGGCGCTACCACGGTCGAGATGCTTGAGCCGCTATCCAAACGGGTCAACGATGTCGGTTGGCATGTGCAGCTTAACCTGAAACCCGAACTGCTCGTGCAGATTGAGGATCTGCTGCTACGCTCCCCATCGCCGCTGGTGTTCGATCACTTGGCGCACATTCCCCGCAATGTCGGCGTCGAGCATCCGGCCTTCAAGGCCATGCGAAAGCTCATCGACAAGGGGCATACCTGGGTAAAGCTCTCAGGGGCCTATCAGGATACGAAGGTCGGCGCGCCGACCTACGCGGACGCGACGGCAATTGCGCACGCCTACGTCAAGGCCGCGCCCGAGCGCATGGTATGGGGCAGCGATTGGCCGCATCCGACCGAGAAGGACAAGCCCGACGACGCTGTCCTCTTCGACCTTCTGTCGCAATGGGCTCCCGACGAGGCCACCCGCAACCGCATCCTGGTGCAGAATCCCGAAGCGCTCTACGGCTTCGGCAGGCCGGCCTAGCGCGGGTGTCGTTCCCGAAGATCCATTGTGGGGCGCTCCGCGAATTCATGGCGAGTTTGGGTTCAAGGTCGCCGAGTCGACGGTCTGCCTTCCCGAGGTCGGTTCGAATTGAGCAGCCCCAAAAAATCGCGCCTTGAAAAATATCCGCAGAAAAAATCTCTTTTTTGTTAGTCGGCGTTCCGTTCAAATTATGAGCGCCAATTGGCTTGATCCATGGCAACAAGCGTCGAGCCGGTACGGTTGAAGGGCAGGGAAATTGGTCCGCACAAGGCCATAGTCACGCCGCTTCTGTCCGCTCGCAACGTACTTACGAACAATCCGTGGACCTTCGTTGCGCTTTGGCTTCAACGCAACCGTAGCGGCGATGCGCTCTTTTATTGGCAGCAAGCTGAAGAATTTTACAAAGTGTCTATAGGGCTACCGCTGCAATCAGCCCCGCTTTTGCTCTACTACTCTTTCATGAATGCGGCGAAGGCATTGCTGGCGGCCAAGCGCATAACGTTTAATGAATATCACGGGGTGCGAGCCTACAGCCGATTACCCAACAGATTCAGTATCGCAAATGACGGAATTAGGATTCTGACGCAGGAAGTCTTGCCGAGCCTTGCTTCGTACTACGGTGAGACCGAAACATCACGCACACACACGCTTCAAGAACTTTTTTTCAATATGGTCTTCATTCATCGGACCTACTGCCTGACTTATACCAGTCAAAAGGAAATGTATTTGCCTTTGGCGAACTGCGCCTACATCGTTATCACGTTGCCGGCTGCGAAGGCGTCCTAACCTGAGCGGCGGCCTCAGCACGACTGCTGAGCGCTCGTCCCGGCGACGCGTTCGGGAGGTCACGATGAGCAGCCGAGCCGCCCTGCGTCGTCGTGTTCATCGCATTCATGGTGGTCCGGCCGATCAAGGCGTCGGCGCAGAACTTCCAGAGAGAGGCGGAATTATCCGACCTCGCGAGACCCTATCACCCCGCAACTGTCCTTGATCTGATTAGTCCGGAGGCCGTGACATGTTCGTGAACCAACCCGACGACGCGCAACTCGTCACCCTGTGGCACGACCCCGAAGGTGGGACGTCCATCGGTACGGAAATTTTGCTTGCCTAAAAACCCAGCGTTCAGCAATCAACCGCTCGAAGCGCTACGATGCGCATGATCTATCCGCGCTCGCGGACCCCGAGTGTTCATCGGCTTGAGGTCTTACACTATAGCGCTATCATCGGGAGCGGCGCTTGTCGGGTTCGACAAAATTCCAAGCGTTCCCTGACATTAATTACAAGGCGTTTGCGAAATGGGGTCCCTCCGCCGATGCATTCAATGAGTTCTGGTTTAACTTGTCGCCCGTGCGCAGAGCGTCGCACGCTCTCGTTGGCGGGCTGCATCACCAATACATCCGGATTTAGGTTTTCGGCACGTACAGGCGCGTGCGGGTGTATCAGCTCTTTCGCACTTGCCATGCAAGATGGGTAATAGCTGCACCTTCACAGATGAGTTCGATCCCGAGTAACACACCAAGTAGCCACGCCGCTGAAACCGGGATGCTGGCCCACAGATAGAAAGCCAGTAGAATCCCTACGATCCCGCTAACCAGGACCCAGCCCCAGTTCGGGAAGGGCCGTATCGTCAGCGCAAAAATTACCTTTGAAATGCCTTCGATCAAGAAGAACACGATCAGCAGAAGCGTGAGAGTGAGTAAGCTCTCGCCCGGATTGCGGAGGAAAAGCGCACCGACGACGATGAACAGTGCTACTGATATGAGCTGTAGCCAAAAGTGCGGTACGTGGCGCGCGCCGATGAGGCTGATGCCCTGGAAGATGCCGCTGAAAATTAAGAGCCAACCGATGAAGAAGACTACGGCCACCGAGGATATCGCTGGGTAGACCAGGGCCAAGATGCCGGCTAGAATCATTAGGCCGCCTTGCACAAGGTACCAAAACGAGTACCGCTTGACCGTTCTGCGCATTTCCTCGCGCATTACTTGCGCGGCGGCGTCAAGTGACATCATTGACATGATTTATTTTCCCTCTTTGCCGGCCACAGGGTGAGTATAGCAAAGAATTGCGGCGCGTATCTGCGGAAGGCATCGCCATAGCGCCCAGCGGAACCGCCATTAAGTATGGCTCACCCGCATGCTCCCGATCGTATTCACCCAGGTCTCTTGGATCGATTGTGCAAACCGGCGTGAAATGAGCCTCCGCCTCAAGCATTTGCTAAATTTTACGGTATAACTTCGTCCGTCCCGCACTTTTAGGAGTATCCAATGGCGCCGCGTGCGAACTGGAAGGGCTACCTTCGGCTTTTCGCTGGTCTCTTGCCCCGTTGCACTCTAATGAAAGGGATATGCGATTATGTCGAAATTGATGTTTGCCGCCGGTGGAGTAGTTTTGCTGCTGACGATTGGTGTGTCGGACCCAGCCAGTGCGGCTCGCATATGTAAGGGCGGCCACGTCCATTACGGCGGCAGCGAATTTCATCATAACAAACTGCAGGCCGAAGCCAGTGCCGTGCGAGCGTGGCGCGCGGTCAAGGCACACACCTATGGCGCGACCGCTGCAGCCAACATGTTTCCTCCGAGCAGGCAGGTACATTGCGCGCGCGCCACGCATAACGAGGGATGGCGCTGTTTCGTCCGTGCTGGTACCTGCAAGGCAACCTGAACATCGCGCACTGGCTCGCGGCATGCTGAGCGGTGATCCTATTAAGGGGTTCAGCAACAGTGGATCGAGGTCAATGGGGACAGTGATCTAACGTGAAACGCTCGCCGCTGCGGCATGATCCGGATTGAGTGCAAGATTTGTCGCGTCTATGATCGTCACGTGACCAGGCACTTTGTACGTGCCCGCAAATGGGCACGCTTCTGCCCTCCCCATGCTCCAGCGAGCGCATCATGAAGCGCATCCGCATCGTCCACAAGACAGAGTACTATTACAATCAGGCTGTCACATTCGGCCTCCATCGGGCGATGTTGCGGCCTCGCGAGGGGCACGACCTCCATATTGCGCGGTCGCGCCTCGACGTAGAGCCGGAGGCGGCCGTGCGTTGGCTGCGCGACATCTACGGCAATTCCATCGCCATTCTTACTTTCACGGAGCCATCCCAAAAGCTGAGTGTCCTGAGCGAGGTGGACGTAGATCTCTATTACGACAACCCGATCGAATGCCTCATCGAGCCGACCGCCCGCTCCTTCCCGTTCCAGTACGCTCCTGAAGAGCAGGTGGAGCTGATCCCGTACCGCCTTCCCAGCTATCCGTACGACGGCCCGATGCTTCAGGAATGGCTGCAGAACCTGTACCGTCCCGGCCAGGTCATCGGCACTTTCGATCTCCTGGGCAATCTCAACACTCACATCTACCGATCTTTCGAGTATGCGCACCGCGAGGAGCCTGGGGTGCAACTGCCCCATGAGACACTCGCACGCGGCAGTGGGTCGTGCCGCGACTTCGCGGTGCTCATGATGGAAGCCGCCCGGCACTGGGGGTTCGGGGCGCGTTTCGTCACCGGGTACATCCAGATGGGCGCAGGTCAGCACGGCGCCACGCACGCCTGGACGGAGATCTACCTTCCCGGCGCGGGCTGGCACGGCTTCGATCCCACCAATAACAAGATCGTCGGCAGCGAGCATGTCTCGGTCGCCGTGGCCCGCGAGCAGGAGAAGGCTGCTCCGCTCTCCGGAGCATGGGAAGGGCTCGCCAACGCATTCAACCGGATGGAAGTGTCGGTGCAGGTGGTGCCGTTGTGAGGCACATCAACTCCTGCGCACCTGCCAGGCCAGACGGCCGAGGAACGACAAATGAGGCCAATGGTCGATCCGAGTAAGGGCGACATTGAAGACGACGCCTCCAGCACCAAGCAGCGCTCGCTGTTCTCGCTCGCCGGGACCTTGCTGGCGGAAATCAGTTTTTCAAAGCTGGCAGTCGCTTGGATCCTACTTGTCGGCTTGCCCGGCCTGCTAATTGGAGCGGCGCCGCTCCTCGCCTCGATCTGGATCGCCAGCGTCTTGTCTAAGGCTTCGGCGCTTCTCTCGGGACTATGGCCTGCACTGCTGTTGTTGGCGCTCGTAGTCATAGGATGGTTCGGGGGACGGCCGCTATTGCGGCTTGCCGAAAGCAGCTTTTGGTCATTGAACGCATTGGCCGTTCAACCGGGTTATGTCCTGTGTCGAGAAGGGTTTCGACACATCGCCGAACGACTGCTGCCATCCGACATGACCGACGACCAGCGCGCCATCACACGGGCTGCTTCTGCCGCCGTGTCGGGCCTGGCGATCTGCGGGCTCGCGCTGTGGCTCGTAGCGTTGGCATGGCCATCGTCCCGCTGGGTCGGAAACCTTTCTGATCTCAGGTCGCCTTATCGTCTGGTTGTGCCGGCTCTGTTCAACAGCGCCGTGCTTGTCGCCAGCTATCTCGCAGTTGCAGCTCTCATCTGGGGCAGCGCTGATGCGACGATGGCTCAGCCCCGCGATCGCAAGTTTTTCCCTCCGTCTCCGGTCGCCGATCGCATCTGGCGCGTTGTACACCTCTCAGATATCCACGTTGTCGGAGAACGCTATGGATTTCGCATCGAAAGCGGAAGGTCCGGCCCTCGGGGCAATGAGAGGTTCAAACAAACGCTTGCGCAACTGAACCGAATTCACGCGGAAAGCCCGCTCGACGTGATTCTCATCACCGGAGACGTGACCGATGCGGGCCGCTCAGCGGAATGGGCAGAGTTTTTCGATGCTCTAGCTCCGTATCGCCAGCTCTCGGAACTCCTGCTGTTCTTGCCCGGCAATCACGACCTCAACGTGGTGGACAGGGCGAACCCAGCCCGGCTGGACCTTCCGACAAGCCCCAAGAAGCGGCTTCGTCAGATCAGGACGATTTCTGCGCTGGAGGCTTTGCAGGGCTCCAGAGTCCGGCTTGTGGATAGCAGGAACGGTCGGCTTGGCGCATCCCTGTCAGAGGCGCTGAAACCGCATTTTGAGGACATTGCCGCTTTCGCAGACCGGGGTTCGTTCCGTCTGTCGAGGTCGCTCGCGGAATTGTGGGCAACCAGCTTTCCGATGGTCCAGCCCCCGGAGACCGAGAACGGACTGGGAATTATCCTGCTGAACTCGAATGTTGAAGCGCATTTCTCCTTCACCAATGCGCTCGGGTTGGTGTCGACCGAACAGGCGCGCGCGATCGACATCATCGCCGGTCTCTACCCCCGAGCCTATTGGATCGTGGCGCTCCATCACCATGTTGTAGAATATCCCAAGCGCGCAAAAGCGCTGTCCGAGCGTATCGGCACGGCTCTCATCAATGGGAGTTGGTTCGTTCGTCGTCTCCGACGACTTGCCGACCGCGCAGTTGTGATGCACGGCCATCGTCACGTCGATTGGATAGGCAAGTACGGCGGTCTGTCGATTGTATCCGCGCCATCCCCCGTCATGGAAGTGACCGACGAGTACGAGACATATTTCTATATCCATACGCTAGCCATCGCAGGAGACGGCCGTCTCAGCCTGATGAAGCCGGAACGCATCGGTGTGGCCGGCCAACAGGTCGCCGAGGCGAGGCAGTAGGCCGGGAAGCGCCGAAGGACGGCGAGCTCATCGCTCCGTACGTCCATCAGCGCTCGACCAAACGCCGTGTCGGGAGGCCAGCCGCATCCAGGCAATCAAGCTTCGTTGGAGGTTCCTCCGAACAGGTCCGCGATCCATCGGCCCGACTGGTATTGCTTGCAAATGGTCGGGATCGCGATGACGATCGGCACGCCCGCTATCCCCCACAAGGAGGTCCAGAAGAAGACCGCGAACAACACCACGAATTGCGAGATGGAAAGCGCACTGCCGGCAATCCGTGGCTCGAGGTAACTGCCCACCAGAACTGGATAAGGTTCAGGCACGCGAAAACGGCCACCGCCATTTCCCACGATTGGAATTGCGTGTTGGTTCTCCAGATCTACCCAGTCGCGGGTTGCGCCGGCGTAGCAGGCTGCGGCGAAACGCCGGCCGCTGTCTCAGTCTGCCGGCTGCGAGACGAACAGATCCATTCCCAACTGTTGCGACAGGAACTTGGCGACGAGCTGCCCCTTGACGCTGTTTCCCGCGCTGTCGAGCGGCGGGGCAAAAGTCCCCAGTCCGCCCTTGCCCGGAGAGATGGTGACGATCCCGCCGCCGATCCCGCTCTTACCCGGCAGCCCGATGTCGTAGAGCCAATCGCCGGAGGTCTCGTACAATCCGGCGGTCGTCATCACAGCGAGCGCGTAATGGCAGACGGCCGCGTCGACCACCCGTTCCTTGGTGAGCGGATTGACGCCGCCGTCAGCCAAGGTCGCACCCATCACCGCCAGGTCCTTGGCGCTCACGTTCAAGGAGCACTGTCTTGTGTATAGGTCGGTCGCCTGAACCGGGTCGCTGTAGATTCTGTTGTAGCTCTGGAGCAAGTGGGCAATGCTTCTGTTCCGAAAGTTGGTTTCCGACGCGGAAGCGTACACCTCTTCGTTGAGCGGAAGCTTTCGCGCGGCGAACCGGGACAAGCCGTCGTGGATGAACTCCCACTTGGCGGCCTCTGTCGTGCCCGGCACGAGACTTGTCGTTGCAATCGCCCCCGCATTCACCATCGGATTCGTCCGCCCGTCCACACTGCGTTCGATGGCGGAGAGCGAATTGAACGGCAGCCCGGTGCCGTTCACCCCCAGCTTCTCGCGTGCCTGCTCTGCGCCGATCGATTGACATACCAAGGCGAACACGAACGGCTTCGACACGCTCATGATCGAGAAGTCGTAGTCCGTGTCCCCGACCGCATAGACGTTGCCGCCGGTTCCGACCACGCACACGCCGAAGAGCTCGCTCGGTACTCTGGCCAGGGCCGGGTAAACCTGCGAATTCTTTCCCTCGGTGTTGGACTTGTATCGCGCGTGCGCCTCAGCCACCAATGCCGTCACCCGTTCGGGGGTCGGCAGACGGCCGGTCGATACGTGGGGAAAACCGGCTTCCTCATCGCTCCCGGGTCGCGTTTGCATGTCGTGCTCTCTCTTCTTTATCCAGGGTGCTTAGGCAGCGTTGCCCTCCGGTGCTGCAAGCGGCATCAGAACACATCCCGAAGAGATCGCGTTGACCGTTATTCACTGGAGCGTCAGGAGGCATTCCCCTGCGGCGTGGTGACTTCTTCGAATGCCGGCATGACTATCCCGGACACGGGGTCAACCCACACAAGGTGATCCTCGATGGCCTTGACCCCGGGAATACGTTCTGCGGCCACGCGGATCGCGCCACGGTGCCGCTCATCGAGCAACGTGCCCGAAAGGTGCACCACTCCGTTGCGCACCACGACGTTAATGAGGCCGACCGGGGCCCACGGCTGGGTCTTGAGTTCCGCATAGAGCCGCTCGCGAATGGACGTATCACTGGTCGGCCCTGGCTTCGTCTCGGCGGCAATGCTCGCCAGCGCGTGCAATAGATTGGCGCGGGTCACGATGCCGACGAGCTTACTGTCGCGGACCACGAGCACACGTTTAATCTGGTGGCGCTCCATGAGATGGACGATCTCCTCGAGCGGGGTATCCTCGGTCACCGTTTTCACCTCCGGAGCCATCACATTGTTGACCTTGCGCCCGGTCGTTTGCACGTACTCGGTCGCAAGGCGCCCCGAACCCATCAGAAATTCGATCCAACTCGACCGCTTGGCAGGCGGCCTCAATTACCGCCTGTCTCGCTCCCTCGGAAAGGCCTCGTGGCCCACCAGGGGACTACTGAACCAGCTTGGCGCGAAGACGTGCGAATTCTACCTCGGTGATCGATCCCGAATTCTTCAGACGGTCAAGTCTCTCAATCTCATCGGCAACGCTGAACCCCGCGACACGTCGCAGCTCGTCACGAGCATGCCGAACACTTGCTGGTTGGTTCGTTCTGCCACGTGACGCAGCGGTGCTCGTGGCTGAAATACCGCATCCGCGGCTCCCAACTCGATAGTTGTCAGCAATATTCATGGACAAAGACGATCGGCGTCCCGATGCCGATCTCGACATAAAGCTTTGGGCCGTCCTTGGTCGCGATCTTCCCTCAAATCGCCATCCGAAGGAACGTCCATTCGATCGGTTCTTCGCGCTGACGCGTTTTCATACCACCAAGACCCATTGCGGACCTTTGGGCGCCGCTATCGAATAATGTAAATTGAGATAGGGCATGGGATTGCCTCCGTCAGTTGGCCCAACAAAATGGGGGGCCTGGTCAGCGACCCCAACAGCCGCTTTCGAGCGGCCCAATTCCTAATGTCCGCGGCTCTGCCGGGCGTCACTTACCGCGTAGGAGTGAGCCAATCCATGCAGCTTCGCTATGCCGCACATGGGGCCGTTTGGCTCATCCTTTATCTGGTCTTCATCCTCGCCCCGCTGCTCGCGCTCCTGGCGGGGTCGTTGCCGCCGACGCGCGACTTCTGGACGGAATTCTCGGTAGCGATTGGCTACGCCGGCCTGGCAATGATGGGCCTGCAGTTCGGCCTCACGGCGCGCTTCCGGTACGTCACCGAGCCGTGGGGCGAGGACGTCATCTATCACTTTCACCGCCAAATCTCGCTGATCGCGGTCTCCCTCGTTGTAGCGCACCCGCTTATCCTGTTCGTCATACGGCCGGAATTGCTCGCGCTGCTCAACTCCATCGAGGCGCCGTGGCGCGCCCGCTTCGCCGCCGTGTCGACTTACTCGCTGATCGCGCTGGTGGTGATGGCCCTGTGGCGCGCGAAGTGGAACATCCGGTACGAGACGTGGCACCTCTGGCACATCGTGTTGGCGGTGGTGGCCATTGCGGCAGGGCTGGCGCACATGGTGGGGTGGAGCTTCTACCTCGCCGACCCCTGGAAGCGGGCGCTGTGGATCGGCCTGATGATTTTCTGGATCGGGCTGCTGCTTCACGTGCGCATCGTCAAGCCGCTGTTCATGCTACGCCGGCCGTACCGCGTCGCAGAAGTGCGTCGAGAGCGCGGCGATTCCTGGACGCTGGCGATGCAGCCTGACGGTCACCCCGGCTTCCGCTTCAGCCCGGGCCAGTTCGGCTGGCTGACGGTGTGGGGGAGTCCGTTCAAGATCACGGGTCACCCGTTCTCGCTTTCCTCCAGCGCCGAGGTGACGGACGGAAGCGTCGAGATGACGATCAGAAACCTGGGCGACTTCACGAGCGCAATTGGGGACGTGCCGGTCGGCAAGCGCGTCTACCTCGATGGGCCCTACGGCGCGTTCACCATCGACCGCAATCCGGCGGACATGCACGTTTTGATCGCCGGCGGAATCGGCGTCACGCCGATGATGAGCATGATCCGCACGCTCGCCGACCGCGGCGACAAGCGACTCGTGATCCTGCTTTACGGCAGCAAGGACTGGGAGTCGATTACCTTCCGCGAGGAGCTGGAGGCGCTGAAAGCACGGCTCAACCTGACGATCGTTCACGTGCTGGCGAATTCACCCGCCGGCTGGACGGGCGAGAAGGGCTTCATCACCGCCGAGATGTTCAAGCGCCACCTGCCGCCGCCGTATGCCGACCACGAGTACTTCATCTGCGGGCCGGACGTGATGATGGATGCGATCGAAAAGGCGCTCGGCCAGTTGAACGTACCGCTGTCGAAATACCATTCCGAGCGCTATAGCTTCGTCTAGGGAGGCTCCCGATGCGCCGTTTGTTTGCCGACAAACTCGTATTCGCCACGGCAGCAATTGTGATCTTGATGTCGGTCCTGTTCGCGCTCTTGCGCGTGGCCGGGTAGGCGAAATGAAACACGACGCTGACCGACCGCCAATCACGACCTGCCGTGCCGCCTGCGCCGGCGTGCAACGCGCTGCCGTGGCTCGCGGATTCCCAGCCTAAGAAGCTCAGAAGCGCGTCAATATCTTTCGTTGACGAAATTCTGTTGCTTGAGACTAGATTGATCGTTGTATTTGCCGCGATTCGAGCGCCGGGGCAGTTTAACTTTCGACCGCGGCACCTTGCCGGCTGGAATCGTTTTCAGGATATGCGAAATGCAATTGAGTCGGGCCCGGCGCTTGTCGTCCGAACGAACGATGTGCCAGGGCGCAAACTTGGTGTCAGTCGCTTTTAGCATCACGTCGCGGGCTTTCGAGTATTGATACCAACGCCTGTACGATTCGAGATCCATCGGGCTGAGCTTCCACTGTCGCAGCGGATCGTGAATGCGAGCCAAGAAACGTCGCTCCTGCTCTTCCTTGCCGACCTCCAGCCAAAACTTGATCAGCACGATGCCGCCATCGACGATGTATTGCTCGACTTCCGGGCACAGAATCAAAAATTGCCGATGCTCCTCCTCGGTGCAAAATCCCATCACGTGCTCGACGCCAGCACGGTTGTACCAGCTGCGGTCGAAGATGATGACCTCGCCGGCGGCGGGAAAATGCGGGATGTAACGCTGGAAGTACATCTGGGTCTTTTCCCGACTTGAAGGCGCCGGCAGCGCGACGACACGAAATACGCGCGGGCTCACCCGCTCGGTGATCGCCTTGATGGTGCCTCCCTTGCCGGCCGCGTCGCGCCCTTCGAACACGATGATGACGCGCAATCCCTTGTGCTTCACCCAATCCTGCAGCCGACATAGCTGGACCTGCAGCTTGCGCAGCGCCTTTTCGTAGATTATGCGCTTCAACTTCGATTTATCGGCGCCGGCGTTGGCTCGGCTTGCCTTCATGACTTCTCTCCCGACGTTGCCCATGACGAAAGCGGCTCGCAGCTATCAGATTAGGGTCAATGACAGAACTTTCACGCGCCCGCTTCGACTGCTGTAACGGTGCGCCGCAAAGAGTCCACTGAGCGAATGGTCAGCTTTTCCACCTCGACCACGAGGAAGAACAGGAGACCTCCCGCGAAGAGCCACGGCCAGACCCGAAGCGGGATCGCTTCGGTGTCGAACAGGCGCTGCAGCGGCGGTGCGTAGGTAAACAGGAGCTGCAACAGGACGACCGCGCCGATCCCGTGCGGCAGATACTTATTTCCAAGATGCGCTTTGATCGAGAGCGAGGAATCCAGCAGGAATCGGCTGTTCAACAGGTAGAACATTTGGCCAATGGTGATCGCGTTGACCGCGACCGTCCGGGCGAGCTGGTCCGAGGCGCCTTGCGATTTCATCCAGAAGAAAGCGCACAGCGTATAGGCGAGGAGCGCCAGGCCGACGAAGACGACGCGCCAGATGCCAAATCCAGTCAGGATCGGACGATCGACGGCGCGCGGCGGTCGATTCATCACGTCCAGCTCGTGCGGTTCGAAGGAAATCACCAAGCCCAGCGCCACGGAGGTCACCATGTTGACCCAGAGAACCTGAGGCGCGGTGATCGGCATAGTGAAGCCAAAGAAGATGGCCACTGCGATGACCAGCGCCTGGGCGACGTTCGTGGGCAGCATGAAGAGGATCGCTTTCTCGATGTTATTGTAGACGGTGCGTCCCTCCTTCACCGCCGCCGTGATCGAGGCGAAATTGTCGTCCGCGAGGATCATCTCGGCCGCCTCCTTGGTGACCTCGGTACCTTTGATGCCCATGGCGACGCCGATGTCGGCCTTCTTGAGCGCTGGCGCGTCGTTCACTCCGTCGCCAGTCATCGCCACGATCTGCTTGTTCGCTTGGATCGCTTTCACCAGACGGAGCTTGTGCTCAGGGCTCGCACGGGCGAACACGTCGACGTCGCGGACCCGCTCCTGCAGTGTGGCGGTGTCCATCTCCTCGATCTCTGCGCCGGTGATCGCCGTCCTCCCGTCGCCGATGCCGAGCATCTTGGCGATGGCCGCGGCGGTGATCTTGTGATCGCCAGTTATCATCGTCACGCGGATGCCGCCGTCATGACATTCCTTCACCGCCTCGATCGCCTCCTTGCGCGGCGGGTCGAGCAGCCCGATCAGGCCGAGCAGGACGAGGTTCTTCGGCAGGTCGGGTGGCGTGAGACTGCCGGCCTTGACCAACGGACTCTCGAGCCACGCCAGTCCCAGCACGCGCTCGCCTTGTCCGGCGAGCTTGTCCGAGGCTTTCATGAAATGGTCGCGAGTGAGCAAAACTTGTTGCCCGGCGACGGTTTGCTGCCGGTCACAGTGATCGAGAATAACCTCGGGCGCACCCTTGACCAACAGAATCTCCGTACCGTTGGCCGCCTTGTGGAGCGTCGCCATGAATTTGTGCTCTGACTCGAATGGAATGGCGTCGATCCGCGGGTAGGCGGTCTGTTCGGTTTGCCGCTCCATCCCGAGCTTGGTCGCAAACGGGTAGAGCGCGCCTTCGGTCGGATCGCCTTCCACCTTCCAGACGCCTTCCTGGTGGAACAGCTCCGCATCGTTGCAGAGCATCGAGACGCGCCCCAAAAGCTCCAGAACAAGGTCCTTCCCCACTGGCTTCCCATTCTTCTGGACCTCGCCGTCAGGTGAATAACCGTCACCGGTGACCCGAAACTCCGACTCCGCGGTGACGGCGGAAACGACCATCATTTCCATGAGCGTCAGCGTGCCGGTCTTGTCGGAGCAGATCCGCGACACCGAGCCCAGCGTTTCGACCGCGGGGAGGCGCCGGATGATCGCGTTGCGCTGCGCCATGCGCTGCACGCCGATGGCAAGCGTGATAGTAATGATCGCCGGCAGGCCTTCCGGGATGACCGAGACCGCGATGCCGACGACCGCCTGGAAAATCTCCACGAAGTCCATGCCCTTCACCCATTTGCCATAGGCGAAGACCAGCACGCCTACCACACCAATTACCGCGGTAATTGCGTAACCGAACTGCTTAATCTGGCGCAGGAGGGGCGTCTCGAGCGAGCTAACACTGGCGAGTAGACGGTTGATGCGGCCAAGCTCCGTTTCACTGCCCGTCGCGACGACTACGCCCGCTGCGCGGCCGGATACGACCATCGTCCCGGAGAATGCCATGCATTCGCGGTCCCCGACGGTGGCGTTGGCAGAAACGGGGTCAGTCGTCTTGTCCGCCGGCACTGACTCGCCGGTCAGTGCGGCTTCTTCCGTGCGGAAATTCTTCACGTCGGCGAGCCGAAGATCGGCCGGCACCTTGTCGCCCGATTCGAGCAGTACGACGTCCCCTGGTACCAGCTGGTCCGCCGCAATCATGCGCGTCTCGCCGCCGCGCATGGTCCGCGCCGCAGCGGACAGCATGTCGCGTATCGAATCCAGGGCTTTCTCCGCCCGGCCCTCCTGGATGAAGCCGAGCAGCGCATTTAGGATGACTACGCCGAAGATAATCGACGCGTCGACCCACAGGTTCAGCATCAGCTTGGTGAAACCGGCGCCGAGCAGGACGTAGACCAGGATGTTGTTGAACTGCGACAGGAACCGCATGAACGGTCCCCGTTTCTTTCCTTCAGGCAACCGGTTCGGCCCGTACTTCTGCAGGCGGCTTGCGGCCTCGCCCGCGTCCAGGCCTTTCTTGGTGCTGGTATTGAGTCGCTTTATCACCTCATCCGCGGTCATAGCGTGCCAAGTTGACACGTCACTTGCGGTTTTGACTTTCGAAGCGGCATCCATCTGCATTAGACCTCGCTTCTGCGCGGATCCTTTTTGCGACACCATTCACCAGCATACCTCGGTGCAACCTGTCCCGATGGTCCGGCTAACAGCAGCTTAGCTTTCGCCTGCGCGCTTCGATGATCAATATTGCACCGCTCAGCCCTCGCGCCTAACCTGACAGACGCTTAGCGCGTCCCCCGCCGCCAAGTCCCACGCGCCTGTCCAGGCCCCCGGCTGATAGCTTTGGCCGGGGTCTTTACTTCCCGAAGTCCCGTCCCAATGATTTGCGCGAGGTCGGATACCAATGGAACCAGCCCAGACCACAATCACACACGATCCCATCCTTGTCGATCTGGCGTTGCAGGGCGGAGGCTCGCATGGGGCATTCACGTGGGGCGTGCTTGATCGTCTGCTCGAGGAGCCGTGGCTTGGAATCGACGGCATTTCGGGCACGTCTGCCGGCGCGATGAATGCCGCGGTGCTTGCCGATGGCCATGCCAAAGGCGGCGCCCAGGGCGCTCGCGCGGCACTGGAGAATTTCTGGCGCCGGGTCTCTGACGCGGCTCGCTTCAGCCCTTTCCGGCGCGGGCCGCTCGATGTGCTACTCGGCCGCTGGACGCTGGATTCTTCGCCGCTCTACGTCGCAATGGATCTCATGTCTCGCGTGTTATCGCCCTATGACGTGAATCCGATGGGAAAAAATCCATTGCGTGCGATTCTGGCTGAACTCGTCAATTTCGAGCGGCTGGCGCAATCGCCTATAAAGCTCTTCATCACCGCTACCAATGTCCAGACTGGCCGCGGTCACGTGTTCAAGAACGATGCCATAACGCCGGACGTTCTGCTCGCCTCGGCCTGTCTTCCCACCATGTTCCAGGCCATAAAGATTGACGGTGAACCGTACTGGGACGGAGGTTATTCCGGCAATCCAACGATCACGCCCCTTATTCGGGAGTGCAAGTCGCGAGATACTGTTCTCGTCCAGATCAACCCGGTCGAGCGCGAGGGATCGCCGCGCTCTGCCTCTGAGATTCTCAACCGTCTGAATGAAGTATCCTTCAACGCCGTCCTGCTGAAGGAACTGCGCATGATGGCCCTGCTGCGGCAAGTCGCCAATCCAGGTGACAGCGAGGGCGCGCAATGGGCCGGCATGCGCATCCATCGCGTCGCGAGCGAGATGCTGACCGAGCTCGGCGCCTCCTCCAAACTCAACGCGGAATGGGAATTCTTCTCCTTGCTGCACGATGAGGGGCGAAGGTCCGCGCAAGTCTTTTTGGAGACCCATGCATCGGACCTCGGGCGCCGCTCCACTCTGGACCTCGATATCTTGTTGGAACAGATCTGACGAATGCCTTCTCGGCATTCTTGTCGCTCTCGGGCTGCTGATCTGGCTGGCGTAGCGTACGATTGTCGAGGCCGAATGGCCGTCTGCATCATCTGGATTGTCTTCGGCATTGCTGCCGTGCCGTCAGTGACGTTGTGGACGCGCCTCGCTCAGCTGATCGGCATCCCTGCGACGTTTGCGATCGCCTGCATTGTCGAGGCGGCCGGTGTGCTGGCAAGTGTCGCATGGCCCACTACCCTCGGCGTCTTCTTGGCTGCAATCTTGGTGGGCGGAACATTCATGGGCCTGACTGCGCTTGGGCTGATGGGAGCCCGCGCTCGCGCCGTAGGTGATCCACGCCGCGCGCTTGCACTTATGACTGGCGCCTTCGGCTTTGGTCAGATCATCGGGCCAATCTTTGCGGGCTTTGCCTCGGATCGTCGGGGCAGTTTCACTGCATCCTCCATTGTCGCGGCACTCGGGCTCCTCGCGGCTGCATTACTTGCCGCGGCATGAGTTTGGGCCCAACACGAAGCGGATTTCATCATCATCATCATCACGGGTGCTGAACCGCCGAACGTATTTGGATATTGCCCGACATGAGTTGGGGTCTGCCAGACAGTCCCGGCTATTACCTCGATCTTGTCAGCGCGAATCCTCGCCACGGCGCTGCTCGCAAAGCCCATGAACGGGATAAACGCGCCAAAGAGATTCGAACTCAGAAACGTCGGCGCAAATTATCCCTTTGAAAGGTCGCACGGATTTCCGGGAATCAAGCCGGATTCTGGTCACCGAGACTGTTCGCGTTTGAGCTGCGACGTCGGGGATACGCAGCTCGCGAGCCGGACATAGCCCACAGAGACCAGACTGGCTGGCTGGGCATGTAGGACTCGAACTCAGAAATGTCGACGCAAATTATCCCTTTGAAAGATCGCACAAATTTGCGGGAATCCAGCCGAATTCCGGCCATGGAGACCATTCGCGTTTGAGCTGCAGC
>Ga0306920_100003696_pt1 | contig 19485 bp, 16 predicted proteins | sample flu12Cox44000170_FD_204666 | JGI IMG/M metagenome (GOLD analysis project Ga0306920, IMG submission 204666) | Lab enrichment of tropical soil microbial communities from Luquillo Experimental Forest, Puerto Rico - flux4day.12C.oxic.44.000.170 (v2)... | ecosystem: Environmental > Terrestrial >... | reverse complement strand
CGCATGCCGTTCAGTGAGAAGCGTCAACCCCATTTAGGCATCATAACGGACGCCTGTTTGGTTCCGGCTCTGCCGGGTTAGGGAGGGAGAAATGAACTGGACTAAGGCTGTGCGGGCGCAGGTTACCCGGGGCGAGGGAGAACCATGAAGCACAAGGGGAGCTAACGTTCGTCCCCCAAAACGATTCAGGGAGCGGGCTTCGTTGCAGGAGGGCACTTGATGCCCTTCTCCTTTCTCCACTTGCTGACCTGGACCGGCTTGCCTTGCATGCAGGTGGTTGTCCCCTGGTGCCCCGCTCCTGAGAACGTGATCGCGGTTCCCGCCTTGGGAGGTTTGCCGCTGAAAAGCAGATTGTACGTGTCGCCGGTCTTTGAATCGATCAGTACAAGGCAGGAGGTTTCAACCGCCTTCTCCAGGCAACCTGAACCCTTGACCGTGCCTGAACTTGAGGGTGATTGCGCATTCGCTACGATGCTGGTTACTAAGATGCCAATCGCCGGCAGGAAGAGAAATGTCGGAATGAACTTCAACGCCGCATCCTCCACTCATGGATGATAACGGCGCGATGCCGAGCTCGACAATCCGGGCACGCCGGAAAAATAGCGGGCCACCCGCACCCACCAGGCGAGTGGCCCACACGCCAACTTCACGCCGTTCCAGTGCGTTGGAGCGGAGGCCCCTGCATGTCGCGGAAGGCCCGCTGCAGAGAGAAGTTGGCGACCGCAACCCGGCTGGCGAAATATCTACCAGCGGCCGCGATAGCTTGCACCTTGGCCGATTGCGCGCTCATAAACAGCCCCTGATACAGGGTCGCTGACAGCGGAGGGATCGATGGCACGACCACTGCGCAGACGATCGCACCGCAACGGCGCACCCAACGCGTTTTGCCAGGCGCCTTTCCACACAAGGCAACCATACGGCGGATGCCGGCGCAGGTTGTCACCGCGAGGCAAAAAGATTGTCACAAGCGGATCGCGCGGCTCAGAGTGCCTTGACGGCCCTGGGGTCTGAAGGAATGAAGTTTGCGCGGTTACGTGCGTGAGCTAACTCAATGCGCCACAATGTCAGATGATAATCGTTTCCTGGTATTCCCCAAACACGCGGCGCATGGCGTCGGAGATTTCCCCTACCGTCGCGTTGGCCTCAACAGCTTCAATGATGGCAGGCATCAGGTTGGTGGTTCCGCGGGCGGTGTCTTCCACTTGCTGGATCGCCGCCTTCCATTTCATGCGGTCACGTTTCGTGCGCATGGCCCGCAGGCGCTCAACCTGTCTGCGCTCCAGCGCCTCGTCGATGCGCTGCAGCGGAATGTCTTTTTCCTCGTCGATGCTAAAGGCGTTCACGCCGACTAGCACAGACTCCAGCCGGTCCACCGCCTGTTGGTACTCGTAAGCAGCCTTCTGGATCTCCTGCTGGATAAATCCGCGCTCGATGGCCTTGAGGGTGCCGCCCATAGCTTCGATCTTGTCGAGATACGCGCGTGCTTCGGCTTCAATCTGATCGGTGAGCGATTCCACGTAAAAGGATCCCGCCAGGGGATCGATGGTCTGCGGCGCTCCCGACTCATAAGCAATGATCTGCTGCGTGCGCAGGGCGATGCGCGCCGACTGCTCGGTGGGCAGCGCCAGGGCCTCGTCGAAGGAGTTGGTGTGCAACGATTGGGTTCCACCCAGCACCGCCGCCAACGCCTGCAGGGCGGTGCGGACAATGTTGTTTTCCGGCTGCTGTGCCGTCAGCGTAGAGCCCGCCGTCTGCGTGTGGAAGCGCAGCATCAACGATTTCGGATTCTGGGCGTGGAAGTGATCGCGCATCAGGCGGGCCCACAGGCGACGGGCAGCGCGAAACTTCGCCACCTCTTCCAGAAAATTGTTGTGTGCGTTGAAGAAAAAGGACAGCCGGGGCGCAAACTCATCCACATCGAGACCCGCATCTATGGCCGCCTGCACATAGGTCATGGCGTCAGCCAGGGTGAAGGCGACCTCCTGCACCGCGGTGCATCCCGCCTCGCGCATGTGGTAGCCGGAAATCGAAATCGTGTTCCACTCCGGCACGTTCTGGCTGGCATACGAAAAGATGTCGGTGATGATGCGCATCGCCTGCACTGGCGGATAAATGTAGGTTCCGCGGGCGATGTACTCCTTCAGCACGTCATTCTGCACCGTGCCGCTCAGCTTGCGCACGTCGCGTCCGGTGCGGCGCCCGACCACGATATACAGGGCCAGCAGGATCGAGGCGGTGGCGTTGATGGTCATGGAGGTGGAGATTCGTTCCAGGTCAATTCCATCGAACAGCCGCATCATGTCTTCGATAGAGTCGATGGCCACGCCGACCTTGCCGACTTCGCCCAATGCCAGCGGGCTGTCGGAGTCGAGGCCAATCTGGGTCGGCAGATCGAAAGCGATGCTCAGTCCGGTCGTGCCCTGGCTCAGCAGGTACTTATAGCGGCGATTCGATTCCTCGGCGTCGCCCATGCCCGCGTACTGGCGCATGGTCCACAGGCGGCCGCGATACATCGAGGCCTGCACGCCGCGGGTATACGGGAACTGCCCGGGATATCCCAGCTGGCGATCGTAGTCCCACCCTTGAAGGTCAGCGGGCGTATACAACGCGTTGACGCTTAAGTGGGAGGAAGTTTCCGGCTGCCCTGCCAGCTTGGCGGATTTGGTTTTAGCTTCGGGCATAAACCTGACCCCTGGTTGACAGCCGGAGCGATTTCGCTGGTGTACGAAGGCATGCTTCCCGGCTTCCGTGAGACGAAGGCGGTAACCGCGCTGGCGCAACACCCGGGTGAGGCACCTACATATCGGAGTGGCTGGCTGGGCGCCCGATCCGTCCGGCGACAAACGCGAAGACGATGGTGCACACTACCAGGACGAACCAGAAACGCGGCGAATGCAAATAAAACCACGGATCCGCGCTGAATCCTGGTACGACCGTGCCCTCTTCGGCGGCCAGCTCCTCGACCCGGTACGCGCCCAGAAAGATTCCCAACACCAGGCCGACGACACCACCCAGCCATGCCTTGCCCCATCTGCGCTCGCTCATGTTAGCCTCTCCCGGTCATCGCCAAGATCGTAGTCCAGTTGGAACTGGGAAAGAAACTGCTCAATTATGACTTAGCGTCAGCTCCGGATGTGCTTGCGGCCGGAGCGCCAGAACGAGTTGAACCCGAAGTAGAAAAACAGCAGGGTGAAGAGGGCGGCGACGGCAACCTTGCCCCCGGGGACGGTACCGGCCAGATAGCGCCGATACTCGCGCACGGTCGCGCCGGCGCCGATCGTGGCCAGTACCAGAAACAGAAAGCCGGTTACTTCCAGCCACAAGGCGTGGACAACGTGGCGAACGCTGCCGAAGGTGGCGCTGCCGGCGCGATAGAACGCGCGCACCCAGCGATTCTCCGCGGTTTTCCTGCCGGCCAAACGCAGCGCGGCCCGGCCCTGCCGTCCAAAGTCGGGTGTAGTTGCCGATTTGTTGACTTCCGATTCCGGCATTTGCGCCAAAGGCGTATTCTAGCAGCAGAAAGCTGGGTGCCCGCGCTGAGGCCAGCAAGGGGCGCAGTGTGGCGCCGGTACTTCTCCGCACATTTCGGGTGGCATTGTGGATCACGAACTCAAGAAACTCATGAAAGAACTGGGCGAGGCCATCAATGAGGCCGTCGCTGAGTCCGACCGGATTTCGGACGTGATGTCGCGCATCAAGGCCGGCGGCCACGATGTCTTCCTGCTGCTGGAGGCCACCATCGGCTTCAACCAGCGCGAGGGCCGCGCCGCCCCCGTTCGACAAAACGAGCTGAAGTCCCCGGGTGAGCTGGAAATCACCTCCCAGGACCTCAAGTTTTTGCGCTCCATGCGCATCGCGGTAAACGAAGAAGACTAAGGCAGCAGGGCTCACTCGGCGCCCGTGGCCTTGCCTTGTGCTAAGATTTCGACGCCTTGCGGCGGTCCGGCTGAAGCCGCACTACGCCGGCCTGCCCCACGAGCTGCCTTTGCCCGCTAGGGGGACGCAGTGCCGGGGAAATCGCCATCATGAGAGACACTCTCGGAGTCTTGCTGGCGGGCGGAGCGGGTGAGCGGTTGTATCCTCTGACCCGCGACCGGGCCAAGCCTGCTGTTACCTTCGGCGGGATCTACCGCATCATCGACATTACCCTCTCCAACTGCATCAATTCCGATTTGCGCCGCGTCTACATCCTCACCCAGTACAAGGCTCTGTCGTTGAACCGTCACATTCGAGAAGGATGGGGCAACGTCGTCGGCCGTGAGCTCGGCGAGTTCATTGAGATCCTGCCGCCCATGAAGCGGGTGAGCGAAAACTGGTACATGGGCACCGCCGATGCGGTTTACCAGAACATTTATTCCATAGGGTCGGAGGAGCCCAAGTTTGTGCTGGTGCTGTCGGGCGACCACATCTACAAGATGAATTATGACCTGATGCTCACGCAGCACAAGGATTCCGGCGCCGATATCACCCTGGCGACGATTTTGGTCGAGCCTTCAGAAACCCGGCATTTCGGCGTGGTTGAGATCGATCGCACCGGCCGTGTCGTGGGCTTTCAGGAGAAGCCCGAGCAGACGGACCTGCGGTCGCCCTACAACCCGCGCATGGTGTCGGCCTCCATGGGGGTTTACGTTTTTAATTCCGATGTGCTCATTCCCGCGCTGCTCAAGGACGCTGAGGATCCTTCCTCGCGTCACGATTTTGGTCATGATGTTCTGCCACGGATGGTGGACAGCTCCAAGGTTTATTCGTTCAACTTTGTGGACGAAAACAAGAAGGAAGCCCTGTACTGGCGGGACGTAGGCACGCTCGACGCCTACTACGAGGCCAACATGGACCTGGTCTCGGTTGCGCCCGTGTTCAACGTGTACGACAAGGAATGGCCCATCCGCACCCACATGCGACAGTACCCGCCAGCCAAGTTCGTCTTCAACGATCCGGGACGAATGGGTGAGGCCCACGACTCGATCGTGTCCATGGGATGCGTGCTTTCGGGAGGGACAGTGCGCAACTCGGTGCTTTCACCCGATGTGCGCATAAACTCCTATAGCGAGGTTGACACCGGCATTCTGTTTTCGCATGTCGACATCGGGCGGCATTGCAAGATCCGTCGAGCCATTATCGACCGTGACGTACATGTACCGGAGGGAACCGTCATCGGCTACGACACCGAGGCCGACCGCCAGAAGTATCACGTAACCGACAGCGGCATAACCGTCGTTACCCGCGATTATTCGCTGTTTGAGAATCCGGTCGCGGCAAACTACTTCGATCCCGAATAACTCCCGGGCCTGCGCTCGTGCGGCAAGCCAGCTGGTTTGGCCTGCCGGGCTGGTTGCTCTCGGATTTCTTCATTGTGTCTGCCAGTCATCTGCACTAAGATTCCAGCCTCAAAGGGCGCTTAGGTGCTGTAGTTCCCCGGCAACTCCTGGGGAATTCATGTGAGGCAACGATCGCGTTTCCTTTTCTGACCGTGTGCGGGGAATAGGTTATGGACCAACGCGGGGGAGTAATGGCGACGGTTGCACTTCTGTTTGCGGCCGTGATCGGCATCTCGTATCTGCCGCGCAAAAGTTCTGAAACTCCCACTGCGGCCGCGGGACAAAAAACCACCGGCCGGGTTGCATTACCTGGCGCCAAGACCGTTCAGCAGACCACCGGCAACGGGCCCATTGCCTCCTGCGAGCAGATCCAGCGGCGGCTGACCCGTTTCTATCCCGAAGGCGTGCCGATACCTCCCCAGGGGAACTGCTACGCCAACGGCGCAGTTGGCCCCACGACCGCTCTGCCTAACACCGCGCCGGTTAGCTTTGCCATTGCCATCGTCCCTAACCCGGTGCAAACCCACCTGCCGCTGGTGTTTGATCGTCAGATCGATTCCCTCCAACAAGCAGCACAAGACACGGGATTCACCTACGACGGCTCGTGGTTTCCCTGGAACCAGACCGACAAGTCGTACCAGTCGCTATCCGACGAGCAGCAATCGGCCCAACTTGAATCCGACCTGCAGCAGCAGCCCGGCATCATGGTTTTCCGGCACGGTGCAAGCGCGGGCAATAGGCAGGGACCGTATGACAGTGGCCTGGTCATTTTCCTCGTTGCGGAGCAGCCGACGGGCGGGATCAGCGACACGCAATTCACCCACGCCCTGCAATGGATGGCTGCTTTGCAGGCAAAGCCCGATAGCCAGGGGTTACGCATCGTTGGTCCCACGTTTTCCGGGTCGCTGGCATCACTCGCCCGGGAGCTCCGGGCGACCGGCGCGCTGGCCCAGTATCCCTGGGGCATCAAGATCTTCAGCGGCTCTGCCAACTCGGAGTCAGACATTGACTGGTTTCACAAGGATCTGCCCAGTGTCGAGTTCAGTACCTTCTTCGAAGGTGACCGCCTGACGACCGACCGCTTCCTCTGCTACATGCAACACGAGGGATATGACCTGAACCACTTCGCAATCCTTTCGGAAGACCAGACGGCTTTTGGCAAGGCAGCGGGAACGGATCCGGCAGGAGAGGACGACAAGCCGCGCTGCGTCGACCACCAGAACCGATACGAGGGAAGGCCGGTTTATCTTTACTACCCGCGTGACATCGCCTCCCTGCGCTCGGCCTACGAGCAACAGTCGATCTTCAGCGCCGGCAAACCGCAATCCAACGCGCCCAACACATCATTGAAGTCCGATCTCAGCGAGCCCGCGAGCAGTGAGCATGACACGGTGCGCACCTATGGAGGGCAGTTGACGCCGCAGGCCCAGGAAGCGGTCCTGTTCAGCATCGCGAACGTTTTGGACAACAAGCACATTGAGTTTGTCATTATTCGCAGCAGCAATACGCTCGACCAGCTATTTCTGAGCGAATTCCTGCGCCGCTCCTATCCCAACGGGCGGGTCGTGATCGACGGCAGCGATCTCCTGTTTCGACGGGGAGTGCAGGGAGCTTCGCTGCGCGGCGTTATGCTGCTGTCGCCCTATCCCCTGCTGAGCTGGACGCACGACGCTGTTGCAACCATTGAGGGTGGCCGCAGCTCCAGCTATCGCCTGTTCACTGAGGATCTGTCGCAAGGAACCTATATCGCCGCCCGCGAGCTGCTGAAGGAGGTGCCGGGAGCGGCGCCGGTCGTTGCCATCAGCGATTATGCGCCGCCAAGATTAGACCCCGATGATGATCCCGCGAGGGCGGTCAAGCAGCGTCCGGCCACCTGGCTCACGGTGGTGGGACATCGTCAGTTCTGGCCGCTGGCGGTGCTGAATGAACATACGGAGGTGGAGGATAACGCCGCCGGAACCGGCTTCGGCCCCTATGGCCCTGCGTCACTGCTCAAGTTGGAGCCGGTGGATACGACGCCCTCGCGCAGCCGCACAGCCGGATTGCCCGGGGAAATGTGGGGGTTGCTGTTGGCGTGCATGTTTCTGGCCCTGTGGCATTATTATTGCTGCGCTCGCGGGTCGATCTTTCGCCCGCCGCGTCTGCGGGCCTACTTCGCTCCCATTGCCAGGCTGCAACACACGCTTCTGATTTTCATTGGAAGTCTGCTGCTGGGATATCTCGGAGCCACGCTCTGGTTTGTGGTGGTCTTTGGCCTGCTCATGCTGACGCCTCTCACCACCGCCGGAGCGTTGGCGTGTGTTTTCATGGTCTTCGCGTCCGCCTTTCTTGGATGCGTGAAGAATTACCGTTTGCCGCTGGTTCAGGGAGAAACCGGCCCCCGCCGGCAGAAAGCAATCGAACGCATCCAAGGGTGGCGGCGAAGGTTGCCCTGGCTGTGGGTTCCCTCTCTGGGGGCGCTGGCGCTGCTACGTTACCTCTACTTGACCCACCACCTCAACTTTGCCAATCGCTTTCCGGCGTACTGGCGAAGCGTTTTCTTGCGCAGTGGCGTCTCTCCGCTGCTGCCGCAGGTTCTGCTGATCCTTGGGTTGTACGCCTGGTTCTGGTACAACCTGCACGGCCTGTCGCTGTTTGGCGACGACCGGCCAGTGCTACCCAAGGTCGACGACCTCCCGCAATACCAGGCCGCCGCCGATAACAACGAGGAGGCGCACGCGCAGCACACCCGCCTGGTGAAGGTCTTCCACATGTTCAGCCGGGAGGGATCGGGAAACAATATTGAGGCTAATGCGCTGCCTTTGGGTGCTCATTATCTGAAATCGCTGCGCATCACGCTGCCGGTAGCTTATGTCGTGTTGCTGGTCGCACTGGGCGGGCCCAGTCTGAGAACACTGGGGGATCGCAGGTTCGGCGCGATGATTTTTCTCGGGGTTGCCATTTGCGTTGGTTTGATCCTGGCCGACGTGCTGCAGCTATTGAGTACCTGGAGCCAGTTACGCCGGCTCCTGGTCTTCCTGGACCGATTGCGTCTGCGGCGGACGCTGGCAACGCTGCGCGGGCTTTACGGCGGATCGGTGTGGAAATTAAGCGGCAACGTTTTGGAAGAGCGCTACCGCCTGCTCTCCCGACAGTTCGAAAGCATGCGTAATCTGCAGAATGCGCTCCTGGGTTGGCCGGTCAGCAGTGGCGAGGAAGCGCTGCGCAAGCAAATCGCTATCGAGCAATTGAAGCAATGCGAAAGGGACGGGCAAAACTTCGCTATGTGGTACGTGGATCTGCTGGACGACGAGATCACCCGGCCGGAAAAGGAATCCGACATAACCCTGCTCACCGAGTTCCAGAACATGCTGGCGGCCACCGCCGGATGCATTATGAAGCAGGTCATTATGCCCGCCTGGCAAAGCGATGAGCACTCCCTGATCCGCGTTTCAGGACCCAAGAACGAAGAGGCCGATTTCGACAAGCTGGTGGCCACCTTGCCTCCGCACGTAAGCGCAGCCGAGGAGTTTTTTCTGCTGCCTTACATGGGATTCGTCCAGAACACACTGGGGCGAGTGCGCACGATTGGACTGAGTATCGTAATCCTGTTTGTCGCCGCTACCCTCAGCGTTTCCTCTTATCCATTTGATCCGCTCCCGGTGATCGGGGCGATATTCCTGATCCTGTTCGTGCTGGTGGGATCGGTCATGGTCTTCACCTATGCCGAGATGAGTCGCGACGCCACGCTCAGCCGCATCTCCGACACCACACCGGGAGAGCTGGGCCGGGGTTTCTTTTTGAAGATGGCGGCGCTCGGGGCCGGACCTCTGCTGGGACTGCTCACCACCCTGTTCCCCTCGATGACCGACTTTATCGTGTCGTTCCTGCAGCCGGGAGCGCAAGCGCTCAAGTAGCGGCGCCGATCTTTCTTTCGGCTCGAGGCTGATAAGGCGGCGAACTCCCGGAAAGTCCGGGGTTGGCGAGGGAAAATTTTTTCCCGGCCAGCGCCGGCGTAAGCCGCAGGCAGCAATTGTGAAAGGTCGAGCTAGCTGGTAAGTATCCTGGCCTTCATGGTGATCGCGCCCACGCACCACAAGAGGGCATCTTCCACGTGGTGCCGTAAGGCGTCACTGGTGAAAATCTTCTTCAGCGAAGAGCCTTCGGTGAGGCGGGCCGCCAGCTCCGTGAGTATTCCCTGATAACGCTCCGGCATGCTGAGCCGGGTGGCGCGTACCAGGTCATCGAAGATAAGCAGGCAATCGAGCACCACGCCATCGGGATCGTTGTCCTGGGAGTTAACCAAGTAAAGCGTCTGCGCCACGTCGCAGATCGTCTCCGCCTCGCGCGGCGGGGTGCCGAGCACGGCCATGGATTTGTCCATAGCCAGCGCTTTGTGCACCAGGGTCGGGCGGGCGAAGAAAATAATCCGTCCCTCGGCCGTCAGGGGACGTTCGTTCCCCCCGCCGACCGCCAGCAAGGTGTAGAACTGCGGTCCCTCATGCGTTGGATCCAGCCGGACACCAGCCATTGCCAGCTCCTCGTGACGCTGCGACTGGTGTGATCCGAGGATCGGCAATTCAGCCATGGCAGGACGATAGAACCTTAGCACGGCTGCGGCAATTTGCAACCCCTCGACAGGTGTGTTCCTACCGGAGCGAGTGGCTTATTTCCGCCCGCAGCTGATACTGATAGCGATCACTGACGGCCGTGTCTGCGCCCAAGCTCAGCGGGCTCCAGTTCAGTCAATGGCCGAGGCAAGGAATGGGCAGAGGCTGGCTTCCTGAGGCCCAATATAAGGGATCGACCGCCGGGTCGTGCCTGGTTTTCCGTCGCCGCTCCGCCTCCTTCGTTTCTCCACGTCAAGCGATTGAATTCTAGGGAAATATAAAGTTCCTTACGGCCGGCTGGGAACCGGATCGCAATAAGGGTTTACCCTGACTGCTACAATTCCTTGGAAGCTGCTGCTCGCTGCGACCCGGCGCCGATTCGGACCTTCAGCCTCATCTTTCGTACAAGTCTTTCGTTGTCATAAGGATTCGGGCGCGAATAAGGCCACGGAGAACACGGTTTGGACGACAACCAAGCGGTAAATGCGCTGGTTCGGCGCTGCGTCGCCGGAGATGCCGCTGCCTGGCAGGAAATCGTCCAGCAATACAATCGCCGGATTTACAACATCTGCTACCGGTTTTCCGGCTCGGCGGAAGATGCCGCCGACCTTGCGCAGGAAGTGTTCATCAAGATCTACCGCACCTTAAAGACTTTCGACGGCAGCCGTGCGGCTTTCATGACTTGGGTCACCACGGTGACTCGTAATCTGCTGGTGGATCACTTCCGCAAAGGCAAGTACGACCGCATCACCGACTCGCTCGAGGCCAAGCCGGGGGGCCAGGAAGACGGCCTGACCGTGGGGGAGCAGTTGCAGGACCAAACGGCGACACCCGAGGAGCGGATGCAAAGCCGGCAGGCCCAAAAAATGGTGCATCAAGCCCTATTAAGGCTGTCTCCGGAGCTGCGCGAGGCTGTGATATTACGAGACTTACAAGATATGGATTACAAAGAAATTGCGCAGGTCTTGAAAATTCCCGAAGGTACGGTTAAAAGCCGTATAAACCGTGGGCGCACGGAACTGGCGAGGCTACTACAACGTAATTACAAGCAGGTGAACTGATGGACGATGCAACCAGATCGGAGATGCAGTGCGCGGAGTTCGAGGCGCTATTGGCCGAAGCCCTCGACGCCACGCTGCACGGCTCGAGATTGGCTGCGTTTGAGGCCCACCAGCACTCGTGCAATGCATGTTCGGCCCGGTTTGCCGATGCCGCAGCAGGCATGCACTGGTTGAAGGGTCTCGAAGATATCGAGCCGCCGAAGAACCTGGTGCACAACATCCTGGCGCAGACCATCGGGTCCCTGCCGGAGGCGAGTACGCAGGCAACCCCGGCCGGCGACAGCTGGGTGGAGAAGTTCAAAGCCCGCGTTGTGCCCCTGTTCGCACCGCTCATGACCCCGCGGTTCGCCATGTCGTTCGGTATGGCGTTCTTCTCCATCACCATGCTCGCCAACGTGATTGGCGTCCGCGCGGCAGACCTGAAGCACGTCGACGTGACAGCGAAAGGGTTACAAAAAGCCTACTACGCCACCCAAGCCCGCGTGGTGAGGTATTACGAAAACATCCGGCTGGTGTACGAAATCGAGTCGCGGGTGCGGGACTTGCGGCGCGCTGCGACACCGGTCAAGCAGGAGGAGAGCTCACCGAATAAGCCGAGCCATGAAGACCCACAACAGCAAAACCGAAAATATCAGCACTATCGCAACGACCCGGAGCAGCCCGTGCTGACCATGGGTAAGGCGATAGACGAGTTGCAGAACCCACAGGCCCGGCTGAACAGGAGAACGGTATGAACTGCGCCACCCATGTTGAGGTACCCGCGGTCGCATACTGCCGCACATGTGGCAAGCCCCTGTGCAGCAATTGCACGCGAGATGTGCGCGGTGTCATCTACTGCGAGGAGTGTCTGGCCTCGCAAGTCAGCGGCACGTTGCCGCCTGCTTCCGGTCCGGGGCCTGCAGTTGCAGGCGGCCCGCCGATGGGGGGCGAAGGCAGGCCCGGAGTGGCAGCGGTGCTGGGGTTTATCCCCGGTGTCGGCGCCATGTATAACGGCGAATATGCCAAGGGGTTCATTCATGTACTGATTTTTGCCAGCCTGATCTGGGCGACCGACCACGTGAGCGATCTTTTCGGGTTCGGCATTGCTGCGTTTGTTCTGTACATGCCGATCGAGGCTTACCGCACGGCCAGGGCGAAGCAAATGGGAGTTCAACCCCCCGATCCGTTCGGCTTCAACAACGTCAACCTGTTCGGGGGTGGCAGTCCACCCTCAACAGCTCCGGTTCCCGCTGCTGCCTCCCCGGCAACACCTGCGGGCCCGGAATTCCCGGTCGATGCATCACAAGTGCGCCCGGAATACGACGGGCCTTCGCGCGTGCCGGTGGGCGCTTTGATCCTGATCGCCTTGGGCGTGATTTTCCTGCTGAACCAGTTCGGCTGGTTCCACTTTGACTGGTTCGGGAGATTCTGGCCCCTCATCCTGATCGCGGTCGGTATTCGCATACTGATGAAGCGCACAGGTAGGGGATGGTGAGGAGGCCGTTATGAGATACCGTTACAACCCCAGTTGTGGATGCGCCCGTTGTCGAGCCCATGGCTTTATGGGACCTGCCTTCCTGATTACCTTGGGTGTGCTGTTTTTACTGGATCAGATGACGCACATCTACTGGATGGAATTCGGCAGAACCTGGCCGGCGCTGCTTATCGTCATCGGACTGATCATGTTCCTGCAATATAACGCTCCCGCAATCGGTCACGTGCCGCGAGAGTATCCGGGGTACCCACCGGTACAGCCGCCCGCTCCGGGCCAGGCACCGCCACCCTGGCGTCCTCCGGCAGCGTCGCCGCCCGCCCCACCACCTGCGGCGGCGCCAGGCCCCGGAAACGCGGACCAGGGAGAGGTGCACAATGGCTAGCCCATACTCAACTCCATCCCCCCCACTGCCACCCCCGCCACCGGTGTACCGCTATCGGCGTTCCCTGGCCGGGCCGCTGATCCTGATCCTGATTGGATTGGTCTTCCTGCTCCGCAACATCGGAGTGCACATTCCAGTGTGGCACTTCATCGGACGCTTCTGGCCGGTGCTGATCATTCTCTGGGGTGTCGTCGCTCTCATCGAGCACTTCACCGCGTTGCGGCACGGCTACCAGACCCGGCATCTCGGTGGGCTTGGAATCCTGCTGCTGATCCTCATCGTCATTGTGGGCCTGGCGGCTCACCATAGTTCTGATGTGGACTGGGAGGGTATGCGCGACCAGATTCAGATTGACGATAATCTGGGCGGCATGTTCGGTACCGCGTTTAGCTTCGACGATACCCTGGAGCATGCCTTTCCGGAGGGCGGGAACCTTCGCGTGGTTTGCGACCACGGTACGCTGAACATCATTCCTGCCGACGGCAATACCATTCGTGTCGTAGTGCACAAGAAGCTGTATGCCAAGAATCAGGAGGAGGCCAACAAGTTCGACCAAGCCAGCAAACCGCAGATCACGGTAAACGGAACGAACGTGGTTTTGAATGCCAACACGAATGGTGCCGGCGATCGTGGTGTGCAAGCTGACATGGAGATCTCTCTACCGCGCGAGGCTGCGCTCGAGGTGGTCAGCAAGCGGGGCGACGTAAGCGTTAGCGATCGCAAGGCGGATGTGCGACTGACGGTGCAACGCGGCGACATAACGCTCAATGCAATCGCAGGCAGTGCCAAAGTAAGCCTCGACAAGGGCTCGATCCGCGCCACCGACATCGGAGGAGACGTGGCCGTCGACGGCCACGTCGATGATGTGACCGTGGAAAACGTGAAGGGCGCAGTGCAACTGAACGGCGACTTTTTCAACGACATAAGGCTGAGCAAGATCGGCAAGGCGGTGGAGTTCAAGTCGGCGCGCTCCGATATTTTACTTACGTCGGTACCCGGCGATCTGGAGATCTCCGGGGACACGCTACGGGCTTCGGATGTGGGGGGCCCGATGCGATTGGTGACGCGCTCTAAAGAAATCCACCTGGAGGGCGTGACCGGCGACTTGGAAGTGGATAACACCAACGGCGACATCGAGGTGCATTCGGCCGACAAGCTGCCCATCGGCAAGATGATGATCACCGGCAAGCGGGGTGACATCTCCCTGGTCCTTCCCGCAAACGCCGGCTTCCAGGTGGAGGCCAGCACGCGCAAGGGTGATATCACTAGCGACTTCGGATCGCTGAAGATCAACAGCAGCAGCGGGGGATCCCACGCCAGTGGAAGCGTGGGCAATGGCGCGGCCAAGCTGCAGATCAACGCCGACACGGGGGACATTCACATCGGCAAGGGATAGAGTTGCTCCTCTGGAACTGCCACGCCCACTCCGCCGTGCGGGTGGGCATTTTTTTAACCCCGCGGTTTCGCGGTTCGAGAGATGCCCGGTCCCTCCATCTCTCGCCTACGTCCGCTCATCGCGGGGACGACAAGCGTTGGTGCACCATTTCCTCGATGCGATCCACGACCTCGACGATCGACAGGCTCGTCGTATCGAGAATAATCGCGTCCGGAGCAGCCACCAGCGGCGAGACCGAACGGCTGCGGTCGCGCCGGTCGCGGGCCAGGAGTTCGTCGAGGGTACGAGTGGCCTCCTCGGGCAATTGTGTGCCGTGCTGCGCGCTGCGGCGTTGGGCGCGGGTGCGAGCTTCGGCGTCGAGAAAGACTTTCACATCTGCATGGGGAAATACCGCGGTTCCGATGTCCCTCCCCTCCATAACGACGCCCCCGCCCGCACCCATTTCGCGTTGCCGTGCCACCATGATTTCCCGCACCGCGGGATGAACCGAGACGCGTGACGCTGTTGAGGTAACATCGCTTTCGCGGATGCGCTGCGAGACGTCGCGACCGTCCAGCAGGACGCGGTTGCTGCCCTGTGACAGCGGCTCGAGTTGGATGACACTATCGGCGGCGAGACGGCGCAGAGCTTCGGCGTCATCCAGGGCCACCTGCCGCTCCAGGGCCTTGAGGGCGAGGGCGCGGTACATGGCTCCGCTTTCCAGATTGATATAGCCAAGCTTCTTCGCCAGGCACGCGGCGATGGTGCTTTTGCCGGCGCCGGCGGGGCCATCGATAGCGATGACCAGTTGCCGTGCCGCGGTCATGGCTTGCGGTCATCCGGACGCGAAGTGGCCGGTGTCTTGGCCGTAGGGCGCGGGCGGCGCTCGACCAGGGGCTTACCGCGGTGCAGGTGGAGGGGATTTTCTTTCTCCCAGGCTTTCTGCTCGCCAATCCCCCGCTGCGGCGGGCGGGCATCGGCGGCTTGCAGCATGACTTTTCCGCCCACATGGACAAATCCCAACTCGCGCGCCGCCTGCAAGGCGTTCACGGCCTCGCGGACGCGAGCGCGACCGACCAAGGTCGAAAAGAAGTTCTCGACCTCCTCCTGGGAAACGGCGCGAACACAGTCAACATATTTCGAAATCAATGCCGTCAGAGCCTCACCCACCGAGACGTGCATGCCCTCTTTCACGGGTCCGGGGGACCAGCGGAAGAGTACATCCCAGAAGACTCCTTCGTCGTGCTTATAGTCGACGCGGGTGATGCGCAGCTTGGCCCAGAGCTCGTCGAGAGCGCGATCGAGTGCCGACTCGGAGATCTCCTTGCCCAGCGAATCGCGCAGGCGGTGCTTGGAAATAGGACCATGCTTTTGAATCAGGAGAAATGTGTCCACCGCGAGAGGGGAATATCCGGAACGTGCCGTGGCCTTGGGGGCATGGCGGGGATTGCGATCGCCCACCAACCCGTAAAAATATGGGAACACGGCCGCGGAAACCAAAAAGTTATTCTCGGGGAAGACCAGTGTCTCGTAAGCCGCACGGTCGCGCAGCAGGCGAACCATGAGCTGCTTGGCTTCGCGGGCCCGGGGATCGGCAAAGGCCTTCTGCGCGGTGGGCAGCCTGTCGTCGCCGCCGATGTAGGCGCCGACAAATGTGGGCGCGAGAACCGCGGGCTTCTGCGGATAGAGCGTGCAGAAACCGACGGAATCGATGAAAGTGCGCGCCTCGTCCAGCGTGTGGACGCCTTGCCCGTCGAGACGCCACTTCTCGCGCCGCAGCTCCTGTAGTTGATGTTCGAACATGTGGTTAGCCGGGAACCCCGGCTTAGATGCGCTTGAAAGCTCGCTGAATGTCCCTTACAGAATACCGCAGAACGATGGGGCGTCCATGGGGACAGCTCATGGGGCAGTCAGTCTTGGCCAGCTCCCGCAGCAGCCACTCCATCTTGTCGTGCGCCAACGGCATGTTGACCTTGATGGCGGCGTGGCAGGCGATGGTCGCGGCTATGTGAGTGCGAATTCTCTCGAGATTGAGCGACTGTTCCTGGCGCTCGAATTGCTCGAGGATTTCGTGCAACAGGTGCTCAACCTCGGTGGGCGAGACGCCGGCAGCCGCGGTCTTCACCGCAATGGTGCGGGTGCCGAAGGGCTCTACTTCAAAACCGTTGTGGTCCAGCTCGTCCGAAATCTCGGCCAAGACCGCCATCTGCGCGGGCCTGAGTTCGACCAGCAGGGGCATCAACATCTGCTGGCGCTCCGCCCAACCGGCGAGACGCTGGCGCAGGATCTTCTCGAACAGGATGCGCTCGTGGGCAACGTGCTGATCGATGATCCATAGACCCTGGGGATTAACCGCGAGAATGAATGATTCGCGAACTTGTCCGAGGGGCTTCAGCGTGGCCAGCGATTCGAGGCCAGTCATCGCGTCGTCATCAGGCGGATCGGCGATGCAACCCCGGCTGCCAACAATCGCGGGTGCGGCATCCGCCAATGTTTGCGGTCGCCAATCCTCGAGGGGAGCCGGGTGGGCATCGACGACAATGCCGTTCGTGCCAAACTGCAGGGGGGCAGTCAAGGGGGACACGTCTGGTGGCCGCAGCTCGAAGGCGGCACCGGCCGGGGTGATGTTGAGCGGATCAGCATCGCGCAGTGGCCGCGCGCTCGGCGAGAGGGACGGCGCTGCGGTGGGCTGCGCGCGAATTTCCGTTGTGAAGGCGGGCACCGGCCGAGCCTTCAGCAAAGCGGCGCGCACCGAATCTCGCACAAAGTCATGCAGGGCGGTGGATTGGCGGAAGCGCACCTCGGTCTTCGAAGGGTGCACATTCACGTCCACCTCGGTGAACGGCATCTCCAGAAAGAGCAGCACGACGGGAAAAACCGTGGCCGGAATGATGTTGCGATAGGCTTGGCTAAGGGCGTGCTGCACGACGCGATCGCGAATCAGGCGTCGGTTGACGAAGATGAAGATGGAGTTGCGATTGAGCTTCTGGATTTCCGGGCGGGAGACAAAGCCGTGCAAGCGGATCTCGCCGGGCACCGGCTCGGCCTGGTTCTCTTCGTCGGCTTGCGCTCGCTGCCGCGCCGGCGGCTGCGGCAGGCCCATGCGGTCGAGCGGCAACAGGGCGCTTAACGGGATCAGCTGCTCGAGCGTTGTTCTGCCAAGCACCTGGTAGATGCGCTGCGCGTGGTCATCGACGGGCGGGGCGACCAGCATGGCATGGGCGGAGGAGTGCAGCTCCCAATGCATTTCCGGGTGGGCGAGCGCGTAGTGGGTAACCAGCGAGGCGATGTGCGACAGCTCGGTCGACTCCGCCTTCAGGAACTTGCGACGCGCCGGGAGGTTGAAGAACAGGTCGCGCACGCTGATTGAAGTTCCCAACGGGAGCCCGGCTTCCTGGACGCTGAGAATCCTGCCGCCGGCCATTTCGATGACCGTGCCCGCCGCATCGTCGCCGGCGCAGGACTCCATTCGGAGCCGGCTGACCGCGGCGATGGAAGGCAACGCTTCGCCGCGAAACCCCAACGTCGCGATGTTGAGCAGGTCCTCGGCGTTGCGAATCTTCGAAGTGGCATGACGTTCGAAGGCCAGCAGTGCGTCGTCGTGCAACATGCCGCAGCCGTCGTCGATAACCTGGATGAGCTTGCGGCCGCCGGCTTCGGCATTCACACGAACATGGCGGGCGCCGGCATCCAGCGAATTCTCCAGCAGTTCCTTGACGACAGAAGCAGGGCGCTCGACCACCTCGCCGGCGGCGATCTTGTTGGCAACATGTTCGGGGAGAACGTGGATGCGACCCATCGAGTATTACGTTACATGAGACGGGGCCAGGGGGTAAGGGGAAGGCTAGTCGCAAGAGGACATTCGGGATCGTGCCCGGAAAAAGCGGCCTGGGCCGCCCCTCAGGACGAAGCTCGACGAGGCATGGTTGCGGGCGTGCGATGCCTCGATTCACCAGCGGCGATCTCCTCGCCGCGGCGACACCAGAGGGAAGGGGTGGGGATTGAGCGGCCGGAAAGCCAAGCGGGTGTGAAATACTAGGTGACTATTCCATGGCAACCGGTTCAGGCAGGCGCTCGAGATTGGCAGATCAAGGGGCAGGCAGGGCGGCATGACAGGCGCTCTTACCACCAGTGCAGCCGTCTCGCTGACGGCAGTCAAACAGGCCCGCGAACGCATACGCGAGTTCATCTACAACTCGCCCTGCCGACACTCAATCGATTTGTCGTCCATGACCGGGCAGGAGACTCATCTCAAGCTCGACAATGTGCAGCGCACCGGCGCATTCAAGGAACGCGGCGCCCTGAACAAGATCCTGACGCTAAGCGATGGCGAGAAGCGGCGCGGTGTGATCACGGCCAGCGCGGGCAATCATGCCCAGGCGGTGGCCTATCATGCATGCGCACGCGGCATTCGGGCGCAGATCGTGATGCCGCTGATGACGCCACTGGTGAAAGTTGCCTCCACCAAAGACTTTGGCGCGGAGGTGGTTTTACAGGGCGCCAACTACGACGAGGCGTATGCGTTCGCGCTGGAGAGCTGTGCCCGGCAGGGCATGACGTTTCTGCATCCCTTCGATGATGTGGAGGTCATCAACGGCCAGGGCAGCATCGCTTTAGAGTTGCTGGAGCAGGTACCTGACCTCGAAGCCGTGGTTGTGCCGATCGGCGGGGGCGGCTTGATCGGCGGCGTGGGGTGTGCGATTAAGGAAAGCCGGCCGAAGGTACGCGTGGTGGGCGTGCAGACGGAACGGCTACCTTCGATGCTGCGCGCGACCGAGGTCGGGCATGCGGTGACGATTCCAGCATCGGCGACGGTGGCCGACGGCATTGCCGTGCGGCGAGCCGGCGAGTTAACCCTGCCCCTGGTGCAACGTTACGTGGACGAGATCGTAACCGTAGACGAAGAAGAGATCGCCAACGCGATCCTGGTTCTGCTGGAAAAGGAAAAGACCCTGGCGGAGGGTGCAGGAGCCGTGGCAATCGCTTCCCTGCTGCAACACAAGACGTCGCTAAATCGAGAGAAGACGGCGGCCCTGGTGGGCGGCGGCAACATCGACGTGAGCCTGCTGGCAAAGATCATCGAGCGCGGCCTGGCGAAAGACGGCCGGCGCCTGCGACTGCGCATTCATCTCACCGACCGCCCGGGCGCGTTGCATCAGTTGACCAAGATCATCGCGGACTTGCACGCCAATATCGTCGAGACACAATACGACCGTACGTATTACGGTGTGAACCTCGGCGATACCGCGATCGACCTTTCGATGGAAACCCGCGGGCAGGAGCACA
>Ga0306920_100003695_pt1 | contig 19486 bp, 18 predicted proteins | sample flu12Cox44000170_FD_204666 | JGI IMG/M metagenome (GOLD analysis project Ga0306920, IMG submission 204666) | Lab enrichment of tropical soil microbial communities from Luquillo Experimental Forest, Puerto Rico - flux4day.12C.oxic.44.000.170 (v2)... | ecosystem: Environmental > Terrestrial >... | reverse complement strand
GCTCGATCGTGACACTAGCGATGAGGCGGCCGCCGCGACCCTCCTCTATGACCGCGAGCGCGCCGCCCTCTGCGACGGCGCCCTCATGGTCGCCGCGAATGACGACAAGGTCATCGCCTTCATGTGCTGGCTCGTCGAGGAGGCAGGGCCCTTCGTGCGCGCCGAGATGCGCCGCTTCGGCTACGTGGCCGATCTCGTTATTGATGAACCGCATCGCCGCAAGGGCATCGGCCAGCGCCTGCTCGCCGAGGCCGAGAGGCTGACGCGTGCGCGAGGCCTGAAGCGTCTCGTCATCGGCGCGCAAGCCGGCAATGACAGTGCGCTCGGTGCCTATCGGCGCTTCGGCTTCGAGCCCTTCTGCTTCGAGCTGCAGAAGGCGCTCGATTGAGGATGCTGGTCTTTCTAAAGTGGCTCGTCGTGGTGGTGGCCGTGCTCTACGGCAGCGTCGTCGCGGGCATGTATCTGTTCCAGCGCCGTCTCGTCTTCGATCTGCGCCCGAACCGCGTGACGCCTGCAGCGGCCGGCTTCCCGCAAGCCCATGAGCATGTGCTGACGACCGATGACGCCGAAGAGATCGTCACCTGGCTGCGCCCGCCTGCCGATGCAAAAAAGCCGCTGATCCTGATGCTGCTCGGCAATGGCGACAATCTCGGCGCCATCGCCGACACGCTGCGCGCCGTGACGCAGGACGGATCGGGTGTTCTCGCCGTGGCTTATCGCGGCTATTCGGGCTCGACCGGATCGCCGACCGAACCTGGCCTCAGCCTCGACGCCGAGGCCGCCTATCGCTTCGCCCTCGGTGTGGTGCCGGCGAGCCGGCTCGTGCTCTTCGGCTATTCGCTCGGCTCCGGTGTCGCCGTGCCGCTCGCGGCCCGCCATGACTGCGCGGCGCTCATCCTCTTCGCGCCCTTCAGCTCGGCGGTCGCGGTCGGCGCCGCGGCTTATCCGCTGATCCCGGTGCGCTTCCTGATGCACGATCAGTTCCGCTCGGATGAGGTGATCGCCAAGGTCAAGGCGCCGATCCTCATGGTGCATGGCGAGCGCGACCAGGTCATCCCGTTCCGTTTCGGGCGCGAGCTCTTCGACGCCGCGGCGGATCCGAAGCGGTTCGTCGCCATGCCGCACTCGGATCACTTCACGCTTTTCCGCGATGGCGGCCTCGCGGCGATCCGCGAATTCCTCGGCGGGCTCGGTCTGTCTTGAGCCTCAGGCCGTCGGCCTCGAGCGATGAGTCTCAAGCCTTGCTTGCCTGCATGCGCCTGAGCGCGAGGAAGACGAGGGCCGCGGCGAGCGCGACGCCCGACATTACGAGCGGCAGCGGCAGGGCCGAGCCGCCGCCGAGCGTCAGGCCGATGCCCGCCCCGACGAGGGCCGAGAAGGTCATCTGGGTGACGCCGAGGCAAGATGAGGCGGCGCCCGCCCGGTCCGGAAAGGGCGCCATCGCGGCGGCGAGCCCCTGCGGCAGGATGAGGCCGACGCCTGCGAGAAAGAGCATCACCGGCGCCACGATCATCACAGCCGAATGCGGGCCGACGGCGACGCCTGCAAGCATCGTCAGCGAGCCGAGGATGAGGAGCGGCACGCCGATCGCGATGGTGCCGTCGAGGCCGCGCGTCAGCGAATAGCGGGCAGCCAGCATCGAACCCGTGACGAAGCCGATGACGTTGAACGCGAAGGTCAGCGCGAAGCCGATCTCGGAGAGGCCGTAGACGCCCTGCAGGATGAAGGAGCTCGCCGAGATGAAACAGAAGAGCCCCGCATAGACGAGCGAGACGAGCGCCACATAGGCGCAATAGGTGCGGTTCTTCACGAGGTCGCCGAAGCTCCTCAGGATGCCGAAGGGCGAGATGGAATGCGTCGAGCGGATCTTCAGCGTCTCCGGCATGGCGCTCGCCACCACATAGGCGAGACCGAAGCCGACGAGCACCATGACTGCGAAGATGCTGCGCCAGCCCGCGAGGTCGTGCAGGATGCCGCCCAGCACCGGCGCGATCGCCGGAACGACGCCCATGATCATGCCCATGCGGGCCATCTCGCGCCCGGCGCGCGGCCCCTCATAGAGGTCGCGCACGATGGCGCGCGCGATGACGATGGGTCCGCACGCCGCGACCGCCTGCGCAAAGCGGGCAAGGATCAGGAGCCCGATCGAGTCCGTGAAGGCGCAAGCCGCCGAGGCGACCACATAGATCCCGAGCGCGGCGAGAAGGGTCGGCTTGCGGCCGAAGCGATCGGAGAGAGGCCCATGGAAGAACTGGCCGACCGCGAAGCCCGCGAGGAAGGCCGAAAGCGTGAGTTGCACATGCGAGGCATTGGTGCCGAGCTCGCGCGCGATCGCCGGCATCGAGGGCAGATACATATCGACTGAGAGCGGCCCCATCGCGGTCAGGAGCGCGAGCACCGCTGTCAAGGCGAAGGAATTCGGACGCAATCGCATTCGGTTCTCGTCGATGGATCGAGCCGCAGGCGGCAGAGCGGCCTGAGGCCAAACCGATCGTGGGTGTCGGATATGGATGTCGGCTTGTAGCCGCCGGCCTCACCTCTCCCCCGACGGGCCCCCGACGGGAGAGGTCGGCGAAGCGAGCCACAAGGGGGGCAGCGCCAACGCTGGGAGCTTTGCTGCCGGAGCAACCTCCCAAGGCTGGCGCTGCCCCCCTCACTCGGAGCCCTTCGCTTCGCTTCAGGCTCCGACCTCTCCCGCGAGGGGGAGAGGTTGGGGGCGGCCTTGGCTAACCGCTCAACCGTAGCGGTGCAGTTGCGGCCCATGGCGCTTCATCCAGGCCTCGGCCTCATCGGTGCGGCGGCACAGATGATGGGTGAGGCGCCAGAAGCGGTGCGAATGATTGAGCTCGCGCAGATGCGCGACCTCATGGGCCGCGAGATAGTCGAGCACGAAAGGCGGCGCGAGGATCAGCCGCCAGGAGAAGGACAAGGTGCCGTTCGCCGAGCAGGAGCCCCAGCGGCTCTTGGTGTCCTTGATCGAGATGCGCCGTGCCGCAGCCTTGGCGGTGACGAGATGGCGCTCGACGGCCGCTTCGAGGTCGCGGCGCGCCTCGCGCTTCAGGAAGTCGGTGACGCGGCGCGCCACATGTTCGGGCTGGCCCGGCACCTCGAGGATGCGTACCTCGCCGACCCGCTTCGCCCGCACCAGGCCGCGCAGCGCGCCGGTCTCGACGATATGGTGGTCGACGCCGCGCAGCGGCACCGTCTTGCCGGCCCGGAACGGGATCTGGGCCGGGAGCCGCGCGAGCCTCGTTGCGAGCCAGCCAGCATGCCGCGCCGCGAAATCTGTCGCGACTGCGAGATTGCCGCGGCTCGGCACGGTAAGGATCGGTTCTGATGTTCCCGACCGAATTCTGAGCGTAATGCGCCTTGCTCGCGACGAACGCGTGACCGCTACGCGATAGGTCACCCCCTCATGGGCGATTTCTATGAAACCCGGCGCCGGGGGAGACTGCCTGAACTGCTTGATCGTTGCCATAATCCAAGCATGCCCGAGCTTTTAGGATTCGTCAGCCTATTTTTGAACGAAAAGAGAACATAAATTAGGTAGCACTGGTCTGGTCAGCGCGGCCGGGCTTTGCTAGCTTTGGGCGTCTATGTGCCCTGTCAGGACACCCGCCTCAGGCGGGGAAAGCTCGTCTTTTCAGAGACTTGGTCCTGATCCATCGCGGAGATGAACTCGGCGATGCGCGGCACGATCTCATTGCGGAAACGCGAGCCGTTGAAGACGCCGTAATGGCCGACGCGGCTCTGCAGATGGTGGAGGCGCCTGCCCGCCGGGATATTGGCGCAGAGGCGATGCGCGGCCTGCGTCTGGCCGACGCCCGAAATGTCGTCATTCTCGCCCTCGACGGTCATAAGACCGGGGCGCGTGATGTCGGCGAGGTTCACGAGCATGCCGCGATGGGTCATCTCGCCCTTGGGCAGGAGGTGGTTGACGAAGACCCGATCGACCGTCTCGAGATAGAACTCGGCGGTCAGGTCCATCACGGCGAGATATTCGTCATAGAACTCGCGGTGCTTCTCGGCCGAATCGCCATTGTCCTGGACGAGATTCTTGTAATAATCCCAATGGGCTGAGAGATGGCGGTCGAGGTTCATCGCCATGAAGCCCGAAAGCTGCAGGAAGCCCGGATACACTTCCCGCATCATGCCCGGATAGGGGAAGGGCACGCGGGTGATGCAGTTGCGGCGAAACCACTTGGTGCCGCGCTCCCCGGCCAGGAGATTGACCGCAGTCGGGCTCTCGCGCGTGTCGATCGGGCCGCCCATCAGGATCATGGAAGCCGGCGAGGCCGGGTCTTTCGCGGCCTCCATGCAGGCAACCGCCATCGAGACCGGCACGGAAGGCTGGCAGACCGCAATCACATGCGTCTTCGGGCCGAGATCGCGCAGCATGGCGATCACGTAGTCGACATAGTCGTCGAGGCCGAAATGGCCGGCCGTCAGCGGCACCATGCGGGCATCCGACCAGTCGGTGATGTAGACGTCGTGTTGCGGGAGGAGCGCCTCGACCGTGCCGCGCAGGAGCGTCGCGTAATGGCCTGACATCGGCGCGACGATCAGCACGCGCGGCTGGTTCACGGCGCCTTCGGGGAGATTCCGCGCGAAGCGAATCACCCGGCCGAAGGGGCGTTGCCACACGATTTCCTCGGTCACGGCCACCATCTCGCCCTCGACGACCGTGGTCGCGAGCCCAAATTCGGGCTTCTCGTAGCGGCGAGTGCTGCGCTCGAAGACATCGCAAGCCGCCGTCACGGATCGCCCCATCGGGGTCCAAGACATTGGATTTGCTGGGCTTTTGAAGATGAGGCGGGTCGCCTCCGAGGCAGCGCGGGCCGGTCCGATCAAAGCCAGGGAGGCCTCGTGCAGGAAATAAGACAATTCCATCGGGCGAACCTCATCGTGGACCGAAAGCGCCGCGTCCGGTGCGCGGAAGCCGCCAGCAAGTGACTAAGATAGCGCGTGAATGTCGCATTGCAACATCAAGCTTTGCGTTATCCACGGGGCGGCCCTGCGTTATTGTGGCATCACGATGTCTAAAGAATGCTCAACGGGGCCTCATTCGCCCATCGACAGGAGGGATCCGGCCCGTCTCGCGCTCGCGAGCAGCGCCCTGAAGGCGAGCGCCCCGAGCGCCAGCCAGACGAGGTTGAGGGCGAAGGATTCGAGCATCAGATCGGTGCGGAAGCTGTGCTGGATCAACATCGCCCGCATCGCCTCGAACACATAGGTCGGCGGCAGCGCCCAGGCGATCGGCTGCAACAGCTGCGGCAGGGTCGCGACCGGATAGGATATGCAGGCAAACGGCATCATCCCGAACATGGCGCTCCAGGCGATGGTCTCGGCCGCGAGCCCGTTGCGCAGGATGAGCCCCGAGGTCGCGAGCCCCACGGCCCAGCTCGTCAGCATCAGATTGATAAACAGGAACGGGATGGCGAGGCTGAGCGCGCCGATATCGAAGCCGAAGAACAGCGTCGCGATCAGCACCGCCGGCAGGAGGCCGATCGAGAGGCGCAGCACGCTCATGATCATCAGCGACACGACGAACTCGGCCGGCCGCAACGGGCTCATCAGCAGATGGCCGAGATTGCGCGACCAGACCTCTTCGAGGAAGCTCATCGAGAAGCCGAGCTGGCCGCGAAACAGCACGTCCCAGAGCAAGATGCCGCCGACCAGCGTGCCGGCGGCGAGCACCGGCAATTGCGAGGTACGCCCGACATAGAGCTGCAGGAAGCTCCAGGTGAGAAGCTGCACGGTCGGCCAATAGATGAGGTCGATGATGCGCACCGGCGAGGCGGCGAGGAGATAGAGATGGCGCTCCACCATCGCAAGGACGCGCGCCCGCGAGAAGCCGGCGGCCCTCATGACGCGGACCTCATGACACGGCTTTGGCGGCTTCGCCCGCCGCTCCGCCGCGTCCGCGCGCGACGTCCAAGAACACTTCCTCGAGCGTCTCGCGGCCATAGCGGGCGATCAGCGCGTCGGGCGGCTCGTCATGCACGATGCGGCCAGCGCGCATCATGATCACCCGGTCGCAGAGCCGCTCGACCTCCCCCATATTATGGGAGGCGAGGAGGATCGCAGCGCCGCGCCGGCGCCGGAAGGCTTCGAGATGCCCGCGCACCCAATCGGCCGTGTCGGGATCGAGCGAGGCGGTGGGCTCGTCGAGCAGCAGGAGATCCGGCTGGTTGATCAGGGCCTTGGCGAGCGCGACGCGCGTCTTCTGGCCGGCCGAAAGCTGGCCGGTGCGCCGGTCGAGGAAATCCCTGAGGTCGAGCGCTGCCGCGAGCTCGTCGATGCGCTGCTTCAGCCCGGCGACCCCGTAGAGCTTGCCGAATACGCTGAGGTTCTGGCGCACCGTGAGACGGTGCGGCAGATCCGCATAGGGGCTCTCGAAATTGATGCGATGAAGCACCTTCTGGCGCTCATGCGCCATCTCGGCGCCGAACACCCTCACCGCTCCTCGGGTCGGTGTGGTGAGCCCCATGATCATCGACAAGGTCGTGGTCTTGCCGGCCCCGTTTCCGCCGAGCAAACCAACCACGCTGCCGGCCTCGACGCGAAAGCTCAAGCCATCGACTGCGAGCGTCCCGTCATAGACCTTGGTCAGAGTCTCGGCCTCGATAGCCGGCGCGGAGGAGGGCAGGGGGGAAGACATGACGAGAGAGGCCTCAGCTGCGCGCTTGCGCGAGGCCGTCGGCGGGCCGCGTCACGCGGTAGAGGGGCAGGCTCTCGATCATTTTGCGGGGCGGCGATCTTTTCGGCGACGATTTCGCCCTATATGCCAAAGCGCGGCGAGGTTTGCCATGGCGCGGCCCGGCGGCGGGCATGCGTCCTGGCGTGATGGCGAGTGAGGCGAGTGAGTGGAGCAGGACCCATGTTGACGCTCGGCGAGATCGAGGAGGCGAGCGGAATCGTGCATCGCCACATGCCGCCGACGCCGCAATATGCCTGGCCGCTGCTTGGTCAGCGCTTCGGAGCCGAGATCGTCGTCAAGCATGAAAACCACACGCCTGTCGGCGCCTTCAAGCTGCGTGGCGGCATCGTCTATGTGGAGCGCCTGAAGCGCGAGCGCCCGCAGGTGAAGGGCATCGTCAGCGCGACGCGCGGCAATCACGGCCAGAGCCTCGCTCTCGCGGGGCGCCTTTTCGGTGTGCCGGTCGCGATCGTCGCGCCGCACGGCAATTCGGTCGAGAAGAATGCCGCGATGCGCGGGCTCGGCGCCGAGCTCATCGAGGTGGGTAAGGATTTCGACGACGCCAAGGAGGCGGCGTCCCGCCTCGCTGAAGAGCGCGGCTACGAGTTCGTGCCCTCATTCGCACCGGATCTCGTGCGCGGCGTCGCAACCTATGCGCTCGAGCTCTTCCGCGCTCAAGGCGATATCGACACGCTCTATGCGCCGATCGGGCTCGGCTCCGGCATTTGCGGGCTGATCGCGGTCCGCGACGCGCTACAATTGCGCACACGTATCGTCGGCGTGGTGCCGCAGGCCGCGAACGCCTATCGCCTCTCCTTCGAGGCCGGCAGAGTCGTGCCGGTGAATTCGCTCGCGACCTTCGCCGACGGCATCGCGGTGCGCGTGCCCGACGCGACGGCGCTCGCCATGATCCGTGCGGGGGCAGAGCGCATCGTCGAGGTGAGCGAGGACGAGATCGCCTCGGCGATCCGCATCCTCCACGAGGACACGCACAACATGGCCGAAGGCGCGGGCGCTGCCGCGCTCGCCGGCCTCGCCAAGGATGCAGGCAACACAGACGCGGGCTCGCGCGAGCGCGCCGGCGGCCCGCGCCTGAAGCTCGCCGTCATCCTCTCAGGCGGCAATATCGATCGGGCGCTCGCCGCGAGCGTCCTCTCCGGACGCACCCCGCAATAGGATACTCGAGATGAAACGCCTCCTCCTCCTGCGTCACGCGAAATCCGCACGGCCAGCCGGTGTCGCCGATCATGAGAGGCCGCTCGCCGCGCGCGGGCGCGACGATGCGCGCAGCATGGGGCGCTACCTCGCCGAGGAGACCTTCCTGCCGGATCTCGCGCTCGTCTCGACCTCGACCCGCACCCGCGAGACGATCGGCATCCTGGCGCAGGAGCTGCGTGAGACGCCGGTGACGAGATTCGAACACCGCCTCTACGATGCGTCGGCTTCGCGCATGCTCGCCGTCATCGCCGAGACCGCGCCCGAGATCGATACGCTCCTCGTCATCGGCCATAATCCCGGCATGGCCGAGCTCGCCCAGTTTCTCGCCGGCCATGGCGACCGCTACGCCTTCGCGAGGATGCGCGTGAAGTTCCCGACTTGCGGCCTCGCCGTGCTCGACCTGCCTGGCAATGACTGGCAGGCGCCCGCCAGCGGCTCGGCGCGGCTCGACCGTTTCGTCACGCCGAAGAGCCTCGGCGCCGATATCGACGATTGAGCTCAGCACCCGCATGACAGCATCGGGCGGCGTCCTCGACGAGGCGGTCGCGGCGGCGCGCTCGCTCGCCGAGGCCGCGACCGGCTGGTGGTCGCCGCGGTTGCGGCTCGGCGTCACCGGGCTGTCGCGCGCCGGCAAGACCATCTTCATCACCGCCTTCGTGCAGGCGCTGGTGACGGGCGGGCGCCTGCCGATGTTCGCGGCGCAGACGCAAGGGCGCATCAGGCGCATCGGCCTCACCTTGCAGCCGGACGACGCGGTGCCGCGCTTCGCCTATGAGGAGAATCTCGTCGCCATGTCCGGCCCTCAGCGCCGCTGGCCGGATTCGACGCGGCGCATCAGCGAATTGTCGATCGAGATCGAATATGAGAGCAACATCTCCTGGTTCGGCGGGTCGCGCCGGCTCACCGTCGATATCGTCGACTATCCGGGCGAGTGGCTGCTCGACCTGCCGCTGATCGAGCAGAGCTACGCCGAATTCTGCCGCACGAGCCTCGAGGCGGCGCGCAAGACGGGGCGGCTTGCAATTGCGACGCCATGGCTCGCGAGCCTCGATGGCCTCGATCCCAAGGCCGAGGCCTCGGAGACGCAGGCGATCACGGCCGCCGACGCCTTTCGCCGCTACCTCGTCGCGGCGCGTGCCGACCAGCACGCCTTGTCGCTCCTGCCGCCCGGGCGCTTCCTGATGCCGGGCGACCTCGAAGGCTCGCCGGCGCTCACCTTCGCGCCGCTCGAGATCGGCGAGGACACTCCCGTGCCGGGCTCGCTCGCGGCCCTCATGGAGAGCCGCTTCGAAGCCTATAAGCGGCATGTGGCGCTGCCCTTCTTCCGCGATCATTTCGCGAGGCTCGATCGCCAGATTGTGCTCGTCGACCTGCTCACGCCGCTGAATGCCGGCGCCGCGGCTGTCGCCGATCTCGAGGCCGCGCTCGACCATGTGCTCGCGGCCTTCCGAGTCGGGCGCAACTCGCTCCTCAGCGCGCTCTTCGCGCCGCGCATCGACCGCGTGCTCTTCGCCGCCGCGAAGGCCGACCGTCTGCACCATACGAGCCATGATCGGCTCGAGGCGATCTTAAGCCTCCTCGTCGAGCGGGCCTATCGACGCGCCAGCGAAGGCGGCGCCAAGACACAGGTGCTTGCGCTCGCGGCGCTGCGCTCGACCCGCGAGGCGACGGTCCGCGACGGCCGCGCTTCGCTCCCCTCGGTCATCGGCGTGCCCGAGGCCGGCGAGCGCATCGGGGACGAGGTCTTCGACGGGCTTGTCGAAGCTGCCATTTATCCGGGCGACCTGCCGCAGGATCCGAAAGCCGCGCTCGACGCGCAAGGCGGGCTCGACCTGCGCTTCGTACGCTTCCGCCCGCCTCTCGCCGAGCGCGATGCCAAAGGCAAACCCAAGCCCGCCCCCCATATCCGCCTCGACCGCGCCATCGAGTTCCTGATCGGCGATCGGTTGGCCTGAGCGCCTCTTCCTTCTCCCGCCTTGCGTCGCCTTGCGAGAGAAGGAAGAGGCGCTGCGTGGCATATTCTTCGGTCCCGGCTTAGAATCGCGCATGGCCTCGAACCAACCTCGCGCCTTCCGCCTTCCACCCTCCGACGCGGCGCCGGCCCAGACCGCAGAACCGCGGCGTGCGCCGCGTGGCGTCAGCATCGCGCCCGATACTTCGCTCGAAGCGCTGCTCACGGGCGAGGCCACGCCCGCGGTTGCGCCGCAGGTGACAAGGCCCCACCGGCGTCTCTTCGGCTTCGGGCGGCTTCTCGTTTCGGCGCTCGGCGGGCTCGCCCTCATCGCGATCGGGACCGGAATCGAGCATTATGTGACGACGTTGATCGACCAGAATGCCTGGCTCGGCGGCGTCGCCCTGGCGCTCGCGGCCATTGCCGGCCTCGCTCTCCTTGCGCTCTTCGTCAGGGAACTCGCGGCGATCCTGCGCCAGCGTCGCATCAACGCCTTGCGCGAGCGCGCCTTGCGCCTCTCCGAGAGCCGCGACGTCGCCGGCATGGCGTCCCTCGTCGCCGATCTCGCCAAGCTCTACGCGCATCGCCCCGACACGGCGCGCGGGCGGGCGAGGCTCGCCGAGCTGCATGGCGACGTGCTCGACCCGCGCGACCGGCTCGCCGTCGCCGAACGCGAGCTCGTCGCGCCGCTCGACGGGCAGGCGCGCGCGCTCGTCGCGGGCGCAGCCCAGCGCGTCTCGATCGTCACGACACTCGCGCCGCGTGCCGTTTTCGACGTGCTCTTCGTCGCCGGCCAGTCCTTGTGGGTCATCAGGCGCGTCAGCGAGATCTACGGCTCGCGGCCGGGGTTGATCGGCTTCCTTGGCCTCGCGCGGAGCGTGCTGTCGCATCTCGCCATCACGGGCGGCATGGCGGTCGGCGACAGTCTGGTGCAGCAGGTGCTCGGCCACGGCATCGCCTCGAAGCTCTCGGCTAAGCTCGGCGAGGGCGTGCTGAACGGCCTCTTGACCGCGCGTGTCGGGCTCGCGGCGATCGAATCCTGCCGTCCCTTGCCCTTCGCGGCGGTGGCGGCACCGAAGCTCATGGATGTCGCCGGCGCCTTGTTGCGCAAATCGCCCGGTGCCCCCGGCGAGGCTGCGGCAATCGAGCCCCATTGACCTTTCGGCCGTCGTCCGCGATGCAACGCCCGCGGTGCGGTGCGCTACGCACGTGACACGCGGCCGCGCGGTCCATGCTGTTCAATTCCTTCCCCTTCCTCCTCGTCTTCCTGCCCGCGGCGCTTGCGATCCAGGCGCTCGCCGAGCGTTTCGTGCCGAAGTTGCGGTTGCAGACGCTGCTCGCCCTCTCCTTCGTCTTCTACGGCTATTGGGATTGGCGCTTCGTGCCGCTGATGGCGGGCTCGATCCTAGTGAACTGGACGCTCGCCCGCATTTTCGCAGCCTGGCGCAAGGTGCCGAATGCCCGTCTCATCGTCGTCCTCGCCATCGCGGCCAATCTTCTGGTGCTCGGCGTCTTCAAATACGCAGGGTTTTTCGCAAGCCTTGCCAATGCCTTAGGTGGGCTCGACCTGGCCGAGCTGCGCTTCGCGCTGCCGCTTGGCATCTCCTTCTTCACCTTCCACCATGTGATGTATCTGACCGATCTCGCGGTAGGCACCGCGCCGCTCTACAGCCTCACCCGCTACGGGCTCTACATCGGCTTTTTCCCGCAAGTGCTGTCGGGCCCGCTGGTGCGCTGGTCCGAGGTCATGCACCAGTTCGAACTCCCGGCCTTCCGCGCCGGCTGGCAGGAGCGGCTGTGGCGGGGCCTGATCCTGCTCACGCTTGGCCTCGCCAAGAAGAGCCTCTTCGGGGACGGGCTCGCAGCCTACGCGAATCCCGTCTTCCAGGCGGCGTCCGAGGGCGCCCGGCTCACCGTGATGCAGGCCTGGGAAGGGGTGCTCGCCTTCACCTTCCAGATCTATTTCGACTTCTCGGGCTACACCGATATGGCGCTCGGCGTGGCGCTGATGCTTGGCATCACCTTGCCGCAGAACTTCAACGTGCCGTACCGGGCGGTGAGCCTCTCGGATTTCTGGCGGCGCTGGCACATGACGCTGTCGCGCTTCCTGCGCGACTATCTCTACATCCCGCTCGGCGGCAACCGGCACGGCCTCGCGCGCCAACTCGCGGCCCTGCTCGCGACCATGGCGCTCGGCGGGCTCTGGCATGGCGCGGCGCTGACCTTCGTCGCCTGGGGCATCGCGCATGGGCTCGGCCTTTGCGCCGGCGTGCTGTGGCGCCGCTCGGGGCTTGCCATGCCGGCGGTCGCGGGGTGTGTCCTCACCTTCCTGTTCGTGGTACTGGCGTGGGTGCTGTTTCGTGCCCCCTCCTTCGAGGCGGCGACCAGGCTCTACGCCGCCATGGCCGGATTTGCGCCGGTGGGGGCCGCCCTCAAATGGCGCTTGCTGCTGCCGGCGGCCCTCTTCGCTATGCTCGGCCCGACCGCGCATGACATCGCGCAACGCACGCCCCCGACCCGCCTCGCGGCGCTCGCGCTGGCACTTGGCCTCGTGCTCCTCCTGCTCATGCTCGGCAATGAGCAGAATTTCGAGTTCATCTATTTCCAGTTCTGAAGGCGGCTATTCCACAATGAGGAATAAGGTTAAGGCCCTCCTTTTCCCGCAAGGCGGGAGAAGGGGACCTTGCAAGCGGGGAGGAGCTGCCCTGCTTAGTCCGAAATTTTCGCGCGAGCGTGACATACAAGTCATTGTCGAGACACACGGACGGCACTATAAGCGCGCCGAAACAGGGCTGTCCCCGACAGCGTGATGTGACAGGTTGCGCATGCGCGAAGCTGTGATTGACGAGTACAAACCTTCCGAAAAAGAAACCTTCATGAACGAGCGGCAGCGTGAGTATTTTCGCCGCAAGTTGTGGAGGTGGAGGGACGAGATCCTGCGCGAGAGCCGCGAAACGCTCAATCAGCTGCAGGCAGAACGCGAACATCTGCCCGACCTCGCCGATCGGGCTTCGACCGAGACCGACCGCTCGATCGAGCTCAGGGCCAGGGACCGGCAGCGCAAGCTGATCTCCAAGATCGACGCGGCGCTCTCGCGAATCGATGATGGCACCTACGGCTATTGCGACGAGACGGGCGAACCGATCTCGCTCAAGCGCCTGGAGGCTCGGCCAATTGCCACCTTGTCGATCGAAGCCCAGGAACGCCACGAACGTGCCGAGCGCGTGCATCGTGACGACTGACCAGCCTTCGGAGCGCTAAAGCGCTCCTTAAACCCATGCCGCTGACCGGAATCAAAGTCCTCGATCTGTCGCGCGTGCTTGCGGGCCCCTGGTGCGCGCAGACGCTCGCCGATCTCGGCGCCGATGTCTGGAAGGTCGAGGAGCCAGGTCGCGGCGACGACACCCGCGCCTGGATGCCGCCGGAGATCGACGGCGAATCGACCTATTACATGTCCGCTAATCGGACAAAGCGCTCCATCGCCATCGACCTGAAGCACCCTGAGGGACAGCGCATCGTGCGCGAGATGGCCCTCAAGGCCGATGTGCTCGTCGAAAATTATAAGAAGGGTACGCTCGAACGCTTCGGCCTCGGCTATGAGCAGCTCTCGGCGCTCAATCCGCGCCTCGTCTACTGCTCCATCTCCGGGTATGGCCGCACCGGCCCGCGCGCCGACGAGCCGGGCTACGATTTCGCCATCCAGGCCGAGAGCGGCCTGATGTCGATCACGGGCGAGCCCCATGGCGCGCCCATGAAGCACGGCATGGCGATCACCGACCTCGTCACCGGCATGAATGCAGCGCAGGCCGTGCTGGCGGCCCTTTTGGCGCGCGCCCGCACCGGCAAGGGCCAGCTCATCGACATGGCGCTCCTCGACTGCGCCGTGGCCCTCCTCGCCAATATGGCATCTGGCCACATCGTCACCGGGGCCGAGCCGCCGCGCCTCGGCAATGCCCATCCGACTGTCGTGCCCTACCAGGTGTTCGAGACATCCGACGGCGATTTCGTGCTGGCGGTCGGCAATGACAGCCAGTTCCGCGCGCTCTGCGAGAAGGTGGTGGATCGCCCGGATCTCTGTGTCGATGAGCGTTTCGCAACGGCACGTGGCCGGGTGATCAACCGCGACGCGCTGATCCCCGAGCTGATCGCAGCCTTCCGCACCCGTCCGACCGCGCATTGGATTGCTGCGCTGCAGCGAGAGAAGGTGCCCTGCGGCCAGGTGCGCAACCTGACCCAGGTCTTCGCCTCGCCCGAGATCGCGGCACGGCGCATGGTGGCTGAGGCGCAGGATGAGCGCCATGGCACCGTCAAGCTGATGTGCTCGCCGCTCGCGTTGCGTGGCACGCCGCCGCGCGAGCCCGTCGCTCCGCCGCGCCTCGCCGAGCATACGGATGCGCTGCTCCACGAGGTGCTCGGCCTCGATGACGCGGCCATCGCCGCGCTGCGGGCCACGCGCGCCGTCTCTTGAGCGCAGGTTGCTCGCGGGCGCCGGGGCGCGCGTTGCCAAGGTAGGGAGATTCGGGGCAGGCTGCGCCGACCTGGGAAGAGGGGAGCTCTGCCATGCGTCTCTGCTTCGCGGCGATTGCGTTGAGCGCGCTGATCGGCGTCGACCAAGCCTCGGCCGAGGATAATGGCGAGGCGCTTTTCCAGAGATTTGCGAAGACCTGTGCCACAAAGCCAATCTCCGCCGCTGAGCTCGATGCGCGAGCGCGCAGCCTCGGCTACGTCTCCAATATCGGGCCGAGCGACCCCGACGACGGCAGGGTGGATCTCGATTTCATTTATTTCTGGAAGCTCCCGGACCAGGGCCCCGACTTTGCCATCAGCACCTATTTCTACGGACCCAGGGCGCATTTTCAGGTTAATTGCGCGATTCGCGCCAACAATGTTGGCTACGACGCCTTCGTCGCGAGCCTCAAGCTGAACACCTCATTGCCGGAGCCACAGGTGACATCGGACTCGAAGACGGGTGCGCCGATCTACACCTGGACGGTGGACGCCGATGGCGCGAAAGACATTCTGGTGGTCGAAGGCTTCGGCGAGGACAATCGCCGGGTCGATGTCAGGCTGACCTACGAGGTGATCGCGCGCTAGGCACGGCCGTGCTCGACATCGCTTGCTGGCAGATGCGCGAGCGAGAGCGCAAGAGGTCCAAGAGGTCCAACAGGCCGAAATCGCTTCGCGTAACAGGCTGAAGGAGTATAGCTTGCGCGCACAACTTGCCCTGCAAGGAGCCTGATCGCATGCGTCCGCTCGAGGGGTTGATGGTTGTCGCCGTGGAACAGGCGGTCGCCGCGCCCTATTGCACCTCGCGCCTCGCCGATGCGGGAGCGAGGGTGATCAAGATCGAGCGGCCGGAAGGCGATTTCGCGCGCGGCTACGACGATGCGGCGAAGGGGCAGAGCAGCTATTTCGTTTGGCTGAACCGCGGCAAGGACTCGGTCGTGCTCGATCTCGCGACGGCTCAGGACCGCGCCGAGCTCGGCCGCCTGATCGGGCAGGCCGATATCCTGGTGCAGAACCTGAAGCCGGGCGCGCTCGCCCGGCTCGGCTTCCCGGTCGAGGAGTTGCGGGCGAAGCACAAACGGCTCATTTGCTGCTCCATCAGCGGCTATGGCGACAAGGGCCCGCTCGCCGAGCGCAAGGCTTATGATCTCCTGATCCAGGCGGAATCGGGCCTCGCCTCGATCACCGGCGGGCCTGAAGGGCCAGCCCGGGTCGGCGTCTCGATCGTCGACATCGCGACGGGCGCCGCCGCCCATGCGGCGATCCTTGAAGCCCTGATCGCGCGCTCGGTGACCGGCGAGGGCTCACATATCCGCGTTTCCATGTTCGATGTGATGGCCGATTGGCTGACCGTGCCGCTGCTCAACGCCGAGGCTGGCAAGCCGCCGCAGAGGCTCGGCCTCGCTCATCCTTCGGTTGCGCCCTACGGGGTCTTCGCCTCGAAAGACGGCAAGGAGATCCTGATCTCGATCCAGAACGAGCGCGAATGGCAGTCCTTGTGCGAGAGCGTGCTCGGCGATGCGACGCATGCGCAGGATCCGCGCTTCGCGAGCAATGTTGCGCGCGTCCGCAATCGGCGTGAGACCGATGCGCTGGTGGCCGGCGCCTTCGCGAAAGAAACGCGCGACAGGCTTGTCGAGAGCCTCGCCGCGGCCGATATCGCCTTTGCCGAGGTGAACGGCATGGAGGATCTGTCGCGCCACCCGCATCTGCGCCGCGCCACGCTTTCGACCCCGAATGGCGAGGTCAGCTATCCGGCGCCGGCGGCGGTCTTCGACGGCGTCGAGCGCAAGCTCGGAGCGGTGCCGGCGCTCGGCGCGCATGGCAAGGCCATCGATGGCTCGGCGGTCAAGGCTCGGGCCTGAGCTTGCGGCAGGGCACGATCGCGGAGGAGCAGGCGATGCCCGAGATCAACGAGACGAGCTTCCTCTCCCACGCGCAGGGGCTGCGGCTGCGCACCCTCGTCTGGTTGCGCTGGCTCGCGGTCTGCGGCCAGACCATCGCGGTCACCGTGGTGTATGTCGGGCTCGGCTTTCGCATGCCGATCATGGTGGCGCTGTTGGTGATCATCGCCTCGGCGCTTCTCAATATCGGCCTTGCGCTGCGCTTCCCGATGAGCCACCGGGTCAGCGATCGGGTAGCCGTGGCGCTGCTCGCGGCCGATATCGTGCAGCTCGCGGCGCTGCTCTATCTGACGGGCGGGCTCGAGAATCCCTTCGCGATCCTGTTCGTCGCACCGGTGCTGATCTCGGCCATGGCGCTCGCGCCCGGGCGCACGCTCGCGCTCGGCGTGCTCGCCGGCCTTGCGGTGACGGCGCTCGCCCTCGTGCACGAGCCCTTGCCCTGGTTCGGGGGAGCGACCATTAGCCTGCCCTATCTCTATCGGCTCGGCATCTGGAGCGCGATCATGCTGAGCCTCGCCTTCACGGGTGTCTATGCCTGGCGGATCGCCAAGGAGGGGCGCGATCTCGCCCAGGCGCTCGCCGCGACCGAGCTGGTGCTGGCGCGCGAGCAGCATCTGTCGCAGCTCGACGGGCTCGCGGCTGCGGCTGCCCATGAGCTCGGCACGCCGCTCGCCACCATCACCCTCGTGGCGCAGGAGCTCAACCGCATCGGCCCGACGGAAGGCCCGATCGCCGAAGATATCGCCTTGTTGCGCGACGAGGTGCAGCGCTGCCGCGACATTCTCTCGAAGCTCACCACCCTGTCGCAGAGCGGCGCCAGCCCCTGGGCCGTGATGTCGCTGCACCATCTCCTCGAGGAGGTGATCAGCCCGCAACGCGCCTTCGATGTCCGCATCGAGACGCGCCTCGACGGTGAGGGGCCCGAGCCCTCGACCTGGCGCAACCCAGGTGTGCTCTACGGTCTCGGCAATCTCCTCGACAACGCGCTCGGCTTCGCCGCGAAGGCCGTGCTAGTCGAGGCGCGCTGGAATCAGGCGGAGGTCACGCTGCACATCACCGATGACGGCGAAGGCTTCCCGCCCGACATCCTGTCGCGGGTGGGAGAGCCCTATGTGACGACGCGCGGCAAGGAGGCGGATGACGAGGTGGGCTCGGGGCTCGGGCTCGGCCTCTTCATCGCGAAGACCCTGCTCGAGCGCTCGGGCGCGACGCTGACCGCGAGCAATGTCGAGGGCTCAGGCGCGCGGCTCACCGTGAGCTGGCCGCGCCAGGCCTTCGAGGCTCCGAACGCCGAGGCGAATGCCGCAGGTGGCAAGGGCGCGGACGGCCAACCCCTTGTTCCGCCATCCGATAGGCGGCACATTACGCCGATTCCAACTCCGCCGGAGGCGGTACATGCACATGCAACAGGTCACGACCCCCCCTGACACGGCGGCGGCTGCGCAGACCGAGCGGACCTTGCTGATCGTCGATGACGACCAGCCGTTTCTGAACCGGCTCGCCCGCGCCATGGAGATGCGCGGCTTCGTGGTCGATACGGCGCAGAGTGTCGCGGACGGCATCGCACGCGTCGAGGCGTCGCCGCCCGCCTATGCGGTGATCGATCTGCGTCTCGCCGACGGCAACGGGCTCGACGTGGTGGCGCATCTCAAGGCAAAGCGCCCCAATGCGCGCGGCATCATCCTCACCGGCTACGCCAATATCGCGACCGCGGTCACGGCGGTGAAGCTCGGCGCCTTCGATTATCTCGCAAAGCCGGCCGATGCCGATGAGATCCATGCGGCGCTGATGGCGGTTGCGGGCGAGCGCGCCGCCCCTCCGGAGAACCCGATGTCGGCGGATCGCGTGCGCTGGGAGCATATCCAGCGCGTCTACGAGATGTGCGACCGCAACGTCTCCGAGACGGCGCGCCGCCTCAACATGCACCGGCGCACCTTGCAGCGCATTCTCGCGAAACGCGCCCCGCGCTGAGAAGAGGCCGCTGCGCCGGGACCGCGGCCGTCCCGGCCGCAATCTTCCTTCCCAGCGGAGCGGCGGCGATTGGGTTCAAAGAGCGGGCGAGACGCCGCGGTCCCATAGACGCGGTCCCAGCGCTCAGTCCGGCGCGGTCGGGTCGATCTGGGCATGCAGGCGGTCGGCCGCGAGCGCGCCGAAGCGCAAGAGCATAGCCCGGCGACGCGCTGGAGACAGCGGCGTCTCCGGCGGCTCGCGGATTACTGCGCCACCATAGGCGTCGGCGACGATCAGGCCTAGCTCCTCGGGCAGGATGTCGGCTGGGAAATCGGCCGCGACCGCGAAGCTGAGCGCATCGCAATATTCGGCATATTCGGCCCATTTGTTGTCGGCGCGCCAATCCTCGATGCTCGACTTCACCTCGACGATCAGCAGCCGACCGCCCGGCGCCAGCGCCAGGATGTCGGCGCGCCGGCCGGAAGTCAGGATCACTTCGGCGAGCACCGAATAGCCGAGGGCGCGCAGGCAGCGCATGGCGCCTCGCGTCACCGCGGCCGTGACCTCGGGGCGGGACGGCCGCGGTACCGCGGTATCGGCCTCGGGCGGTTCAAACTTTCGTGAGGGCGATGCCATGGCGCCGATTGTCCGGAATTACGGCAGGACGCGCGCGGTGAGGAAGCTAGTCGCGAGCATGATCGCCGCCATCGCGACCGCGCTTGCCGCCCCATAGGCGAGCGCCCGTTTCTCGTCGCAGCGCATCAGCCGAGGCAGCCCGATGACGACGAGCATGATCGCATAGAGGCCGAGCACCGAGCTCCAGGCGAGGCCGGGCAGCGTACTGGTCGCGCCCGCGATGAAGCTCGGCGTCAGCGCATAGGCGCAAAGCCGCAGCGCACGGTCTTCGTCGCGCTCGCCGCCGAAATACGGCGCGAGCCCATTGACCGCGAGTGCCAGGACATAGACGCCGGCGAGCGCGCACACATAATCGAGAAGCGCGCCGCTAAGCTTGACGGGAAGCGGCCTTACCGACAGGGCGCCCTTGCCGGCGAGCGCCACGGCGAGCTTGACGAGCGCCGGCAGCCCCGCGAGCCACAGGAGATAGTCGCGATAGAGTGCGGTGAATCCCGCCTTCTCGCGCTCGATCTCGAGGAAAGTGCTGCCCGGCTTCAGGCAGATGTCGATGGCGCGGTCGAGCACCTTCACGGCGCGCGCCGCCCCGCGCCGCGACACCCCCGCCCAAGACGCCTTGATTCG
>Ga0306920_100003694_pt1 | contig 19486 bp, 13 predicted proteins | sample flu12Cox44000170_FD_204666 | JGI IMG/M metagenome (GOLD analysis project Ga0306920, IMG submission 204666) | Lab enrichment of tropical soil microbial communities from Luquillo Experimental Forest, Puerto Rico - flux4day.12C.oxic.44.000.170 (v2)... | ecosystem: Environmental > Terrestrial >... | reverse complement strand
AGGTTGAGGAGAAAGGGGTTAGTTTATAGAAGGACTTTAGAATGAGAGGCTTGCAGGCCCATGAAAGCGATAAATTGAATCGAAGAAAAAGCGATAGCGCCTTGAGTCTTGGGAGCTCAAGGAAAGATGGAAAACCAGGAGCGGGTATGGTCCAGCCATTCTGCGACCACCGAAGATGCCGAAGAGGGGTGGATTCGCTCAACAGGCTCGTCGGTGACTTTGTAGGGCTGGCCGTTGTTAAGATAGAGGCGCTGGGTTTCCGTTCGATTGAGGGGCCGGGCGCCGCGGCGGCCGAACACGGCGAGCTGGTTTCCGGATTCGTCCACGGCGCGGTCGCGATCAATGCCTTTGGAAATGGCGAGGGCGGGGCCCTTTGTGCGTGCTGTGGCGATGAGCTTGGGCGTGGGACGCGGGCTGAAGCCAGAAAAGTGCGCGGGGTCGTCCCAGGGCGAAAGAATCTGCAGGACGCGCAGACCGTTTTTTCCGTCCGCGACAAAAGCGAAAGCGCTTCCCGCCACCATTCCGACTTTGACGTCATTCACATCGTTGAGCTGTCCTTCGGCGGTGAAGAATTGATCCAGTTTCGGCGCCTCGGGTTTTTCGACATCAATCAGGGCAACGCCTTTCTTGCCCGCGGAAACGTAGGCGTAGGTGCGAGCGATGTAGATGTTGCGTGCATCTTCGAGAGGCACGACCACACCAGAGACGAGTTTAGGGTGCGCGAGATCCGTTACGTCAAGAACCTTCATGCCGTCGCTATCCACAACAAATGCATAGCGGAACTGCACGGCGACGGCGCGCGGATCCTTCAGAAAGGGAGCGGAGATAGTCGCGCTGATTTTGGGAGCAAGTGGATTGTCCAGATCAACAACAACGAGAGCCTTGTCTGTGAGGATATAGGCAAACGTGCCGGCAATGGTGATCCGTCGTGCCCCCGTAAGCACTCCTTCCGGATTGAAGGCTAAGCCGCGCTTCAGAAAATTGTTCGTTGGGTTGCCGTCGAGCAGCGTGCCCACACCCGGGCTATTGGATTTCAGATCTGGATTACCGGCGACGATCAGACCTTCTTCTTTGTCCGCGACATAGAGGAACCCGTAGAGGAGGTGGATGGCCTGCTCCTCGTTCTCTTTGATCTGCATACGAAGCGGGTCCACGCCGAGCGTCGTGGGTGAAGCAAGGGCAAGTGCGTTCTTTGTTGGCAGATAGAATTTTTGCCCGAGCGGCGACACAGGCGCCGTGGTGATGCGCTCGGAAAATCCTTTGTTGTCAATGTTCGCGATGTCGAAGACGCGCAGCCCGCCTTTGCCCATGGCGGCGTAGGCGTATTCCCCGCGCGCCTGGATATCCACCACGTTGCCTTCATGCCCCGCGGCAGCGGAGAGTTGCCGACCGCGAGCGACGAATTTCTTGAAATTGTCTGGGTACGCCACGCGCTGCAAATCGCTGCCGTAAATAGCTTCAGGCTCGTCGTGCTCGGCGACGGTTATAGCTTCGAAACCTTTGCTGCCCGTGGCCACATAAACGTAGCGGCCCATGAAATTCATGAAATTGGTGCCCTGCAACAACAGTTGCGCCATCCAAGCATTGTTATCGTTCGCCGAGGAGACATGGCAGTCGGCGCATTGTTTTGTTTCCATGGCGCGCACGGTGTGCGGCACAAAGGTGCTGAACGCCTGCCCGGAGAAGCCCTCGGCGGAAATGGTTTGTTGCGTGTAATACAGCCACTCACGGTTCGCATTTTGCGAACTCACAAGCACGGCGCAGGAGGAGCGCGCGGGTGCGACGCGGTGCCCCGTGACGGTGCCATCAATCCCCAGGAAATAGGCATCGTCGCGCAGAACCTGGAAATTGTAGCTGGTGTAATTCTTCGTCGTCAGCCCTTCGTTGTGCAGCATCGGCCGGCGCACGTTGGCGGTCATCTGTAGATGACAGCCGAAACAGGTAGGCGTCCACGAAGTGTGGCAGGCGTAACAGGTCATGGAGGAATTGGCGTGCGCAAGTCGCGCGTCATCGCTCGGAGTCTGCGAAAACGTCACACCATCCTTGTTCATCAGCTTTGCGCGATAGGACTTCATGCTGAAATGTACGCTTCCCGGTGTGATAGTGTCCTTGGTCTGAACGATTTCCCATTCCATTGCAGGATCCATCATCGAACGCTGGAATAGTTTTTCGCCGCGCCACTCGAAACGCCTCAGGCCTATTGGTGTTCGCAAAGCTTCGAGGCGCCGACCGCGGGGTTCTCCGGGGCGAGACGCATCGGGAGCCGCTGGACCGGAAGTGATCAACGTGGCCTTCTGGCGGATTGTGCCGTGGCAATCCACGCAATCGATCTCGACGGCGGCTCGGGGCTCTCCATAAATTTTTCCGGTGCCGTGATTGTCCTGTGCGAAGTGGCAATCCACGCATTGCATGCCCTTCTCCAGATGAATGTCGGCCAGGTGAACTGCTTTCTGGAAACGTTGGGGATCGTCGAAAGCGATGGGCTTCCCGTCTTTGTCGAGCCAGTTCCCTTTCCGGTCGTGCTTGTAGGCACCGCGAAACACCCAGCCATGCCCGTGAAAATCCGCGAACTGCGTGGTCTTCAATTGCGCGTTGAATTCCGGACTGCCGGTCTGCTCCAGGAATTTTTCCTCGCCCCACAGCCCCCGAGCGGCGGCCGCTTCCGGATTCCGCAAGGAAGATTGGTAGCGCTCTTCTTCCGTAGGATTGTGCTGCTGCGCTGGATACATTTTGTCCGAGTCGATTTCGTTATCCCACCACGTCAGGCCGAAATAGGTGGTGACCATGTTCGTGCCCGGATGGATATGGCAGATCATGCATTGGCTCGAAGGAATCGCACGGGTGAAGGCATGCTTGATGGGATGACCGGATTCGTCCTTGGGAATCGTAGGGTCGGCGGAAGCGCTGTAGCCCAGGTGGCCGTATTGTGCATAAGGCCCCGAGTGCGCTGGGTCGCGATCGTTGGCATAAATGACGTGGCAAGCGGAGCAGCCGCTCGAGCGGTACTCGCCCGGGTGATCGTTTGTGCCCGGTAAAGAAAGAAGGGGATCGAGGAGGCGGGTCTTCTGCAAGCCAAGGAAAACGGGGTCGGTGCGCAATTCCGTCCCGAAGCCTCGATCGCTCAACTTGTCGTCCGGCTTGCCGGGTTGTTCTTCACCAGAAGGGTTGCCAACTTCCGCTTTCTTTTCGCCGCCCCGCTCAAAGACGCGCAACACGTTACCTGGCTGCGAAATTTCCCAGCGATAAAGCGGTGTAAGCTCTGGCAAGATGCTCTTCTCGCGCGTCTCTTCGGGCGTTGGAGGAGGAACGGTCTTCAGCGATTGCGGCAAGCCGTCGCGATTGTAGCTCTCGCCGAAGTGAGCGTTTTTGTAGGGTATGCCGCCGTTGTTATAGAGTGCCGCGCCCCACAGGAATCCGGAGTGCGTCATCATGTTGTTCGAGACCGCGCGCGTTTCGCGAGGATGGCAGCCGGAGGTCCCGCAGGATTCGGGAGCGACGCGCAAGTCACCCGGATTGACGAAACGCACGTATTCAGCCGGCTCCTTTAGCCATTTCGTGTAAACGCGCTCGGGAAGTACCGAGCGGTTCTTGAAGATTGGGTCACGCGGCTGGACGTGGGCCTTCTCTTTCGCCGCATTGTATTCCGGTGAATTCGCTGGCGTGCCACTTGCAATGGCAATCGAGGAAATCCCACCGTGGCAATCGGTGCAACCCAGATGCACGGCTTTCGACGGGTGCATGGTGGGCTCATCCGTCGGCGTGTGGCACGAAACACAGCCCGATGATTTGCGGTCCGCCTCGTCCTGCGATTGTCCGCGCAGCGGGTTTGCTTCATCCTGCGCGGAGGCCGACCGATCGCGCCTGTACGCGCCAAAGGCAAGCAGGGAGAAGGAAGATATACAAAACAGTACGATGAGAAGACCTGCGCTCTTTTGCGACCGGAGAGAATCGAGTTTCAAGACCACGGTCATTCCCGGCACCCTCAGAAAGTAAACTTTGCTGAACCAAAAACCGAGAATTGCGTATGCCCGGTATAGATATCGCGAAAGCCCTGGCCTGGCTGTAACAAGGCCGCACCTCCGGTGAGAATAATGTTTTCGGAAAGTGGCGGCCGATATTGCGCGCCAATGCCCAGGTCCTCGCCAATCGTATGGTGAATGGCGGCCTGGAAAAGCACATCTTCGAGGGACTCTGTACGCATGAAACGCAGAAAATTGAAATTGGCGAAGCCCTTCAGTTTGGGCGTGATGTCAAAATCCGCGCCGGCATTCACGATAAAAATTCCCGGATTGACGAAGTTAGCCTGACCTTCTTCCTTGCTCGATCGCATGTTTGGCAGCAAGCTCCCATTTTGCGTGAGCGCGACGCCTGACCCAGAAAGCCGGATGGCTTCGCGATTCCAGAAGCTGAAGAGTCCGCCCGCAAAATTCGGCAAGTCCACGATGGAGTCAAATCCGTTTGCCCGGCCATCGCGCGGATTCGAGTCGCCCGAAGTAAAAAAGGTAGAAACGCGGTAACGGATCCAATCGCGATCCACCGAAAGCTCTGCGGCCGCCATCTGAGCATTCACAGTAACGCGCCGTCCCGCGATGGGATTGAAGGTATCTTCTCCGGCGGCTTCATAGAAAGCATGGGTGAGATTGAGCCGTTTGATGTGTCCGCTCCCGAGCCAGCCGAAGTACCCGACGCGAATGCCGTGCGGAATTGGACCAACGCCCTGATTCACGACGCTCCCGAGTGGCTCAGGCCGCACGAGAAAACCGTTGTCATTGTAATGGATACTCGGGTCGTCTTTGTTCCAGGCACCGAGAAACTCCACGCTGTACCCCGCAAACAGGAAATCCTGGATGTAGATGTTGCCGAGAATGACCTGCTGGCCGCGCAACGCGAAGCTGTTCAATCCGCTGTTGGTGTTCTTCTCGAGAAGATTGAAATACGAGGCGTTGTATTCGATCCTGCCGTTGCGTAGATTCCCGAAAATCCGCAGAGCCGGCTGCTCTTCGACAAACAGAAAGCCACGAAAATCTGCATTGAATTGCTGTATTCCGGCGCGGGCAGAAACGAAATCGTAATTGGGGCTGAGGTCGTGGAATTTGAACTCCACGAAGGCTTCCTGAAGCCCGACGTGCGAATCAAAGCGCGTCGTGCCATCTTGTACGTTTGGGCTGACAACGCCGAGCTCCTGGACTGCCAGGTAGTTCAAGCTGGCCTCGGGGGTCACTCGAATCCGCCAATCGACCGGCTTGAAGGATGCATCCCCGTGGAACAGGTCAAAGGTGAAGCGAAAGGTTTGATCGAGCGAAAACTGAGCACAATTGCCGAAAAAAGCGGCGCTGCCTGGCTGCGCCGCACTTACACCGCTTGGCGTCGGAACACACCGGCCATCCACAAACGTCTGCGCAGATCCCGTAAAGTTAAGGAACACTTGTTGACCCAGTTTGTCGGGCCAGATCGGTTCATCGCCCTTAAGACGATTGCGATTGAAGGGATCATACCAGTGCGGTTTGACGTAAATGTATTCACCCGTCGGCGTGTAACGGCGATAGTCAGGCTGGTCGAGCGCCCAACGATCCGGCAAGGTATGAAAAACATTAGCGGCGGGCGGCAGCGCATCGGGAGCTAGCTCAAGAATGTAATTGGGATCCGCGTCGAGCCGGTGGCGGAATTCACGATACGAGCCCACGCTGCCAGCGGCCTCAGCAGGCAAGGGAGGTCCGAGTTCCGGCTGCCGCGGCAAACGCGAGCGTGCCTCCGATGTTCCACTTGGCGCAAGAAAAATCTCCAGCGTGAGCACCTCATTCGCGTTCAGTGCAACCGAAGGTATGCGATACGGTGCGTAGCGATCCGCTTCGACACTGACCTGATAAGCGCCCGGGGAAACTGGCACGAAACGGAAGGCGCCATCACCTGTTGCCACCGTAGAAATGGTTTGCCCTGTCTGCAAATCTCGCAATTGAATCCGGGCTCCAGCGACGGCGCGAGATACCGTTTCGGAAACCCGTTCACGCACGACACCGTCAATCGCTCCCGTCGTCAACGCTTGCTGCCTGGGAATACGCTTGGCGGGTCCGGCTTCCTGCGAGATTTTCGCCGGCGGAGGTTCCGAAGCATCCGGCGTTTGGCCACGAACGGAAAGAGCACTGAGGCAAAGCAACATTAGCCCAATGGCCGCGCGAAGCAGGGACGTATGCGGATTGAGCGGAAAGGCTGCGCGCATGCTCTTCGACAGGTTTGGCCAACCGATAAATTACAGTCTCCGTCCAATAGACAGGATTCAGCGCGGCACGGCAACTCTTTTCCGCGAAGCCTGCGAATAGTCAATAACGCCCCGCTCGCCTTCTCCTTAGTCACCAATTCGCATCACGTTTGGGAAAGCGCATTGTTCGCCTCTTGCGCCGTGTGTTACCAACGGAGGAACACTGCATGGAACACGTTCTCCGCAGACCCGTGGAATCGCGGCGCGCCTATGAGCAACGGCGCAGGACTCTCATCTTCGGAGTGATCCTGATGTTGAGTGTCGCTGCCGCGCTGGTCGTGATACTAATCGGTTGCGGCGGCTCAACTGGCGCCAGTGGCGGGCCGACCACTCCACCGCCGGCGGCGACGCTGCTCAGCGCAACCGATGTGCAGAAAATTGTGCAAGCGGCAGCCGTAGCGGCGGACAGCATCACCATGGTGATTGCCGTGGTGGACCGCGGCGGAACTGTTCTGGCGGTTTACCGCAAGCCCGGCGCTCGAGCGACCGCTACAGGGAATTTCGGCGCGACTGTGGATGTCAACGACCTTGCCGTGGCGCTTGCGCGTACGGCCGCTTACTTCAGCAATGATCAAGCCCCTCTTTCGTCACGCACGGTTCGTTTTATCAGCGGAATTCATTTTCCGCCTGGAATCGAAAACGCAGGCCCCGCAGCCCTCTACGGCATCGAAAACACGAATCGAGGTTGCACACTCTCGACCAACTACTTACCTGGTAAAGCGGTGCAACCCTCCCTTTCTCTCACTGGCGGGACGAGTTTGGGCGTCATCACGGGAAAAGCCGATTTAGCGGACAGCGATCCGAATGCCGTCAACCCCGGCGGCGTGCCACTTTTTAGTAATGGTGTCTTGGTTGGTGGCGTAGGAGTGGCCGGTCTTTCCTCCGACGTAGCGGAGTATGCCGCCTTTGCAGCCGCAACCTCGAATGGGTTTGGTCCGGCCCCGGCGCCTCCGGGCGTCGTTTTCATTGATGGAATTGCTTTGCCGTTTGTGAATCAGACCACTGCGCCCGCCGGGGTCAGCCCGGGTACGTTCACGGGAAGTTTTCTGGTGGGACCCGTGGCGACCGCCGGCAACCCGCCGGATGGAGATCTGGTTACTCCAGTAGCAGGATCGCAAGGCGGTTTGAGTGCAGCGGATGTACAACAGATCCTGGATAACGCCGAAGCGACTGCCAATCAGACGCGCGCCGTCATTCGCCTCCCGCTGGGGTCGAAAGCAAAGATGGTGATTGCCGTCGCGGATCTCGATGGCACCATAATCGGTTTGCGGCGCATGACCGATGCGACGGTCTTCAGCATTGACGTTGCGGCGACGAAAGCGCGCAATATGGTGTACTTCAACAGCACTTCGCGCACGGAAGCGGATTTGAATCAAGTGCCGATGGGCACGGCGGTGACGAATCGCACTATCGGCTTTGGCGCGCAGCCTTTGTTTCCACCCGGCATCAACGGTTCCTCCGACGGACCGTTTTTCAATCTCTACACGAATGATGTGGCCAATCCCTGCACACAGGGATTTCAGAGCGGTCCGCCAAACGTCAACAAGAGCGGGATCGTCTTTTTTCCGGGGAGCCTTGGTCTCTACCGCAACGGCACGCTTGTTGGAGGGCTCGGTGTCAGCGGTGATGGGGTCGAGCAGGATGACTATGTAACGAATGGCGGCGCAACGGGTTTCGACGCCCCAACCCAGATCCGCGCCGACCAAATCTCGATTGACCATGTACGGCTTCCCTACCTGAAATTTCCCCGCAATCCCACGAACTAAGATACAGCGCGGCAAGTTGCATATGGCTATTTCTTCTTTCGCCTGCGTGCTAGGCTCGAAAGCGCACGCGTGTACTCCCCAAGTGTCTTCGGATTCACCCTGCTGTAGACAAACTGGCCTTTTTTGCGCGTTTCGATCAGGCCGGCGTCCAACAAGATCCGTAAATGATGGGAGACCGTCGCCGGGGTCACCCCTCGCAGAGAAACAATTTGCCCACAGTTCATCTCGACGCAATTGCCGATGGCTTCAAAGATCAGCAGCCTGGTCTGGTCGGCGAGGGCTCGGGAAATACGCTCGATGCGAGTGCGATCCATTGCAGCCACAGAGTTTAGCGGAGGCTTTCCCCGGAAGCCAGTGCAACCGCCGGCTCACTGCCCAGAGCGTGTAACCCTTTATTTAGACATTCATCAAAGTATCGAAGTGATGCGAACTCTTGCAGACATGGCCCGTGAGGCCGGAGGATTTATGAAACGACTCGAAGGCAAAGTAGCTGTAGTAACCGGGGGCAACAGCGGTATCGGGCTGGCCACTGCAGAGCGGTTCCTCGATGAAGGAGCCCGCGTGGCCATTTCCGGGAGGAACGAGAAAACCTTAAGTGAAGCGGTGAAACTCCTTGGGAAGGATGTAGTTGCCGTGAAAGCTGACACCGCGCGGCTCGATGAGACTGAAAAATTCCTGAAAGAAGCCGCCAAGAAACTGGGAAAGATCGACGTGCTGTTTGTGAATGCCGGCGTTGCCAAGTTTGCTCCGCTCGCGGAAACGCCCGAGCAACTCTTCGACGAACAGTTCGATATCAACATTAAAGGGGCCTATTTCACGATTCAGAAAGCGTTGCCTCACCTGAATGACGGCGCCTCGATCATCCTTAATACGAGCGTGGCAGGCACAACGGGCACACCGGGAACAAGTGCCTACTCGGCGACGAAAGCGGCCTTGCGGTCTCTAGCAAGAACGGCCGCAGCGGAATTGGTCGGTCGGGGAATCCGCGTGAATACCGTTGCGCCCGGGCCCATCGTGACCCCAATTTTCGGGCGTACCGGACTACCACAACAGGCGATTGATGACTTCGCCAAAGAAATCCTGGAGACCGTCCCGATGAAGCGGTTTGGCCAACCGGAAGAGGTTGCGGGAGTCGTGGCGTTCCTGGCCTCGTCGGACGCGTCCTATGTCACCGGAGTGGAAATCAACGTTGACGGTGGCTACGGTCAGATCTAAGGGCGAAAACCAATAAAGGGCGGCTGATTAGCCGCCCTATTCTTCGGTAGCGGAAGGATCCGGTGTCACAGCAACATTCGCATCCAGAAACCATTCGTGCCTGGTGTCCTCTGGTGCATAGCAGTTTCCGTCCGGTGCGTACCTTGCGGCACATTTCGTGGTGAACTGTTTGCGACCCGGCGATTGGGCGTATTGCCAAATCCGGGCGTCGGAGAAACCGCTCAGCGAAGGCTGCGGTGCAGTTTGCGGGAAGGCACAGCCCGGCGACGGCGGACATGCGTCGTTGTAAACCCAATAGATGAGTTTGCGTGAGCCCATGTGCGCCTGAATGTCCTGGGCGGTTATGATACGTACACCTGGTCCTTCGTCGACCGGCATGGTGGAGCAATAGACGCCAGCGCGGAAACCAGCTTGGGCAAGCGTATCATGCCAAGCCCCGAGATATTCGTGATACGCCGTGGGGAGTCGCCCACCTTCTTCAATATCAAGGAATAGTATCGTTGGCTTTGGAAAACCTTCCTGCAACGCGAGACTCGTGGCGGTTTTCGCGTCCAAACTACCTTTCTGTTTTCCGTCGGCTGTCGTCCTGATCGTGCGGCTTTCCCTGCCGTTATAGAGAACAACAAAACCAAATCCGTGAGACTGCAGCACAGCTCGCTTTCCAGCCCAAGAGTTGCGCTTCTCGCCCGGGGGTGGCCCCAGCCAATAACTCGTAAAGGAAAACGTCTTGCGCAGGACCGCAAGGGCGCTATCTCCAGGATAGTCATTGCGGTCAAAGCCTAGGTAGGTGCGGTCAGATGGGGCGCTTGTCGTTCGGGGGCCAGAAGCGGCAAATGCAAGCGCGATCGCGGAACTCAAAGTCGCCATGCCAAACCAAAGGAATCGTGAGGTGTGCATGTGCAAACTCTACACCACTAAGTTTGCCATCGCCGGAGAAAATCAGTCGTCTATGTACTGCGCTTCGCATTTCCAAAAGACCAGTTCTCCCAGGAAACTTCGACAAGATTGATCGAAAGATCTTGCGGCTTCAGCCCGGGCGATTCGGCGAGAATTTCCGCCATGCGCTTGAAAAGTTTTCGCTTCTGCTGCGGCTTCCTCCCAAAGCTCAAAGTGATTTGGACGAAAACGACTTGACCAGAGCGGCGCCCTGCAAGATAGCCGGGGTCGTAGACGAGACCTCCCGGCTGGTGCTCGGTAATTACCTGGAAGTGGTCATCCGGGGGAATGGCGAGCGATTCGATCATGGCGCGATGCACACCGTCTCCGAGTGCCTTGCGATATTCCGGTGAAGTTCCTGCTCGAAGATCGATCCGTACAAATGGCATGTAGAATCCTCCTCAATTTTTTTCGATGCGGGGAAACGCTGGATTGCTACGGAGAAGCAGAATCGTGGCTCAGCCCTCGCGAAGTTTATGGCCGGACATATTTCCTAGACCATCGTAGGCAGCGTATTTGTAGGTCTCACTTAGGGTCGGATAGTTGAAAACCTGTTCGATGAATTCATCAATGGTGAGTCCGTTGTCCAGAACCATCATGCCGATGTGAATCAGTTCCGTGGCGGATTCACCGATAATGCTGAGTCCCAAGAGCTTGCGATTTGCGGGCGCAAAGATCAGCTTGAGCATCCCCGAAGTGTCGCCCGTGATATGACCCCGCGCGTTATTCTCGTAATGCGCGCGTCCGACACAATAATCAATTCCCTTTTCCTTGCAGGATTCCTCCGTCTCGCCCGCGGCGGAAATTTCGGGAATGGTGTAGATGCCCATGGGCAGTAGCGAAGCGACGCGTTGCTTATATTTCAACCCGAAAGCGTGGCAAACAGCGACGCGTCCTTGCTCCATGGAGGTGGAAGCCAGCGCCGGAAAACCGATGACGTCGCCTGCCGCGTAAATGTGCGGCACGATGGTCCGGTAATTCTCATCTACGCCGATGTATCCCTTGTCGTTGATGGCTAGGCCAGCTTTCTCCAGTCCCAGTGCATCCACCGCCGCGCGCCGGCCTGCCGCAAACAGAGCCGCATCGGTCTCAAGCGTCTTGCCGCTTTTCATGAAAAGGCGAGCGCCCGTCGCGGTCGTTTCCGTTTTCACCGGACGCTCGTTGAACCACAGATGCATGCCCAGGGAAAGAAATCGGTCACGCAGGCGATTGGCAATCTCCACATCCAGAAACGGCAGTAGCCGGTCGCGGCCGTCCACCAAAGTGACGTCCACGCCCAGCGCCATGAATATGGATGCGTATTCGCAACCGATGACGCCGCCGCCAATTACCGCCAGGCTTTTCGGGATGCGATCCATCTGCAGGAACGTGTCGGAATCAAACGTGTGGATATCGTCAAAGGCGATTTCCTGCGGCCGGTGAGGCCTTGATCCCGTCGAAATCAGGATCACTTCCCCGCGCAGGCGCCTGCTCCCGGACGGTCCGCCGACGATAATGGTGTGCGCATCCTCAAATGCAGCCTGGCCATGCACAAGTTCGATGTGATGCAACTCGAGATTCTTCAGAATTCGCCGGCGCTCCATTTCCACCACTGCGCGCTCGTGATGCATGAAATCGTGAACGGTGAGATTTTCTTTTAAGGAGTAGTCGATGCCGTAAAGGCCGCGCTGCTTCAACCCGGAGAAATACAGCGCGGACTCGCGAAGAGTTTTGCTCGGCACCGTGCCGGTGTTGATGCAACTGCCGCCGGCGACAGGTGCGCGCTCAATCACCGCTACGCGCTTGCCAAAATAAGCGGCTTGCGCGCCTGCTTTCTCGCCCGCGGGGCCGCAACCTATCACAATGAGATCGAAGGAATCCGAAGCAGACACAGTACCCTCCGAAGGATTGATACTGAAACAAACCGAAGACTCACGTGAGTGTGATTGTAGAAGACCAAAGCCATTGCACGTCGAAATAGTCGCGGGCCTGTGCCGAATTGTGTCGGCCACGGCAGGCCACCCATTCGAAAACCGGAACAACTTGCGCCCCCAACAAGTCTCTGATGAGATACGGTCATGAAGCTTCCTCAATTCGTGCGTTGGGCCAGGGGAATACGGTGGCAATGGAAGGTTTTTATTCCGACAATCGCCATACTCAATCTTGGCGTGGCCGCCATCGTCGCGGTCCTTCGCACGCTGCAGGTCAGGGAAGTGCAATGGATCCTGATCGCCAGCCTCGGCGCGGCGATTGCTCTTTGTTTTGTTTTGCTTTCCGTCTTGCTGGTATTGGTGGAGCGCCCGCTCGAAGAATTGATGAACACCATCGCGCGGGTCCGCAGGGGAGATTTATCCGCCCGGGTTGAGTTCGCGAGGCGCACAGACGATATCGGCCAGCTTGGGCGCGAGTTCAACGAGATGGTTCAGCAGCTTGATCACAATCGCGAGGAGCTTGAGGAGCTCCATCAACGCGAAATGGTCCGAGCTGAACATCTCGCCACGCTGGGCGAACTTGCCGCCGGTCTAGCCCACGAAATCCGCAATCCCCTGGCGGGAATTGCTGGCGTGGTAGATGTTATGGGCAAGGAACTTTCGGCGGACAGTCCAAGCCGCACGGTCCTGTACGATGTCCAGAAAGAAATCCGCCACATCCAGGCAATCTTGAATGACTTATTGTCCTATGCGCGGCCCCGACCGCCTTCGTTTCACCTGGCCGACCTGAATGCGACGATCGAGCAGGCCGTCCTTCTCGCGCGGCAGCAGGTCAGGACGAGGCCTATTCAGATTCTCAGCGTGCCCAACCCTTCTCTTCCCCAGGTTGTTCATGATCCAGCTCAGATCCAGCAAGTGGTTCTAAACCTCATCCTCAACGGAATTCAGGCCATTTCCGACGAAGGCAAAGTCGAGCTGGAGGTGGAACGTGAGAACGATCGCGTGTTTGTGGCGGTAGCCGACACGGGCCGAGGAATTTCCCCGGAGGCCTTGTCGAAAATATTCAAACCGTTTTTCACAACGCGCAGCGAGGGCACAGGTCTCGGATTGCCACTGGCCAATGGAATCGTCTTGTCGCACGGTGGAAAAATTGAAGTCGTCAGTACCGTTGGGAAGGGCTCCTGCTTCAAGATCTGGTTGCCCCTTGAGCCGCCACAAAAAACCGGGTCCCGGAGTGCGGCCTAATTACCATAGTGATAAAGTAAACGCATGGGTCAAAAAAGAATCCTAATTGTTGACGACGAAAAGCTCGTCCGCTGGGCGCTTTCGCAAAAGTGCGTGGAATTCGGCTACCAGACCACGGAAGCGGAAACCGGTGAACAGGCAATCAAGGCGCTACAGAGCGACGCGGTGGATGCGGTGCTTCTCGATGTGCACCTGCCGGACATGACAGGTCTCGAAGTCCTGGAAAAACTCAAACAGGCCGGCGAAACCCGCAGCATTATCATGATGACCGCTGATCCTCAGCTTGAAGACGTAAAAGCTGCTTTGCGACTGGGAGCCTACGATTTCGTCAGCAAACCCATCAATTTTGATGAGCTATTCGTTACCGTGCAAAACGCCCTAGAAGCCGGCGCCTTGCGCACGGAAGTGGAATCGCTCCGGGGCGAAGTTCGCCGGCGTGCGGGCTATCATGAAGTCGTTGGCGTCTCGCGCAAGATCACCGAACTGATGAAGTTCGTCCACAAAGTTGCCGCGAGCGAGGCAAGTACCATTCTGATTCAGGGCGAGAGCGGTACCGGCAAGGATTTAGTCGCCAAGGCAATCCACTTCCGCAGCTCCCGCGCGGAGCGGCCTTTTGTCGCCATCAATTGCTCCGCCATTCCCGAATCCCTGATCGAAGCGGAATTGTTCGGCCACGAACGCGGCGCTTTCACCGACGCCAAGGCGATGAAAAAAGGCCTGTTCGAGGTCGCCGATGGCGGCACGCTGTTCCTCGACGAAATCGGCGAACTCTCACCCCTCCTACAGGCCAAACTCCTTCGCGTTCTCGAAGACCAGGTCATTCGCCGTGTCGGTGGCGTGCGGGATATCCAGGTAGAGGTTCGCGTGATCGCCGCCTCCAACCGCGACCTCGAGCGCGAAGTCCGCGAAAGCCGCTTCCGCCAGGATCTCTACTACCGCTTGGCCATCATTTCAATTTATTTGCCGGCTCTTCGTGAGCGCAAAGAAGATATCCTTCCTCTCGTCGAGTTTTTCCTTGCGCACTACAACAAGAAATTCCGCAAGTTCGTCCAGGGCATCAGCGAAGAAACACGCCGCTTGCTTGTCAACTACGACTGGCCCGGCAACGTCCGCGAACTGAAGAACGCCCTCGAGCGGGCCATGATTCTCGAAGAAGGCGATCAACTCCGCCCCGATGATCTGCCTTTTTCCGTCGCCAGCGGCCGGAGCGCAGCCGCTCTGATTGAGAATGATCGCGGCCCAAATTCGGAGCCGCCTCCAGCCGACGGGAAGCGCCGCCTGCCTCCGCTTTCCATTCCTGAAGGAGGCACTTCGCTCGAAGATGTCGAGCACGCCCTGGTGGAACTGGCCTTGCAGCAGTCCCACGGGAACCAGATCAAAGCGGCCAAGCTACTCAACATCAGCCGCGACGCGCTTCGCTACAAAATGAAGAAATTCGGTCTATCTCACTCCGAGGAAGAGGGACCTACGGCGTCGGCCAGTTCCTAATCAAGCCGTTCTTTTCACCACCAACGGCCTTCCTAGTAATGCGTCAGAAAGCGCATCCCGGGTGAGAACTCGCAATAGGGGAAAAGGTCCGAAATGGGGACCGCCGTTATCCACGCTTAACGCTATTATTTCCAGTGAATTACCCTCCTGGGCAAACCTGGGGAAAAGGAACCGCAGATGCTTGTTAAGAAAACGCTCGGCAATTCGGCAATGGAGCGATTGTCAAAATGCCGGGCAGTGGGCGTTCCTTTTTCGACGGTCGGGCTCGCGGTGAAGACTCGAAAGGATACGTCGGAAAAAGGGACACCCACAAAAAGAGTTTGGCAGCGGCTAGCAACTACTGAACTATAGCGTCGAAGAGTCGACCGCGAACGCCCGCATTACGGGCAATTCAGAGCTGGCCGCTGTCATTATTTTGAGCCTCTTCAGGTACCCTGCTCCGCGCCTAGGTTTTTCTTCTCCAAGCTTCAGTGAATCGGCGCAGATTCTGCGGCACTTGGCTCAGCCCACTTCGGTCTCGCAGACAAGAATTCTTGCAAGTTTTGTGTTTCCACCAGTTTCCACCACACGCAATTTGGTACGGAACTTGCACCCTTGAGGGCAGAGACAACGGGCAAACAATAGAGCTAGATAGAGCTAGTAAGAGTTCCTTATTTTTAGGAGGGAGCCATGCTACCAGTATTAGAGCCAAAGCAAAAGACCAAAGAAACCAAGCGGGTATCCTTATCGAAGATCCTCGTCACGACGGATTTCTCTGAAGTATCCAATCGTGCCCTGGACTACGCCATTGCGCTCGCCCGGCGCTATGATGCGCGTATTTATCTAACCCACATCATTTCACCGGATCCGTTTCAGTTCGCCGAGCCGCAACTAGCACAAGCCACCTACGAGAAAGTGCGGCAAGCCGCCGAGCAAGGAATCACGGACATTCTCGTTTCCGGTAAACTCCGTGGTGTTCCCCACGAAGTGCTGATGGAAGAAGGCAACGTCTGGCCGACGCTCGAAAAACTCATCGTCGCCCACGAAATCGACCTGGTAGTCGCCGGAACACACGGACGCGGCAAAGTGCAGAAGCTCCTTATCGGCTCCGTTGCCGAAGAGATCTTCCGCCAAGCCAATTCTCCCGTCCTCACGGTCGGCCCCGCTGTCCGTGGAGAGGCCCACAGGGAAATTGAACTGAAAAGCATTCTCTTTGCCACTGATTTTGGCCCCGGGGCGGAGAAGGCCGCGGCCTACGCCTTTTCTCTGGCCCAGGAGCACGGCGCTTGCCTCACCCTCCTGCATGTCGTCGAGAGCGCGTCGGCTGACAGCGAAGAGAGTGTGGCCCGCCTGCGGGAAGTGCACGCCGTCCGTATGAAACAACTCATGCCCGCAGGCAGTGAGAATTGGTGCAGACCCGAATTCCGCGTTACGTTCGGCGTGGCCCAAGAAGAAATTCTGATGGCCGCCAGGGAATCGCAAGCGGATCTGATTGTCATGGGCGCGAAGACTCGCAAGAGCCTTGCCGGCCATGCGCCGCTGACGATTGCTTACAACGTTGTGACCAAGGCGACTTGCCCAGTCCTGACGGTCCGAGGCTGACGTTTCTTCCGGGGAGCGGAATTCCTTCTCCCGGGTCAGGGTCCCAAGTAAAAGGCGGTGCTGCATTCTCCCCCAGGAGCAGCACCGCCTTTGTATTTCTTCTCGCAATATTTTGAGGAACACACAGCGTTCTGCATCAACCTAACTGCCCAGGTACGGCAAAGTGGACAGCCAGCGTGAACGGTTGTGATAAATCACAAAATCGGCTCCGCAGGTCGGTGCGCATAGAGCGGCGAGCCCAGTAAAAATGCCAGCACGCTCAAAATTGCAATATACAATTTCATTCTCCCACTCTCTTCTTAGGCTTCTTGGTCAGGATTCAGCTGGACTTGCCCCGCGCCGGGAAGGCCGCACGATACGTGATTTTTTGCGGCCTTCCCGGCTCACAGGTGGAAGATCGGTGTCTGTTCAGGCGGAACGCTTTTTGTCCAAGGCAGATTCCGAAATGCTGGCGTAATTACGGCCGCCGATTTTCGAGACGAAGCGACAGAGTTCGCAATTGTCCTCGTGCTTTTCCAGGCGCGAATAGGCCTTGGCATAATCTGCCTGCAAACGCAGGAGTTCAGCGGCTGCTTCCTTCCCATGCAAGTCGGAATGGGCGACTTCCTCGCGCCGGTTTCTCCAGATTTCCAACGTCTTTTGGCATACGAAGAGGAGTCTCTCGTATTCGGTGCAAACCGCCGTTTTGAAAGAAAGTTCCGAGTTCATGTCTTCCTCCCGATGCTTCGATGCATGCAGTTAGCCAACCCAGCTAAGTTGCACGACTGGAGGAACTTGCTTCGGGAAGGAGGCCCCGCGAAAGCGCGGACCAGTACGAAACTTTGCACTGGTATTTCATTCGGTTCGGTAATTCTTACCGAGTATGCTTTTGCTACTTCTTCCTTTCGGAAGACCACCCATTGAGAAAAACCAGCTGGTATAGACTTCCATGTCCGTTCGGTTGGATCCCGACGATATGCTGTTTTTCTTTCGTTCCGGCCTTGAACACCATGCCGCCCTTATCCGGTTTGTCGTCGCCACAAGTCAGAACCTTGGAGTTGTCGTCCTTCGCCGCATCATTGTGGGCAGTGGCCTCGTTGGTACAATCCAGGACGGTCCCGTACTTTGCCAGGGCCTTCTTGTAAAATGCCGCGACTTTCTCGGGCAGATCATTGCTCTCCATTTTCAAGAGGACGAGTTTGAACCCGCTGTCGCCGCCCCACAGTCCAAGCTGCGCCGCTTGCGAGTCGTTCCCTTCTTCCTTGTGCGGCTTTGAACCGGGGTAGATTGGCAAGCCGACGTCCTTGGCTGTAACCTGGCTACTGGCCACAACACCTGCCCCTTGTTCCTGGGCGACAAGGGTTGAGCTGCTCGCCGCAATGGCCAAGAGCGAAGCGCCAATTATAAACAACCTGCCAACCCACCGACTAACGTTGCCGTGAATTGTCCTCGCCGTCGCACTCATAAAACCCCTTGTCATAGATACGCAGATTTAACTCTAACAGTTCCCAAGGAGCAGGACGTTGGCAGGTTTCGCTTCAGTGTTGGGGCCGCTTGGTGAGCCTATGGGATCAAATCCGGATAGGCTGGCGAGGTGGGTGTTGTCCGTCAGGAAAAGCACTATCCAAAGATCGGGACGCCCGCGGAGGAGGCGTCCCAAGATGCCGACTCGGGTGAGTCTCTCATGGCGAAAGAACCCATCAGTGCACGAAAGACGATTGTGCGCAAATTTCGTCAGAGGATGCCACGATTGAAGCTCCCCTTGGTTGAGTATCGAGCACTTCGTAAGGAAGTGCTCAGGCGAGACGGGTGGTGCTGCCAACATTGTGGCACGGCAAACAATTTGACATACACCATGTGAAATCACGCGGAAGGCTTGGGGACGACACGATGCAAAATCTAATTACACTGTGCGCTGAGTGTCACGAAACACTCCACCACCGCATTCACTGGTAATCCGGTACCAAATGTTTGAATGAGATGGGAATTCGGAAGAACGGAGAAGGGCGGTCGCGCGGAACAAATAAACGGCGAAGGCCTCGTCAGTCGAATCGTTTCCCAAATCATCTGGTTATGTCTCAAACTCACGATAATTGAGTTTAGTTCTGAGTCGAGGCGCTCTTGAAAAGCTCTCTTGCATCTAGGATTGCTGATGACTCTTTTGACAAGTCGGATGGACAGCAGTACTCAGGGACGATCTCCTTAATCTTGGCCCTAATTGGTCTTGCACCGTTCACATTCAGGGTGGCCCTGAGCTCTGTCAAATCGGCACAAAGTTGGGGCCAATCTGGCTTTGAACCGTTAACGCGTTTAATTTTGTCACAGACTGTCGGCGTTACTATTTCTTTACTGTAGAAAAGCTCTTCTTCCAGCTTCTCGCCTTCTCTCAGCCCTGTAAATTGAATTGGCACGGAATCTTCTGATTTTCCAGAAAGTCGGATCAGCGTGCGTGCCATGTCGACGATTTTGATGGGTGTACCCATTTCGAGAACCAGAATGTCGCCGTTCTGACCGATAGTGAAAGCTTCTAACACCAGGGACACCGCTTCCTGCGTCGTCATGAAAAAACGGGAAATCTCGGGATGAGTGATCGTCAAGGCTCTGCCCTGCTGAAGTTGGTTTTTAAAAATAGGCACCACGCTGCCGTTGGAGCCCAAGACATTTCCGAAGCGAACTGAGACGCACCGCATGTTCTTCCTAGGGCGGGCGGCAAGCATCAGTTCTCCTATACGCTTGCTGGAACCCATGACACTGGTGGGGTTTACAGCTTTGTCCGAGGAGATGAGTACAAAGGATTTACAGCCCGCTGCCTCAGAAACATCCAACAAATCTTCCAGCGCGAAAACATTGTTGCGGATGGCCTCGGCGACGTTTTCCTCCATGATTGGTACATGTTTATAAGCAGCAGCGTGAAAGGTATATTCGATTTGATGATCAGAAAAGCAGCGGCGCATTCGATCGACATCGCTCACATCGGCGACGCAGTAGACCACTTGGGGGGTAATATTGCGTCGGTTCAGTTCTTGTTGGAGATAGAACATGCCTGTCTCGTTTTGATCGACACAGACCAGCCTTTGAGGATTGTATTCCAGAATCTGTCGACACAGTTC
>Ga0306920_100003692_pt1 | contig 19488 bp, 18 predicted proteins | sample flu12Cox44000170_FD_204666 | JGI IMG/M metagenome (GOLD analysis project Ga0306920, IMG submission 204666) | Lab enrichment of tropical soil microbial communities from Luquillo Experimental Forest, Puerto Rico - flux4day.12C.oxic.44.000.170 (v2)... | ecosystem: Environmental > Terrestrial >... | reverse complement strand
CCGAGGCGCGAAAGGGTGGCGACTGCAACAACGATTACAACAACGAACCCACCCAGGAGAATGAACTTGCCCGACGTCGACCCTCTCGACATGGAAAAGAACACAGACAGCAGGAGAACGGCGCCGAAGTCAGCGACTGACGCACCGGCGATGGTGAACTGCCCGACCTGACTCTCGGACTGTCTTGCATCCTTGAGGACGGGCACGACAAGGCCCAACGAAGTTGCTGACAGCGCAATCGCAATCAGGAGAGGCGATTTGGTGACACCTCCCACGCCCAGGCCGAAGCCGACAACCGCCGCCAAGCACAACGAGAACACGTACCCCAGGCCTATTTGTCGCACGATCGGTCCTCGGAGCCTTCGCGGATCGATCTCCAGGCCGGCAAGAAAGAGCAGGAACGCTAAGCCGATCAACGAAAGGACTTTGACGGGGAGGTCGACCCTCACCCATCCAAATCCGGACGGCCCGACAACGATCCCGAAAACGATTAGCAGAACGGGGGCGGGGACGCGGATGAAGGGGAAGAACCCGATCAAGAGCGGTACGAGGAATGAGATCAAGACAACGACTAAGAGGCTTCCGTAGGAAAGACTGGACATAGTCCTTCAGTCCGAGTCGCCGGCCGATTGTTACACCTGCTCCGACTCTGGTAACTGTGGAACGACTAAATCACATCGCCCGCCCCCCAGACACCGAGCTGGCGACGGATGGGACGTTCCATGGACAGGTAGCTCGGACTCGTCGTCCTATGGGTACGTCCCTTTTCTCGGTCGTGACGCTTACACCCCGTCCCGAGCGAGAAGGGTTGTCGGGGACACCTCCATGAGCTCGCGGCTCTGGAGTTGGCCTACCTCAGTCAGAATCCGTTCGATCTCGCCATCTTGGGCTTCAAGGTGACGCTGGATCTCGAGCGACGTGCGAAGAACTGCATCGGCGTCCTGGTATGTCGCCTCCGCCCGCATATCAGCGGCGGCACCAAGGACGTTTTGGCCGACGATGATGATGCTCAGCAGCACAAGCTGCAGAAAGGTCTGGCTCATCCATGACACGAGGGTCACGAGATTGCCCGATCGGATTGCAGATGGAAGCGAGACGAATGCCAACAAGGCGAACGCATAGGCACACCACATGGTGCCGACCGCCTTGGTGATCTTCACGGACAGTGTCCGGTTGAAGCGTCCAGCCCGTGGTGCACTGCCCGACGACGTGGTCGTGATTAGGGGCTCCGAATGGTTTCGTGCCGAGACGCTGCATGGGCCACGGAAGATCTCTTCCGGTGCGTCCTCGCGGTCCATTTTGGTGGATGACAACGCGCCGTCGGTTATCACTCGGACCTGCGCTCCGCTTCCGAGATCGCGTACGCGGCGTTTACGAGGCCGATATGGCTGAACGCCTGCGGGAAGTTGCCGAGCAACTCGCCCGTGTTCGGGTCTATCTCCTCGGCCAGGAGGCCCACGTCGTTGCAGAACGAGGCAGCCGTCTTGAACGTTGCTTTCGCCTTCTCGAGCTCTCCTGCAAGGGCTTGCGCTTGGGCCATCCAAAACGTGCACAATAGAAAAGTGCCCTCCTCGCCCTCGAGTCCATCCTGGGCGAGGTATCGATAGACAAGACCGCGGTCATCGGTCAGACGCTCGGCCGTAGCGTCGATAGTCGCCTTCATTCGAGGGTCGTCGGCCGCGAGAAAGCCCACGATCGGCATCATCAGGTTGGATGCGTCGAGGTCGTCCGACCCGAACGACTGCGTGAATGCACCGACAGACTCGTTCCATCCCTTGTTGATGATGGCATCAGCGATCTCGTCCCTCGTGGACTTCCAGGCGTCCACCCGATCAGCAGCATTGAGGCGGTCGGCCAGGGCGACTGCCCGATCGAGCGCCACCCAGCACATGAGCTTGGAATAGAGGAAGTCACGAGGCTCGCCACGCACCTCCCAGATACCCTGATCCTTTTCTGTCCAGCGCGTGGCGGCAGTGTCGGCAAGATCGGCCAGGAACTGCTTAGTGGCCGACCCAAGGTGGTCCAACTGATCCGGCAGACGCGAAGCGGCATCGAGCAGCTCCCCATAGACGTCGAGCTGGCGCTGGTTCCAGGCCCCGTTCCCGACACGGATTGGGGAGCTGCCGCGCCATCCTGCCAAGTGAGGAAGCACTCTCTCGGTGAGGTCGCGCTCGCCGCCGACGCCAAACATGATCTGCAGGTCGGCACCTCGTCGTGCCTGGGAAGCGGCCGCACCTGATATGTAATCAAAGAACTTGCCGGCCTCGTCCGGACATGCCGCTACCCACAGCGCCTGGAGGGTGAAACTCGCGTCGCGCACCCAGGAGTAGCGGTAGTCCCAGTTTCGGGAGCCTCCTGCGGTTTCGGGCAACGAAGTGGTGGGGGCGGCCACGATGGCGCCTGTTGGAAAGTAGGTCAAGGCGTAGAGGACACGCCCGCTGGCCCGCACGGCGTCGCGCCACGGACCGTCGTAACCCTGGTGCAGCGCCGACCACGTGCGCCACGCTTCCGCGGTGTCCTCCAGGCGCTCGGTGATCTCGTGCTCGGTCCACAACCGGGGCAGCTCTTCCGACGTTGTCCGGTGTTGCAGCGCGAAAGCCATAGAGTGCCCGGGCCTGACGACCATGCGACCGGTGGCGGTGAATTCGTCCACGTCCAGCGGCACAGGCGACGACAGTGCGAGCACGCTGGCACCACCTCGAGTGCGAATGCCACCTTCGACCGCCTCGAGGACCGGCTGGATCAGCCCGTACTCGGGACGGGGCGCGAACTCAAGCTCGAGTTCGACCTCCCCTTCGATGCCGCTCAGCCGGCGAAGGAGAGCGCTGGTCGCTCCAGCCCCGAGCTCGTGACCGCGATCGTTGCGACCGACGGCCAGCGCATCGACGACGGTGGCCACCCCAGTCGGCGTGTGAAACGTAGTCTGGAGGAGCATGGTGTCCTCGAGGTACGTGCGGCTCGTCTGAAAATCGCCTACGGGTCGTATGGACCAGTGGCCGGCAGCAGCGTCGAGGAGGCGGGCGAACACCGATGGTCCGTCGAAGCGCGGGAAACACAGCCAGTCGACCGAACCGCCCGTGCTCACCAGAGCCGCCGAACGGCAGTCGGACAAAAGTGCATAGTCACCGATCGGAAGATCATGTCGTTTCATGCGCCGAACCTTTCAGTGAGGTGCTGTGCGACCCGCAGTGCGTTGGCGATGATGGTCAACGTCGGATTCACGGCCGAGCTCGAGCAGAAGAAGCTCGAGTCAACGACGTAGAGGTTGTCGAGGTCGTGCATCTTGCAGTTGATGTCGAGGGCAGAAGTTGTGGAGTCGGTGCCGAAACGAACTGTGCCGTTCTGATGGGCCACGCCGGAGATCCCGAGGCGGCCGCCCAGATAGGTGGAGCGATCAATGACCTCTTCCTCACACTGCATGGCGTCGAGGAGGCCCCGGAATTTGGCGGTGAGCCGAGCGTGGGCTTCCAGGTTCGACGGCTCGTAGCTAAGGCTGAGACGTCCGCTCGGCTCGACCTGGACCCTGTTCTGCATTCTGGGCAGGTCCTCGGTGGTGAGCCAGAAGTCGAGCGCGTGTGCCGCGAGGTCGGCCGGGTCCTCGGCGTCCGGTGCATCGAGAGAGATGGTGAACGCGTCACTGCGTCCGAGCATCTGCATGGCTCCCAATGGGTACTCCCACTCGTTGTCGCCGTAGTAGTAATCATTCACGCCGAGCGTCTTCTCGAAGGTCGTCGGGTTCGGAATTCGAGAGATGGCGATGAGGGACGAATTGTTGTGGAGCATGAGGTTGCGTCCCACGACCCCCGAGCTATTGCCCAGACCCTCAGGGTGTTGGTCATTGGCGGATGACAGAAGCAGAGCCGCGGAGTTGATCGCACCCGCCGACAGGACGACGAGGTCGGCAGTGTACTCCTCTCCTTCTCCGTCGTGGTCAATCACCACTCTGCTGACCGACCGACCGTCCGGAGACGTCTCGAGCCTCGTGACGCGCGAGTTCGTCCGCAGTGTGACGTTGGAATACCGAAGAGCGGGCTCTACGCAAACGACCTGCGCATCGGCCTTGGCCTTCACGAGACACGCGAAGCCGTCACACGTCGCGCATCGGATGCAAGGACTCAGCTCAGGGCGCTGCTCGTCGATCATGATCCCGAGCGGTAGCGCGAACGGCGTTAGGCCAACGCCCTTGAGGTCATGGGCCAATTCCGCGATGCGCGCCTCATGGCTCATGGCCGGGTACGCATACGCTGGCCCGGGCGGGTCGAGCGGATCGATGCCCCGCTCGCCGTGCACGTGGTACAGATGCTCCGCTTGGGTGTACCAAGGCTCGAAGTCGGCGTACTTGAGCGGCCACTCGGGCGACACGCCGTCCACGTGAAACACGTTGTCGAAGTCGCGCTCGCGCAAGCGGAACAGCACCGCGCCGTACACCTTGGTGTTGCCGCCGACGTAGTAGTGCTGCTTAGGGTTGAACTCCTTGCCGTTCTGATCGACCCAGTGGCCGGCGTTGCGGTACCGCAGATCGCCCCACACTGACATGGAGTTCCAGTTCTCTTTCTCGCGGGGGTACCAGCCACCCCGCTCGAGGAGAAGGACCTTCTTTCCCGTCGGGGCGAGAGCGTGGGTGATCGTGCCGCCCCCGGCACCGGAACCGATCACGATGACGTCGTAATGCTCTGACATGACTCCTCCAGTCGAGATCAGACGATGGCTAACGGGGCAACCCAGGCGCCCGTGGCACCTCGGAGCTTGGCGTGCGAGACGACGAACAGGAATGGCCCAACCCGGGCGTCGGCCAACTCGGCCAGGTGCAGGTTCTCCAGGACGACGATGCCGTGCTTGGCGTTCAAGGTCTGAGGAACGACGAACGGCTCGTCAGGATCCTCGGCAGGCACGGGACCGAAGCTCCACGTGTCGCAACCGGTCACCGAGACCCGATGCTCGACCAGCCAGTCGACCATCGCCGATCCGGGCCCGGGCTCGCCGTCGACATACCCGGCATCGTCGGATCCCCACTGCCGTCCCCAGCCGGTGTGGAAGAGGACGGCATCACCGGGTTGGACCGTGAGTTTCTCAGCCGACAGGGCCGCTTCCGTGTCGGCGGGCGTGATGACCGTGCCCATTTCGAGGCGGCTGACGCCGTGAATCGCAGCCACGTCGAGCAGCAGCCCGCGGGTCACGATCTGGGGCAGCGCATCAGCCCCACAGCAGCTCGTGCCCCACTTCTCGGCCACCTCGTCGATCCGATGACCGTTGTACATGCGGCCGTCGACATGGAGATGATTGAGCCCGTCCAAGTGCGTGCCCATCTGCGAGGGGGCCATGACCCGCTCAATCACCCACCCGACTTTGTTCCGACCGATGGGGCCGACGGGAATGTCGAGTTCCTGGCTGAAGGAGCGTCCCTCGAAGGCAGGGGTGTCGGACGAAAGCACGTACGAGAGATCAAACACCCGCCCAACGCGGACCAGTCGTGCGGCGCCGATCCTTGCCCCGGGGGTGATCTCGTTGAGAGAACCGGCCCGATCGTCGGCGCCATAGCGCGACGGCCACCAGACTTCGCTCGAGCTGTGAGTCGTGTCCATCCTGATGGTCGCGCTCATTCCGATGACCACGTTCCTCGAAAGTCGGCGAACAGCGTGAGCCCGCCGTCGACGAAGATCGTCTGACCAGTGATGTACCCGGCCTCGTCGGAAAGCAGGAAAGCCGTCGCCGCCGCCATTTCCTCGGCCTCGCCAGCCCGCCCCAGAGGGATGTGTGCCGTCACCAGGGCCCGCTTTTCGGGATCGTCGATCCATGCCCGGTTGATCGGCGTGACAGTGGCACCGGGGCCGATGGCATTGACGCGGATGCCCCGGCCGGCGTACTCGAGAGCGAGGGTCCTCGTCAGATTCTGCAAGCCGCCCTTGCTGACCGAGTAACCGAGGAACTTGGGCTTCGGGATCAGCTGGTGGACCGAGGAGACGTTGACGATGGCGCCCGGCTTGTCCTCTGCAAGCAGGTGGCGGACAGCTTGCCGTGCGCAGAGGAACGAGCCGCGCAGGTTGACTGCCAGGACCTTGTCGAAGGCGGCAGCATCGAGCGCGTCGGAGTCCTGCGCAATCTGGATGCCCGCGTTGTTCACGAGGAAATCCACAGGGCCGAGTTCAGCCGAAACGGTCTTGAACATGGCCTCCACGTCGTGCTCGTTGGAGACGTCGGCCTCCACCAACAGCGCTCGTGCCCCGGCGTCGTGCACCTCCTTCATGCAGCGTTCGACGCCAGCCTCTATTGCATCCCTGGTCGTCTCGGCACCCTCGACCGCACCCAGGTAATTGACGGCGACATTCACCCCCTCGCGGCCCAGACGAACCGCGATGGCCTGGCCGATGCCGGAGCTGCCGCCCGTGACGATTGCTGTCTTGCCAGAAAGGCCGTTCATGCGAGTCTCCTCTTACGCTCGACTGTCAGGCTCTTAGTCACCCGAGCAGCGCTCGCGTTACGCCGTAACGCCAAGTCTCCGGAGGGGACTACTTCCCCATGCGTAGCCGTAACGCACTCGATGAGGCTCGGCAACTCGTCGGCAAGGAGTTGGAGCCTCGTGTTCTCGAACCTTCACCGCCGGCCGTCGTCGATGGTGTGTGGTTCGCCGATGACCCGACGGCTGACGGCGATGTCGACTGGAAGCAATGGGTGGATCTGCACCCCGAACACCGGTCATGGGCAAGAGAACGCTGGCTCGCGGCCTTTGGCCATGTCGGCCAGGCGCCACATGCCTATAACGACACCAGGCTGGCGCTCCACCGCCTCGCCGTGTACGTGATTTCACCTGCCCGTCAACGGGCCAATGGCAGAATCGCGCTGCGGTGGACCCTCGGCGGCATCGGTACGCCGTTCTTCGGCGCAGACGAGCAGGTCCGAATACTAGGAACGGATCTCGTGCGACAACGAGGCCAGAAGGCGTGGGTCGAACCGATCACGACCCTCGATGAAGCCGCCGCATTCGTGCTGGACGGTCCACCCGACGGTTCGTGGGCCAAGAGCTTCGATGTCCCCCACATCGGTCCGACCGACGAGAAGCTCGCGGTGAGCGTCGATGGTGCTCGCTTTCTCGCCGACTGGTTCGGATTTGCTTGGTCGGTGCTCGAGGAATTGCGGGCGGATCCCGAATGCGACGAGCCGAGCCGGGTCCAACTTTGGCCCGAGCATTTCGATGCAGCATTCGATTGCCCCATCGCGAATCGCCGGGCCACGTTCGGAGCGTCGCCCGGCGACGCGAGGTCGGATGCGCCGTACTTGTACGTCGCGTCTCCTGGGAACTCGAAACTGTCCGGCCAGCTATGGAACTCCAGCTCCTTCGAGGGCGCCATCCTCCCGTTGAGCGATCTCGTCGACGCCCCCGACCAGCGGGCGACGGCTCTCGAGTTCTTTCGTATCCGTCGGACGGCCTTGGCGAGGTCGTGATGCGTCAGCTCTTCCCGATCGAGATCGACCCGGTCGACCCCGCTTGCGCCTACGCCGACCTGCCACGGGTGGCGCATCGGCCGGCGGTCCGTCTGAACATGATCGCCGGCGTCGACGGCGCAACCACGGTGGGCGATGTATCCGGCGACCTGGGCGGTCCGGCTGACAAGCAGGTGTTCGGCATGCTGCGCGCCCTGGCCGATGTCGTGCTCGTTGCCGCTGGCACCGTGCGGGCCGAGCACTACGGGCCCTCGGACGTGCCGATCGCCGTCGTCACGCGCACGGCCCAGCTTGACTGGCAGTCCCCGTTCTTCTCCCAGGCCAAGGCCCAACCGATCGTGTTCACGGTGGACGACGCTCCCGCCGAGAACCTACGCCGTGCGGCGGAAGTCGCAGATGTCGTCATCGTCGGCTCGGGGGGCGTCGATTTCGGGCGGGCGTTGGATGAGCTCGGCGCGCGCGGTCACCACCATGTGCTCGCCGAGGGAGGACCGACCCTGAACGGTCAACTTGCTCTCGCTGGAGTAATAGACGAGCTCTGCCTCACCCTTTCCCCAACCCTCGCCGCGGGCAGCTCCAAGCGCATCATCGCCGGCCCTGACCTGCCAATGCCCACCCCACTGGTTCTGCACTCGGTGCTCGAGGACGACGGATTTCTATTCCTTCGATACCGAACGTGCTCAATCCGTGAGAACACCGCGTAACGCAGACGTCCACCACGAGACAGAAATGGTCATGCGCCGAACAAGCGTCGAGTTCGAGTTCCACGATCCCGCGTTCGCGTCGGTCGTCGGTGAGGACGCACGGCTCGTGAAGGTAGCCGACACAGACGCGCACGAGGGGCCGGTGTATGTGCGGAGTGAGGACGCCTTGTACTTCACGACTGTCCCACGTCCCAGCCGTACCGCGATGCACGGGTCGCCCAAGGTAGCGATCAAGCGCCTGGTCCTCGACGGCGAACGCTTCCCCTTGACCGGCGAGCGAGAGACGATCGTGAGAAGCCGCGCAAATGGTGCCAACGGAATGGCGCTCGGTCACAACGGCCGCCTTGTTGTCTGCGAGCAGGGAACGACGACCACGGCGGCCCGCATCTCCGCGCTCGATACCGGCACCGGCCACACCGAGACCATCGTGTCTGGTTGGGGTGCCTTGTCCTTCAACTCGCCTAACGACGTCGTCGTGAACAGGGACGGCACGATTTGGTTCACCGACCCGAGCTATGGGCATCTGCAGGGATTCAAGTCCGCCCCCGTCGTCGGCGACCGCGTCTACCGCTACGACCCGCACACGGACTCGTTGAGCTGGGTAATCGACGACTTCGACAAGCCCAACGGGCTGGCCTTCTCTCCGTGCGGGTCCGTACTCTACGTCGGCGACAGCGGGGCCAATCAAGAGCCGGGGACGTTCGACCCTGCTCGACCCCACCATCTGCGGGCATTCGACGTCACGCCCGGTGGCGGATTGGCCGGGGGCGGTCTCTTTGCGGTCGTCGAGCCGGGCTTTCCGGACGGCATCAAAGTCGATGCCGAAGGTCGCGTCTACTCCTCTGCGTTCGACGGCGTGCAGGTGTTCAGTCCAGAGGGACATCGGCTCGGCACGATCCGCCTGCCAGGCGCCGTGAACTTCACCTTCGGTGGTACCGATAGCAACGTCCTGTTCATCACCGCCGACACAGCTGTTTGGGCAGCTGTGCTCAATGTACAAGGAGCGTGACAACCATGGCATTGGTCCGGATCCGCAAGACAATCGACAACAAAGGCGTGGGCGCCGTCCTGGACGCCGCGGAGGAGGCTGCGAACAGCGTGGGCCACCGCGTCGTGATCGCCGTGGTCGACCACGGCGGCCATCTACTCGAGCTACGCCGTACAGAAGGTGCGCAGCCCGCCAGCGCGCAGGTCGCCATCGACAAAGCACGGACCGCCGCCCTCTTCGTCCGCCCGAGCCGAGAGATCGAGGAGCAGGTCAGCGCCGGTCGCCTTGGAGCCCTCGCCCTTCACGGAGCCCGCGCGCTCACGGGCGGCATACCACTGACGACTGACGGCGAGGTCGTCGGCGCCATCGGGACCAGCGGCGAGACGCCCGACGAAGACGAGTCGGTGTCCAAGGCAGGAGCGGCCGCCGCCTTTTCCTCTGCGACTGTCTACGCCCTGACCTACGCCGGCGCCAAGTTCGTCGCGGAAATCGTGGCGCGCGAAGCTATACGGCGGCCGGTGAGTCCTGTGGTCGCAGTGGTCGACGCGTCCGGTGAGCTGATGTACCTCTGGCGGCCCGACGGCGCCCAGGTGGCAAGCGTGGGTGTGGCCACCGACAAGGCTCGTACCGCGGCCCTCTACCGACGCCCGAGTAAGGATTTCGAGGACCAGGCATCTGGCGGCCGGCCCTCGGCGTTGCACCTGGCGCGAGCTGTCCCACTGCAAGGTGGCATGCCGCTCCTTCACGACGGCGAGGTCGTGGGAGCTATCGGTGTCAGCGGTGCGTCGTCTGCCTCCGAGGACCAGGAGCTCTCCGAGCTCGGCGCCAGAGCCACAGAGTCGCCCTGCGACGGACCCTGGCCCGCGATCCACCTTCCAGCCGCAGACGTCGACGTCGCATTCGCAAACGGGGGACTGCTCGTGGACGCGTTCCGGTACCAGGTGGAGGCCGCCCATCGCATGGCCCCAGGCAAGGCCGAGCGCCATGACACGGCGACCGACATCATGCGGGTGGCTGCGGGCTCTGCGACCCTCGTCACGCGAAGCTGTGGCGCAACGCTGACGCACGAGCTCTCCCCAGGCGACGTCTTGGTGATTCCCGAGGGCGTTTCGCACCAATTCACTACCGTCTCCGAGCCCTTTCTGTACTTCGTCGTGAAGGTCCAGTCGTGAGCACCGCCATGCGCCTTCCCGGCCCACCTGAGCTACTTCCGGGCGGTCCCGATGCAGTGGTTGACCTGCAGACGCCCGAGGGCGTTGCTCTCGTGCAGGGTGAATGGCGCTACGCCGACGCCGACATCGTCGAGTCGGAGTTTGCGCACGTCGGTCCCGACTTCGGCCCCACCGGGCCGCCGAACCATACGTACGACGTCGTGCCCCATGCGCAAGGAGCGGACTTCTACGACTCAACATGGCGTCGACTCGAGCCCGACGAGACCCTCCTGCGCCTGAGCACCGGTCTTGTCTGCTTCAACTGGTATCGCATCGCAGTCACGCTCCCCCCGCAGGTCGGCGATTTCGATCCGACGGGAGCAACAGTCGTCTTCGAAGTTGTCATCGACGACTACGCGGAGGTGTGGGTCGACGGCGAACTGCCCCTCGCGCTCGGACAGACAGGCGCTCAGGTCATCAGCGGTTTCAATGCCCCCAATCGTGTCATCCTCACCCAGGACGCTCGACCCGGACAGACCTTTCAGATCGCGGTGTTCGGAATCAACGGCCCGATCTCCGTGTCGCCCCGCAACTACATCTGGATGCGAACTGCCACGTTGGACTTCTATGGCGCTGACCGGGCGACGCTCGCCCAACCGGTCGAGTGCGAAATCGTCCGTGTGAATCCGTCCCTCGACGAGGTCGTGCCCCCTGGTGCGCGTATGGAGCGCGTGGCCGGCGGCTTCGAGTTCACCGAAGGCCCCGTGTGGACCCAAGACGGCGCCTTGCTGTTCAGCTCGCCGAACACAAACGTCATCTACCGATGGTCCCCGCTCGGTACGGTCGAGGTGTTCCGATCGAAGAGCGGTTACTCGGGCATGGATATCGGTCGTTATCATCAGCCCGGCTCCAACGGCCTCACGTTCGACTCTGAGGGTCGCCTGGTCATCTGTCAGCACGGGAACCGCCGGGTGATCAGGGTGGAGCCACACGGGAACGTCACTGTCCTGGCCGATCGTTTCGAGGGCAAGCGCCTGAACAGCCCCAACGACCTTGTGTATCGCTCGGACGGGACCCTGTTCTTCACGGACCCACCGTTTGGGCTCCCCGAGCTCTTTGCCGACCCCAAGAAGGAGCTGTCGATCAGCGGCGTCTACGCGGTGCGCTCGCCGGATGAGGTCGTGCTTGTCACCGATGAGTTGCGGGGACCGAACGGCTTGGCTTTCTCGCCCGACGAGCGCTTCCTTTATGTCGGCAACTGGGACCCGGAGCGCAAAGTGGTCATGCGCTACGAGGTCGAACGATCGGGAGCGGCACGGGTTGGCACCGTCTTCTTCGATATGACGGCGGCCGACGGCGAGGACGCCATCGACGGGATCAAGGTCGATCGGAACGGCAACCTCTTCGTCTGCGGTCCGGCCGGCATCTGGGTCCTGTCACCGGAGGGCCACCATCTCGGGACCATCCGACCACCTGAGGCCTCTCACAACCTCGCCTGGGGCGACGAAGACGGCCTGACGCTTTATGTCACGGCGATCACGAGCATCTACCGCATCCGACTTGACAACAACCACAGCAACAACAAAGGAGACTGAACGATGAGCACGACTTTCGTCCCAGGGGCAACCTTTCCCGACTTCGAGCTGTTCGATGACGACGGCACCAAGCACAAGCTCTCCGAGCTTCAGGGTGACAACGCCATGGTCCTCATGCTGGGGCGGGGGGAGCATTGCCCCCGGGAACGCCAGCACCAGCGCGAGATGGTGAAGTTCCACGAATGGTGTGACGTGGCCTTCACCAAAGTGGTTACGATTCTCCCCAATGATCTGCACGACACCAACAAGATGCGGATTGCCGCCGGCGCCCACTGGACCTACCTGTCCGATGGCGACCTCGAGGTGCAGCGGACGCTCGATATCCGTGAGTACACCGATCCTCACCATGACGCGACCGTGCCGCACACAGTTCTTCTCGCCCCGGGACTCAAGATTGACAAGATCTATGTCGGGTACTGGTTCTGGGGGCGGCCGTCGATCTACCAGTTGTGGGAGGACCTCCAGGATCTCTTCCGGCGAACAAAGCCCGATTTCGACCCGTTGGTGCCCGAGGTCAAGGAAGAATGGCTCGCCTTGCAGGCCTGAGGACTCCGCATTGGCGAGGGGGCACTGCCTGGCTGGCAACTCTGGTCGCGCTCGTCGCCGGCGTGATCTTCGTCGCCTTCGGCGCCGGCCACTTCGCTAACCATGGCTCCGAGGTGGTCGACTTCCGCGGCTACCAGGTCCCCTTCGCCAGCCTGGCCGTGTGGGCTGTGGGCGTGGTGGAGCTCAGCGGCGGCATCGCCCTGCTCCTCGGGCTCTTTGTCAGGCCCGCGGCCGCGGTACTCGCCGTCGACCTGGTGGGAGTGATCGCGACGGCGGGACGAGTCGCGGGTGGCTTCGTCAACCTCGGGCTGGCCTCGCTCCTGCTGGCAGCCATGATCCTTTTGGTCTGGGCGGGCCCGGGTGCTCTGACGCTCGACTCCGCCCTCCGGCGCCGATCGCCTACAGGCCAGAGCGTCGGCTTGGCACTCACTAGCGAACACGTCGACAGCGCGGACACTCACCACTGATGGTGTGGGAGAGCCCGAGACCGCCGGTCTGCGTCGTTTGTGTCGTTTGGGACAAAATGGTGCTGTGGACGACCGAGAGTTGGTCGACGCCCTCCGGGCCAAGGATGAAACCGCGTTTCGCGATGTTGTGACTGGCTATCACTCCTCCATGATCCGTGTGGCGTCGTACTATGTCTCGAGCAGAGCGGTGGCCGAGGAGGTCGTCCAAGAGGCGTGGCTGGCGGTCGTGAAGGGACTCGACAAGTTCGAGGGGCGTTCGTCATTTAAGACGTGGGTCTTCACCATTCTTTCCAACCAGGCACGTAGCCGAGGCGCCCGCGAGCACCGCACGGTGCCGTTCTCATCTCTTGACGCTGATGAGCACACGCCAGGTGTTCCAGGCGATCGGTTTCAACCCCCCTCTGACCGGTGGGCGGGGCATTGGTCGGAACCACCTAGCCCATGGACCGACGTTCCCGCCGCGCGCCTCGAGAGCAGTGAGACCCGCTCTTTGATCTTCGATGCCATCCGGTCGCTCCCGCCTAAGCAGCGCGAGGTGATCGCCTTGCGCGACGTCGAAGGATGGAGCCCCGAGGAAGTCTGCTCCGCGTTGTCGATCAGCGACGGGAACCAGCGCATCCTGTTGCACCGTGCCCGGGGTAAAGTCAGGTCCGTTCTGGAACAGAACTTCGCACCTGCGGTGACGCCATGACGAGCTACGAAGACTTCCCGTGTGAGCAGGCCGTCACCATGGTGACGGACTATTTCGAAGGTGCCCTTTCGGTCGAGGAGCGGGCCGTCCTCGAACGTCATCTTTCCTGGTGCGACTGGTGCGCCACCTACGTCGAACAAATGCGGGAGACAATTCGCTTGGCCGGCACCTTGCGCGAGGAGGACGTGCCCGCACCCGTGATGGACGTGCTCCTCGAGGCGCTTCACCAGATGCGCGGGTCGTGAGACTCAGCCGCTGAGCGCGAGCCGTTCCCGAAGCCACTGCGCCTGGTGGCTCCGCTCGGCGAGGAAGTGGTGTTGGTACAGCGCTCCCGATCGGCTTCCGCTTGCGACCTCGGCTGCGACGGCCGCCGCGACATAGGCGGCGCCCGCCACCCAGCCGCTGGCGGCGTCGGCAACGGCATCAGCTGCCCGCCCCGCGGCAGACGGCGTTCGAGTGGCGAGGGCACTTGCGCGCTGGGCGCAACTGTCAGCGAACTCTCGCGCTACGCCTCCTGACCAGGCGTCGATGCGATCGAGCAGCCGAGCTCGGCGGGCCACGACGCTGTCGGCCGCAGCCACCGTCTCGCCGGCAAGCTCCAGCACCCACAGTTCGGGACCGAGCCAGTGGGGCAGGTCGTCGACACGGCAGGCATGGATGCCGTTCTCGCACCAGCCGAGGGGTCCCTCCGCCTCCACCCATTCCTCAGATGGCCACTGGAAACCTGTCAGCAGGGTGCTCCGGTCGTGCCTGAGGAATTTGTACGCGCGCACTCTTCAATCTTGACCCAAAATCTCCCGTTTCGCCCGAGGGTGTTCGGAGGCTCATGCTTGGCCGCCCGACGCCACACTTTGCTCGTCGTTGGATGATTTGGCTGCGCGCCCATCTCCTTGTAACGCCAGACGTGCTGGGGTGACTGAATCCCTCGTGGTCCACGAGGTTGACGTCATCATCATTGGCGGGGGTCCCGCCGGAGAGAACGCCGCAGGCCGCTGCGCCGACGGAGGTCTGAAGGTGATTCTGGTCGAGCGAGAACTTGTCGGAGGCGAGTGCTCTTACTGGGGCTGTATCCCGAGCAAGACGCTGATTCGTCCCGGTGATGTGCTCACCGCAGCTCGCCGGGTCCCTGGGGCAGCCGAAGCGGTCATCGGAGACCTCGACATCGCCGCGGCGTTGGGCCGGCGTGATTACATGACCAACGCGTGGGATGACTCGGGGCAGCTGCCTTGGCTTGACGCCAAGAACATCGAGTTGGTTCGTGGCCGGGCCCGCCTCGAAGGAGAGCGGGTCGTAGACGTCGAGGCCTACGATGGTGCCGAGCGCCGACTCACGGCGAAGCGAGCCGTCGTGCTGGCAACGGGGACGAGCGCAGCCATCCCCCCGGTCGAAGGCCTGCGAGACGCGAACCCCTGGGACAACCGAGCGGCCGTCTCGGCCAAGGAGGTCCCGGTCCGCCTTTTGGTGCTCGGGGGTGGGGCGATTGGTGCCGAGTTGGCCCAAGCCTTCCGCCGCCTCGGCAGCGAGGAGGTAACGGTGATCGAAAGTGCTGCGCGCTTGCTCCCGCGTGAGGAGCCCTTCGCAAGTGAAGAGCTTCGTGCCGCCTTCGAGGGTGAGGGGATCGGCGTGGTCACCGACCGCCGGGTCGTGGCCGTACGTCGCGAGGGTGTCGATGGACCAGTGCGGGCCACCCTCGAGGATGGTCAACAGGTCAGCGGCGAAGAAATCTTGGTCGCGGTGGGCAGGCGCCCCTCGACGGATGACCTCGGTCTCGAGACGGTCGGACTCGAACCAGGCGGCTACATCGACGTCGATGACCGACTCAGGGCCGTTGGCGTCCCGAGCGGGTGGCTTTACGCTGTGGGCGACTGCAACGGTCGAGCCCTGTTCACCCATATGGGCAAGTACCAGGGTCGAGTGGCCGGCGACGTCATCCTCGGAAAGGACGCGGTCGATCTCGCCGACAGCGGGACTGTTCCCCGAGTGACGTTCACCGATCCGCAGGTGTGCGTGGTGGGACTCACAACGACGGAGGCACGGGACGCCGGTCGCCACGTGAGGGCCGTGACCTCTCCGTTAGGGAACGTCGCGGGGGCTCATACCATGGGCGAGCGCGTCACCGGGACCGCGCAACTCCTCATCGACGAGCAGCGCCACGTCGTGGTGGGGGCGACGTTCACCGGCCCCGGAACGCAAGAGCTGCTGCATGCCGCCACGGTGGCGATCGTCGGCCAGGTGCCGGTGGAAAAACTCTGGCACGCCGTTCCTTCGTTCCCAACCCTGAGCGAAGTCTGGCTCCAGCTCTTAGAAGCATATGGGTCATAGGATCCCCCGCCGCTCTGACCGCTATTCGTACACCAGGCGCCTCCGCGAGATGGCAGTTATCTCGCCGGACCTTGAGCTTCGAAATGGGAGTGATCGATTGAAATGACTCGTTTGAAGAAAAGGCGGTTGGATCCAGATGAAGCAGAGTCCGACCGGATCATCGGTGACGCGCTCAATGTGGCCTTGATGACCACGCGGCTCTTGGTGGCGTGGCATTCTGGTGAGACTGACGCGCAGGTATCGATGCAAATCCTGTGCGACGGCTTCTGCACGATCCGATCTGCCTCGAGACCGCGCTACGCCTGCGACGTATCAGGCCAGCTGGGCCCCAGCGGCAACAGGCCCTCCCACCGCTGTGTCTCGGATGACGTCATCGGCACTACTTATCTGCGACGGCATCAGCAAGATGAAGGTTGGATACAAGATCAAACCTAATCCGCCTGCGACAACGAAACAGAGGTATCCGCCGGTACCCGCTCCGAACGTGTTCGCCAAAGGCCCGATGTAGATCGAAGTGTCGGCAAACAAGAGCCCGAGTGCCATCGCGGGAATCCAAGCTGCGCAAGCCGCGATGTTGAAGCCATGGACGAACCAGTACCGGCCTCCTCGCTCGCCGCGGTTGAAGACCTGAAGGTCTCCCGCCGCGTCGTAGCGACCGCGAACGAAGAGATGCCCCAACAGGCAAATGAACATCCACGGAGTTGTGACAACGACCAAGATGATCAGGAATGAGCCAGCGAAAGTTTGTATTGAGGACCTGTATTGACCCAGAATCACGAGACCCATACCAATGGCACCGATTATTGCGGTCGCCTGATACCGGCGTAACTGTGGAATGAGGGAGGATACGTCAAGCCCGCTGCCGTAAATGCAGGCAGCGCCCTGGGCAAAACTGCCGACGATGCCGATCAGCACGATCGGTACGACGTACCATGTCGGGCTGAGTTGGATCAAGCCGTTGACCCAGGAGGAGACGTTCACCGGCATCGCGGTGGCGGTGAAGGTGGCAAACAGCAATGCCACTGCACATCCGACGAACATGCTGGCACCTGCGGCAAAGGCAATTCTCTTCGAGCTCCAGCGATGGGGAGAGATGTAGCGTGCGTAGTCGTTGACGAAGGGGGCGTACGAAATCGGGAGAGACGCCGCCGTCACTGCACTGAGCAGCCACGTGGCCCAAAAGGTACCCAGGGCATATGGTCCATGATGGAAATGCGCATTGAATTTCGGTGCAAACACGATGTATCCCATGATGATCAGGATCCCCATCGAAGGAAGCACCAACCGCTGCACTCCCACGATATTGGCGTGTCCGTAGGTCGCGACCAAGACACAGATGATGGAGACTCCGACAAAGGCAAGGACGAGCTCTCCGTTTCCCTCCGGGACATTCCATAGCCGGTGCAAGCCTGCAACGGCTGCCTGACCGCCAGTCCAGATCGCCAAGGCGAAGAAACCGATGCCGATGAACAGGTTCTGGACCGAACCGATGACGCGGCCTACAACGCCAAAGAACGCCCCGCTGCTGACAGCGCTATTTGTGCCTGTTCGGGTTCCAATCAAGGCAAAGGGTGCGTACAGGACTGAGCCGACAAAGAGACCGACCACTGTCGAAATCGCTGCGGCCCACCAATCCAACCCAAACACGATCGGGAGCTGTCCGAGAACGACGATGCCAAAACAGAATTCGATGGCAATGAAGACCCAGGCCAGCTCCCGAGGACGGGAGTGCCGTTCAGCTTCGGGAATGAAGTCGACCCCCCGGGACTCGACAACACCAATGACGTCGATTCCTGGTTGCGCTAGATCGACCACTCAGGTACCCCTTTGGTCCGATCGGTCCGTTGGGCTCCCAAGCCCGGCCACCGCTGTGCATCGCCGGTAGCAGCGTCACGATAACGCTGAGGTGGCCGATGCTGCCACGAACTTCATCTGGCTCATTGACCTGGTGATTCGTTCCGGCGTGGATTGCCGCGCTCTAGGTCCTCTAATTCATCGGACTCGGATCCGACAGGGCTTCGGACGCATTCGCGTAGGCCAGGCGGAACGAGTCATCGACCGCCACCGGATATCGGCGTAACAGTTCGTCACGAAGGACGTCTCAATTGATGTCCGATCCAGCGGACTAGATGGGCCGTGCCTCGTCGCCGGGGTGTCAGAACCCAGGAGCGTAGGAGTCTCAGACGTTAAAGGAGTTTCTCAACGTGGTGCAAAGAGTCCGTCACGCAACAGGAGCCGCCCGATCGGGCGAGCCCAATGATCGGCGGGCCGCCCCGGCACCTCCCCCTTCACCAAAGTGGCGTATGTGGCTTCTCCCGGCGGGAGTCCTCATTACGCTCCTCCTCTTTGCCGTCCCTCATATGACGGGTACACCGACCAGGAACCTCAGCTACTCGGCGTTTGTGTCACAGGTCAACGAGGGAGCCGTTCGGATGGCGTCAATCAATCCCGCTGGCGCGATCACGGGCACGCTCAAGGGGGGTGGCCACTACACCAGCCAAATACCGACGGCCATCACGGACAATCAGCTGGCGCCCTCACTAAAGGCCCACGGCGTGAATGTGACCGGCGTAGGCCAGGGCTCGGCTCTCCTCTCAAATCTTCTGTCGTTCGTCCCCCTCCTGTTGTTCATCGGCTTCTTCATTTGGATCGGACGCAGAACCAGCAAGCAGCTCGCCGGCGGGATTATGGGTATCGGAGGCTCCAAGGCCAAGGTCTACGACGCCGACGAACCCACGACGCGGTTCGCCGATATAGCGGGTTATGAGGGAGCCAAGCGGGAAGTGGCCGAGGTGGTCGACTTTTTGAGCCATCCGGAGCGCTACGCGCGGGCGGGCGCGATCGGCCCCCGGGGGGTGCTGATGGTGGGTCCCCCGGGAACGGGGAAAACCCTCTTGGCCCGAGCTGTTGCCGGCGAGGCCGGAGTCCCGTTCCTCGCCCTCACCGGCTCGAGCTTCGTGGAGCTATTTGTCGGGGTAGGGGCCTCTCGGGTACGGGATCTGTTCGCAGACGCCCGTAAGCGGGCTCCGTCCATCATCTTCATCGACGAAATCGACGCCGTCGGCCAGCGCAGAGGTGGCTCGATCGTCGCAAACGACGAGAGAGAGCAGACGCTCAACCAACTCCTGGCTGAGATGGACGGATTCGATCCCGCCACCGGCGTGGTGGTCATGGCAGCCACAAACCGACCCGAAGTCTTCGACCCGGCCTTGCTGCGCCCGGGTCGCTTCGACCGGCAGGTTGAGATTCCCTTACCCAACCGGGCCGAACGGTCGGCGATCCTGGCCGTGCACGTCGCAGGCAAGCGGATCGCCGACGATGTCGACTTCGACGTTGTTGCTCGAGCCACTCCCGGATTCTCGGGAGCCGACTTGGCCAATCTCGTCAACGAAGCAGCAATCGTCGCCGTTCGTGACGACCGGGATGTGATCTTCGCCCACGATATTGACGAGGCCAGGGACCGGGTGATCCTGGGCCGTCGTGACGCCTCGAATGCTCTCCTTCCTGAGGAGAAGCGCTCAGTTGCAGTCCATGAGGCCGGTCATGCCCTGGTGGCCTTTCTGTCGAAGCACGCCGACCCTGTC
>Ga0306920_100003690_pt1 | contig 19491 bp, 19 predicted proteins | sample flu12Cox44000170_FD_204666 | JGI IMG/M metagenome (GOLD analysis project Ga0306920, IMG submission 204666) | Lab enrichment of tropical soil microbial communities from Luquillo Experimental Forest, Puerto Rico - flux4day.12C.oxic.44.000.170 (v2)... | ecosystem: Environmental > Terrestrial >... | reverse complement strand
CCTGGAAGGAGCGTTCCGGGCGCATGTGGGCTGGTAATCGTGGCTCATTTTCTGGCAAGTGCGGCCCCAGCGCGTGGAGGATGTAGACCTAACGGCCGCCTATCTGGCGGTCAAGAATGGAGGCTCGCGGACTGATCGTGCCGCAACGGTTGGACAGACTATACGGCGCGATCGCACGCTGGCGTTCTCCGGCGTACCTGATTGTCGCGTTGGTGCTGATCGCGCCGGCGACAGCTTCCGCGCAGGATCATTCAAACAGACCGATCAAGCTCATTGTGGGATTTACCGCAGGCGGAACCACCGATTTCGTCGCCCGGCTCATCGCCGAACGGTTGACGGGCCTGTTAGGACACTCCGTGGTGGTCGAGAACAAACCGGGTGCCAATGGAGCGATTGCGGCGGAGTACGTGGCGAAGTCGGAGCCGGACGGAGCGACGCTGTTTTTCTCGACCGTCGGCGCGGTGGCAATCAATCCCGCTTTGCGCAGCAATCTGCCTTACGATCCCATAAAAGACTTTTCGCCGGTCGGGCTCGCTGTCTTCAACTCGACGATGCTGGTCGTCAACGCGGCGATGCATGTGAAATCCGCGCGCGAGCTCGCGGCACTGGCGAAGGAGAGACCGGTAGCCATCGGCGTGACTGGACTGGGCGCGATCTCCCATTTGGGCCTTGAGCTCTTTGCCTCCGCCGCCGGAGTGAAGTTTGCGGCCGTGCCCTACCGCGGCGCCTCTCAGGCGGTCACCGATGTCATTGGCGGGCAACTTGATGCTTTGTTCGCCGATGTGCCGACCATCATTGCTCAGGTGCGCGCAGGCAAGCTCAAGGCCTTGGCTGCAACTTCAAGTCAGCGATCGCAAGCATTTCCGGATGTGCCCACATTCGGCGAGCAAGGGTTCCCAGATACGGTGGCAAACCAGTGGGCGGGCATTTTGGCGCCGGCACACACACCCGTTCCGACGATTACAAAACTCAACGCTGCATTGAATGCAGTGCTTGATGATCCCGATACCCGCGCCAGGCTTGCTCAGGTCGGCGTCACGCCTTCACCGGATACGCCTGAGGAATTTGCGCGCTATCTGCAGGACGAAATCGCCCGCTGGGGAAAGTTGATCCGCGAGAGGGGGATCAAAGGAGAATAGTGCCCCGGGAGCATGGAATCAGTTCACCCGCCACTCACCGCTCTGCGGATCGCGGCGCAGCGTGGGGAACGTCTGCCGCATCCCGGCATCGGCGGATGTTCCGCTTCTCACCCGCTCCAGTTCTTCATTGACCCGGCGTATCTCTTTGTTCAGCCAATGGATAACGGCGCCCGCGCCCAGTACGCCAAGCGCAACTTTCGCAATTGACGAAAAAACCACGGGCGGCATTAGCAGCTCCTGTTATGCATGAACGCCATCACAATCCATAGCGCGACCACAGCGCGCGTGCTTCCAGTGCGGAGATCAGTTCTTCGGCGGCAGTGCCCTCCGGCTGCAGGAACCGCAAGACTCCCGGCTGCGGGCGGCCGAGCCAGCCGCGCGGCGCCGAGACCAATGGAGTGGCGACATCGGGGCCGAACCGCTCGCGCAGGGTAGAACGCAAGTCGCCGATCGCATCGGCCAGGCCTAGCGCGATGGCCTTGCTGCCGGTCCAGTACTCGCCGGAAAACAATGTTGTGTGCGCACCACTAAGGCGCGATCCACGGCTCTGCTTTACGAGCTCGATAAAGCCCTCGTGGATCTCGCGCTGGACAGCCTTGAGGCGATCGACATCCTCGGAGTTCTCCGGGAGGAATGGATCGAGCATCGCCTTATGCTCACCTGACGTATAGAGCCTGCGCTCGATACCGAGCTTCTCCATAAGCTTGGAAAAGCCGAACGAGCCGCCCACCACCCCGATCGAGCCGACGATGGAGGATGCGTCGCAGATGATCTCATCGGCAGCACAGGCGATCATGTAACCGCCGGACGCAGCCACGTCCTCCGCGAAAGCGATGACGCGGCGCCCGTGCTCGAGCGCCAGCTGCCGGATGCGCCGGTAAATGAGATGGGACTGTACCGGCGAACCACCTGGCGAATTGATCAGAAGCGCGACAGCGCGCGCCTTGCGCATGCGAAATGCGCGGTCGAGGGGGCGCGCGACATTGGCAAGGGTGAGCCCGGGCTTTAGCGGCGTCGACAAGCCGATCACACCCGAAAGCCGCACCACCGGCACCACCGGGATATCCCCGCGGATACGCCGCGGCAGGATGGGGCGCAATGCCTCCCGCGCGCTCGCGAACAGCTGTCGCGAATGTTCGAAAATATCCTGATCAGCCATAGCGCTTCATACTGCCCATGACATTGCGCCGCAACGCAGGGTTTCAACCACCGCGGCCTCCGCCGCGTCTTAGGCCCCCCGCAGCCTGCTCACAAGTTACCTTTCGTCAACCCATCGCGCCTATTGCAAGGCAAGTCATGGCCCGAAAGGTCGGGGGTGCGGGGAAGACGCATGAAAGTATACATCCTGATGGCGCTGATCAGTACGATTGCCGCGATGTCGCACCTCAAGCTCGAGCGGAAATCCGGTCAGCGCAGAGCCTGAACTCGCCCACCCATGCAGCGCCCGAGCGTTCCCTGCCCGGCTCACACTTGCGCGAGCGGCAGTTCCGCGCCCTGGCGCAAGACCGCTTCCGCCGCTGCCGAGGCGCGTCCGGCCTCGTCAGCCAGCACAAGGCCCGGCAGCAAATGAAGGGGCGCGTGGCTCCCCTTGGTCGCTCGCACAAGCAATCGGATCGCCGGCTGCCCCGGCTTGGGATGAATCGGCAACAGGGCCGTAGCGCCGAAGAGCTCATGCAGAGCGTTTAGAACTTCCTCCAGCCGATCCGCGCGCCAGATCAACGAGAGCGTGCCGGAAGGGCGGAGCAGTTGGGCCGCCGCTTGAACCCAGGCCGAGAGCGTCCCGCGTGCGCCCGCATGGGCGAGGCGGCGACGGCTGTCAGGCGAGGTTCTTTGCCGGGCCGGATCGTTGAACGGCGGGTTCATCAGTACGCGCATAAACGAGTGGGGATGCAGGCCTGCGCGCGCTAGAGCGCGCGCATCTGACGCGACATCGACGGTTGCAATGTCAACGCGCGTGGAAAGCCCGTTCAGCACGGCGTTCTCCCGAGCCAGCGCCGCCAGACGGGCATCCACCTCCACCAGCGTGACGTGACAGCCCTCGACTCGACAAGCGAGTGCGAGCCCAGCGGCGCCTACTCCGGCTCCGAGATCCGCCGCGCGTTCTCCCGCGCGCACCGGGCACGCCGCTGCCAGCAGGATGGCATCGTGACCCACGCGATGTCCTTGCGACAATTGCCGCAACCGCAGCCGGCCACCAAGTACGGCGTCTTCCGTAATATCGTCCGCTGTCTCAGCGCCCATCAGGACGCAGCTCATGGCCGAGCCCCGCTTCTTCCAGCAAACGGCGGGCCTGCCTGACGTAATCGTCCGCAACGAGCAAGCGCCGCGGCAAGATCCCGATCGAGCCTTCCAGGACGCTCATGTTCTGGTCGAGCAACACATGCGGAATTCGCGCGCCATCCAGCAGCGCCTGGATGGCGGAAACCAACACTGCATCGTTGGTGCGGACAAGCTCGCGCAATTCTCTATCTCCCGTTTCGATCGTGGTCAGAGCACTCGGCGTCGGGTGGACTTTGCTGCAAGTAGGCAATCAGCTTGGCTTCTCTGCGGCCGCGCGTGACCGTGTCGAGAACCAGGCCGGCAACTATCGACAGAAAAGCCAGCAACATGAGGCCGGTGGCGAGAATTGCGGTCGGGATCCGTGGCACGATGCCCTGTTCGAAATAGGTCACGAAGATCGGGAACGCGAGCGCGATCGAAAGCGCCGCGAGCAACAAGCCGGTGCCGGAGAAGAACAGCAGCGGGCGCTCAGACCGGTAGAGGCCGATCATCATAGCGATGATGCGCAGCCCGTCGCGCCAGGTGATGAGTTTCGATACTGAACCAGCCGGTCTGGCATAATAGGGCGTTGAAACCTCTCCGACCGGAAGATCGAGCTCGAGTGCGTGCACGGCAAGCTCGGTTTCGATCTCGAACTCTCTCGAGAGAATCGGGAAGGATTTCACGTATCGGCGCGAGAAGACCCGGTACCCGGAGAGAATATCCGTAAAGGTCGCGCCGAAGACGGAGGCAAAGAAAGCCGTAAGCAGGCGGTTTCCCGTCCGATGCCCCTGCGGGTAGGCGTTGTGCTCCTGGTCGACCCGAGCGGCCACCACCATGTCGAGTCGCTCCGCCAACAGCCGCGCGATCATCGTGCGCGCGCTCGGCGCGTCATAGGTTGCGTCGCCGTCAACCAGCACGTAGGTGTCGGCCTCGACATCGGCAAACATGCGGCGCACGACATTGCCTTTGCCCTGATGCGTTTCTCGCCGCACGAGCGCGCCGGCCGCTCGAGCAAGCTCCGCGGTCCGGTCGGTGGAATTGTTGTCATATACGTAAATCGCCGCCTCAGGCAGCGCGGCGCGAAAATCTCTCACAACCTTTGCAATCGAAGCTTGCTCGTTGAAGCAGGGCACAAGCACCGCGACACGTTGGCGCTCAAGCCGATTGTCGCGCGCAGGCGCTCTCAACACATCCGGACTGGCGGCCTCGCGTTCCGACATCGCCTCCCCTCTTACGCAATGAGCCTCCCGCTCCTATTTGCCCTTGGTCCATGTGCGCCACCGGGATGCTCCTGCATCTTGGCAATTGGCACACTTGCACGTTTACAATAGCGTTTCTATGTTCGCGCGTCCCTCTTTCCGGAGCCCGTGATTTGGCCGTCATCGTCCCATTCGAAAACCGTTCCTCGCCGTCGATTGATCGGCTGGTCGCGCTGGTCACGCCCGACATGGAGCGCGTCAATACGACCATCCTTTCGCGCACGGGGTCACAGGTGACGATGATCCCGGAGGTTGCCAATCATCTCATTTCGTCGGGCGGCAAGCGGTTGCGCCCCATTCTCACACTCGCCATGGCGCAACTCGCGGGCTACACCGGCGACGGACACATCAAGCTCGCAGCGGCGGTCGAATTCATGCATACGGCGACGCTGCTGCATGACGACGTCGTTGACGAAAGCGAAATGCGCCGGGGCAGACTCGCGGCCCGCATGCTGTGGGGGAACGAAGCAAGCGTTCTGGTCGGGGATTTCCTGCTCGGTCAGGCGTTCAAGATGATGGTTGAAGTCGCCTCGCTGCGGGCGCTGGCGATACTCTCGGCGGCAGCGGCGGTCATTGCCGAAGGCGAGGTCATGCAGCTTGGGGCAGCCAAGAACACAGCGACAACCGAGGATGACTATCTTGCTGTCATCCGTGCCAAGACTGCCGAGCTGTTTGCTGCCGCCTGCGAGGTCGGCCCGGCGCTTGCGTCACGACCTAAAGACGAGCAGGCCGCCTGTCGTTCCTTCGGTATGAACCTCGGCATTGCCTTTCAACTCGTTGACGACGCGCTCGATTATGGTGGAAAGGCTGCAAAGCTCGGAAAGAACGTCGGCGACGACTTTCGCGAGGGCAAAATCACGCTGCCGGTCGTGCTCGCGTTCCGCCGCGGCTCAGAGAGCGAGCGGGCGTTCTGGCGGCGCACGCTGGAACAGGCGGATGCAACGGAAGCCGATCTCGACCAGGCAATCAGCTTGACAATCAAGCATCGCGCCCTGGAGGACACCATCCAGCGTGCCCGCCACTATGGCGCCATTGCCACCGACGCGCTCGCACTGTTTCCCGCTTCCCCGATGAAAGAAGCATTGGAAGAGGCGGTCGAATTCTGCATCTGCCGGACGAATTAATTCCGCCGATGTTTTAGTTTAGCCGCCAAGCGTTGTTGCGCGGATCCACCAGGATGGGTGTTTCCGGTGCAAGCTGCGCGCGGCCGCGGCTGCCGAGAGGAAGCTTTCAAACAGACCAAAGCAAGTCGCTCCGGATCCCGACATGCGCGCCAGCCGACACGCGGGCAACCTGTTGAGCTCGGCGAGAACCCCGGCAATGACCGGCTGAAGCTTGACCGCAGCGCTTTCAAGATCATTTCCGGACTTGGCCAATGCCGCAAGCAGCGTCTCGACGGAAGTGATGGCGGAAACGGGGACCGGATTTGACGATGATAACGGTTGCGGCCGCAGCGCGGCAAAAACATCCTTCGTCGCAAGCGCCACGCCGGGATTGACGAGGACTGCAGGCAGCCGCGGCAGGTCAAGCGGATCGGAAAGAATTTCCCCAATGCCGCCCATCTGGCGCGGCCGAGGATCAAGGCAAACCGGCACATCGGCACCAGTCGCGCTTGCTGCGGCCACGAGATGCGGATCGTTGCCGGCAATCCTGTTAGCCCGTGCGAGCAGCCGCAGCGCGGCGGCTGCGTCGCTCGACCCGCCGCCCAAACCCGCCGCCACAGGTAGACGCTTCGAAAGCGCGAAGCGCCCGAGCTTGAGGCCTTTGATGCGCGCGGCGAGTGCGTGCGCTGCCTTGAGCACGAGGTTATCTTGCAGATCGCCGGATGCCGGCCCCGTTGGACCGCTCACGCGCAATGAAAGCGTCGGGCCAGGCGCAAGACTCAAAACGTCTGCGACGGCAGAAAAAGCAACCAGACTTTCAATCTCGTGGTAACCGTCGCTGCGGCGGCCGACGACCCGAAGGGTGAGATTAACCTTGGCCGGCGCTTTTTCGACCAGCGCACCAGCCGCCACGGTCATCCGCCGCCGGGGTTCGGCCTTTTGTGCTCCTCGACTTCGGCAGCGGAGGAGGTGTCGTCCGGAAGCCCTGATTTGAGCTTGGTTTCGATTTTGACGAGATCCTCGGGTTCCGGCTTGAGATCGCGCGCGTGCGACCATTGAAAGCGCGCCTCGAGCACGCGGCCGACCCGCCAATAGCCATCCCCGAGATGGTCGTTGATAGTGGGATCCTCAGGCTTGAGCTCGACTGCGCGCTCAAGTTGCTTGACCGCTTCGTCGTAATTGCCCAGCCGATAATAGGCCCAGCCCAAGGAATCGACGATGTAGCCGTCGTCGGCGCGCTGCTCAACCGCGCGCTTGATCATGTTCATTCCATCGTCGAGATGCACGCCCTGATCGATCCAGGAATAACCGAGGTAATTGAGCACGTGCGGCTGATCGGGAAACAGTTCGAGCGCCTTCTTGAGATCGGCTTCCGACTTGGGCCACTGCTTTGCCCGCTCGTAGCAAATGCCGCGGAAATAGTAGATTACCCAATTTGATTTTTCGTCCTTGGTTATCGTGTCGATCCCCTTGGAATAAACCTCGGCGCACTCGGCAAACTGTTTTCGTCCGCGCAGGACATTGCCGAGCGCCATGATCGCTTCAAGGTCGTCCGGATGGGCCGAGATCAGCTTTTCGAGAAGCGCTTTTGCCTCATCCGTGTGATCGAGCGTGTCGAGATTCATCGCCAGCTGAATCTGGGCGTTGCGCTGGAGCGGTGAACTCGGCGGGACCCTTTCATAGATCTTGTTGGCAAGCTCGGGCTTCTTCAGCGACTCGTAGAGGTCGCCTAGCGACAAGAGCGCGAGCGGGTGCGAGGGCACAAGATAAAGCGCGAGCTGCAGGTAGATGAGGCCCAGATCCTCGCCGCCGCGCCGCCCGAGCGCTGCACCCAACCCGTAGAGCACCTCCGCCGCGCCCGCCTGCGGATTGTCAACGACGAGCGGCAGTTTCTTGCCGGCCTTGAGGTCGGTCATGGCCTCGACAACGAGCGGATGACGGGGCAATGCCTGATCGAAAGCCGTGTACACCTTGAGCGCTTCATCACTGTTGCCCTGGCGCGAGAGGAAGCTGCCGTAGCTCTCGACCACCCGCAGCGCCGTCGGATCAAGCTTGTACGCGCGCTCGAAGCGCTTGCCGGCCTCCTTCTTCTGGCCGACCAGATCGAGGATTAATCCGGCATGGAGATCCTTGAAAATGGCGTACCAGTCGGCGCCGGTAAGCTTGTCAATGGAATCGGTCGCCGCGCGCGCTTCGGTCGGACTTGCCTGCGTCCAGGCAGACAACAGCGTCTGAGCGAGATCGGTAATAGGTCCGCGGACCGACTGGGCAAGCTCCCTGCGTGCGACCTGATATTGCTTTTGCTTGATCGCGCGAATGCCAAGCACAAGGCGCGCGATGCGATCGTTCCTGTCGATCTTGAGCACGCGTTCGGCGAGCCTGACTGCCTCATCCACCTCACCGTTTGCGAGCACCGCCAGAAAGGTCCGGCTGAGAAGCTCGTTATTGGCAGGATCGCCGCGCAGCGCGGCGCGATAATAGGCCGCCGCGGCAGCCGCATCGCGTTCACCGCCCGCGTGCCTGGCAGCGAGATAGCTGCCGGAGGCCGAGCTATGGGAGAAGTTTGCCGGTGCTTCCGCCCGTGCTTCTTCCGAGGGGCCTGCCCAGGCAATGGCAACGGCAGCCGATGCAGCCAGCGCCGCACCTCGCAAACGGGACGAAAGGATCACGGTTCGTCAACTCCATCTGGCGGACGAACGCCCTTGGCGCGGCCGCATTGAGCAGAATGGCCCTGTTGGGCGGGGCTCGCAATAACGGCCCTGGCTTGACCTGTCCATCGCCTTTGAAAGCCGCGATAAGGGCAGTATCGTGGCCGACCTACATATTGGGGTAATTCGGCCCGCCCCCACCCTCGGGCGGTACCCAGGTTATATTTTGATTCGGGTCCTTGATGTCGCAGGTTTTGCAGTGGACGCAGTTCTGCGCGTTGATGACATAGCGCGGCTGGCCGGCTTCCTCGACCCATTCGTACACGCCGGCGGGGCAATAGCGCGCCGAAGGCCCGCCAAAGCGGTCGTGCTCTGAGGATTTCTGCAGGTTTGGATCGGACAAACGTAGATGCACGGGCTGGTCTTCCTCGTGATTCGTGTTGGAGAGGAAGACCGAGGAGGGCAGATCAAAGCTGATCTTGCCGTCGGGCTTGGGATAGCTGATCGGAATGCATTCAGCCGCCGGCTTGAGCGAAGCAAAATCCGGTTTGCCGTGACGTAGCGTGCCGAAGAGGGAGAAACCGAGCGTGTTGGTCCACATGTCCAGCCCGCCGAGCACAATGCCGGAAATCGTGCCGAAGCGCGACCACAGCGGCTTGGCGTTGCGCACCTTGCGCAAATCATGCCCGATCGCGGATGTGCGCCAGGCCCCCTCGTAGCCCGCGATCTCATCCCTCGCGCGGCCAGACTTGAGGGCATCGGCAACGTGATCGGCCGCGAGCATTCCCGACAGCATCGCATTGTGCGTGCCCTTGATGCGGGGCACGTTCATGAATCCGGCCGCACAGCCGATGAGGGCGCCGCCCGGAAACACGAGCTGCGGAACCGACTGCCAGCCGCCCTCCGTGAGGGCACGCGCCCCATATGCAAGCCGCTTGCCGCCTTGCAATGTCGTTTGCACCAGCGGGTGGGTCTTGAATCTCTGGAATTCCTGGAACGGCGACAGATACGGATTCTCATAGTTGAGATGAAGCACAAAGCCGACGGAAACGAGGTTCTCATCGAAGTGATAAAGGAAGGAGCCGCCGCCCGTGCGATTATCGAGCGGCCAGCCGAAGGTATGCTGGACCAGTCCCGCCCGATGCCGTTCGGGCGCGACTTGCCAGAGCTCCTTGAGGCCGATGCCGAATTTCTGCGGCTCGCGGCCCTCTCCCAGGCGCAAGCGCGCAATGAGAATTTTGCCCAGGCTGCCGCGGGCACCTTCGGCGAGTAGCGTGTATTTGCCGCGCAGCTCCATTCCGCGGGTGAAACCGTCCTTGGGACGGCCATCGCGCGCGATCCCCATGTCGCCGGTGGCAATACCCGCAACCGCGCCGTTTGCGTCGAACAGCACCTCGGCGGCGGCGAAGCCGGGATAGATCTCAACGCCCAGAGCTTCCGCCTTCGTTGCCAGCCACCGGCACACATTGCCAAGCGACACAATATAATTGCCGTGATTGTTCATGAGCGGAGGCATCATCAGGTTGGGCAAGCGCACGGCGCGCGAAGCCAAAAGCCAGTAGAAGCGGTCTTCGCTCACTTTGGTCTTGATCGGGGCATCCTGATCGCGCCAGTCCGGGATGAGTTGGTCGAGACCGATGGGATCGATGACGGCGCCGGAGAGAATATGCGCTCCGACCTCGGACCCTTTCTCGACTACGACGACGCTGATGTCAGGCGAAAGCTGCTTGAGCCGGATGGCAGCCGACAGCCCGGATGGGCCGGCGCCGACGATGACGACATCGAATTCCATGGCCTCGCGGGGAGGCAATTCCTGCATGCTCATCGACACCTCGCACTTTCAATACCGCGGCGCAGAAGGCATTGTTGCATGCCATGACGGCCGATCGCGACCGGGAACTTCGCGCAGTTCTCGCCTTCTATCAGGAGGCGGGCGTCGATGCGGTGCTCGACGAGGTGCCGGTTGATCGGCTCGCTGACGATGTTGCCTCACAACCGGCGGCCGCCGGTGGCAGCGCCTGCGAGGGCGCCCGGCGCTCGCCCCTCCGTCGCCAAACCCCCGAGCAGCGCACCGCCGCCACCACCTTCGCCCGAGGCTGCGGTCATGGCGGCGCGCGAGGCGGCAAGAGCGGCCACAAGCCTCGAAGAGTTGCGCGGCATGCTCGCCCGTTTCGAAGGTTGCACGTTGCGCGCGACCGCGACCCAGCTCGTATTCGCCGACGGCAATCCGCAATCGCGGGTGATGTTCGTGGGCGAGGCGCCCGGCCGCGACGAGGACCTTGCGGGACTGCCGTTTGTCGGACGGTCGGGCAAGCTGCTGGACCGCATGATGGCTGCCATCGGGCTTGACCGCAGCTCGGCTTACATCGCCAATATCGTGCCCTGGCGGCCGCCCGGCAACCGAACGCCGACACCACAGGAATCGGCGATCTGCCTCCCGTTCACATTACGGCAGATCGAGCTTGCCAATCCCGACATCCTCGTCTGCCTCGGCGGCCCGGCCGCGCAGACGTTGCTCAACGTCAAAGGCGGCATCACCAGCATCCGCGGGCGCTGGTTTCGATATCAGGCCGGCTCGCGCGAGATTCGGGCGCTGGCCACCTGGCATCCCGCCTATCTATTGCGCCAACCGCTGCAGAAGCGCCTGGTCTGGCGCGATTTTCTCGCGCTGAAGAAAGCATTGGCAGAAAGATCGTAGGGCGGATTAGCGAAGCGTAATCCGCCTAGAGCATGATCCTAACTCGCCCTACAAGTGGAGAATCCGCATGACCAAAGTCATCGAGCACGTGCATTGGCCGGATGCCCCCGACATGTGGATGCCCTATGCACCCGCAATCAAGGTGAAGGGCGGAACGACCGTTTATCTCGCTGGCGTGACGGCAGCGCCCGTCTATCATCATCATCCCCATCGTCCCGAGGAATTCGATTCCATGCCGCGGGACATGGCGGGGCAGGCGCGTGCTGCGCTGGAAAATCTCAAGCGCGGGCTTGCGGCAGTGGGCGCGAGCTTCGCGGATGTGGTCATGGCAGACCGTTTCGTCACCGATCTCTCGGATCAGGACGCGCTCAATCGCGTATGGGGTGAATATTTCCGCGACGCCAAACCTGCGACCACCACGGTTCAGGTGGTACGGCTTGCGACCGACCCGCGTTGCCTGATCGAGATCAATGCGGTGGCGGTCGTGGATTAGAGCATGATCCCGAGTTGCCCTGACATTGCCCCGCTCTGGAACTTGTCTTGCCGCGATTGCGTTGTACGCGCGAGATTCTCAGCCACGGGAGGCGGGCATGGAAAAAATCGTGCTGTTGTGCCTCATGATTGCGACCATCGGCGCATTGGCCGAGATCCCACGCGCCATGCGGCGCCCTAAATAGTGCTCACGTCTCGTTGAACTTCCGCGGGAGCGATCAGTTTGCGTTATTCCGCTGCTGTTCGCGTCGCGCCGCCGTAGCGGCGCTCGATGTAATCCATCACCAGTTGCTTGAAATCGGCGGCGACGGTCGGCCCACGCAGGGTCACTGCCTTCTTGCCGTCAATGAAGACCGGCGCCGCGGGCTGCTCGCCCGTCCCCGGCAGCGAGATGCCGATATCGGCATGCTTGCTCTCGCCCGGCCCGTTGACGATGCAGCCCATCACCGCGACGTTGAGGGCTTCGACCCCCGGATAGCGCCGCTTCCACTCGGGCATAGACGCGTGAATGAAGCTCTGGATGTCGCGCGCGAGCTCCTGAAACGTGGTCGAAGTGGTGCGACCGCAACCCGGACAGGCCGCGACCAACGGAACGAACACGCGGAACCCCATGGTTTGCAGGAGTTCCTGCGCCACCTTGACTTCGAGCGTTCGGTCGCCGCCGGGCTCAGGCGTAAGCGAGATGCGGATGGTGTCGCCGATCCCCTGCTGCAACAGAACGCCCATGGCCGCCGAGGAAGCGACAATGCCCTTTGATCCCATTCCCGCCTCGGTCAGCCCGAGGTGGAGCGCATAGTCCGAGCGCCGGGCGAGCTCAGTGTAGACCGCGATCAGGTCCTGCACGGCCGAAACCTTGGCGGAAAGGATGATGCGGTCGCGCGGCAGGCCGATCTCCTCGGCACGCTCGGCCGAAAGCAGCGCCGACTGGACCATTGCCTCGCGGGTAACCGCGCGTGCATCCTTTGGCGCAGCCGAGCGCGCATTCTCGTCCATGAGATGGGTGAGCAGCTCCTGGTCGAGCGAGCCCCAGTTCGCGCCGATGCGCACCGGCTTGCCGTGCTTAATTGCGGTCTCGACAATGGCGCCGAACTGACGGTCCTTCTTTTCCTTGAAGCCGACATTGCCGGGATTGATGCGATATTTATCGAGCGCTTCGGCGCATGCGGGATGCTCCGCCAGAAGCTTGTGACCGATGTAATGAAAGTCACCCACGATGGGCACGTCCACGGCGCGCTTGAGCAGCCGCTCCTTGATATGCGCGACCGCTGCAGCCGCCTCGTCGCGGTCAACCGTGATGCGCACGATTTCGGAGCCCGCGCGCGCAAGCTCCTCCACCTGCCGCGCGGTTGCCTCCACATCGGCCGTGTCGGTATTGGTCATGGATTGAACGACAATGGGGGCACCGGCGCCCACCCGCACACCTCCGACGTCGACGGCGACCGATCGGCGTCGTTCCTGCGGCCCGGCTTCGCTCATTTCGGCGCTCCCTGGCGCGAAGAATTCATCAGGAAAATAAGGGACCGGCGGGCCAAGCGCCAGACCGCGCCCCTTAAAGTCAATGCCCGGGTCAACGCGCCCGGTTCACCAGAATGAGACCAAGCACGACCAATGCTGCAGCGGTCGCAAAGCCGCTGGTCAGAGGCTCCCCCAAGGCGAAATGCCCGGCCGCCACTCCGAACAGCGGGGTCAGGAACGTGAATACGGACAGGCGGCTTGCTGAATAGCGCGCAATAAGCGCAAACCACGCCATATAGGTAAGCGCGACGACCCAGATGGTTTGATAGAGCAACGAGCCGAGTGGGATGGCGGAGGGCAGACCGTGCATCCGTTCGCCCGCGAAAAGCGCGCAAAAAATGAGAACGGGCGCGGAGACGACGAGCTGATAGAGCAGAATCTCCTCACTCGATGTCTTCGCAAGGCGCGTTCCCTTGATCACCACGGTCGTCGCGCCCCAGGCAGCGCCGGCACCGAGCAGCATGATGTCGCCGAGGAGCTCCCGCGGATCACTGCCCGGCGTGGGCACGCCGAATGCGACCACGATGCCGGCGAACGACAATAACAGTCCGATCCATTGCGCGCGGTCAAAGCGTTCGCCGGGCAGAAACCAGCGCGCTCCGATCACCACGAAGAACGGCGCCGTATAGATAAATACCGAGGCGCGACTTGCAGCCGTGAAAAGAAGCCCGCGAAAGATCAGGACGAATTCGAGCGCAAACAGCGCCCCCGCGATGATACCGGGCACCAGCGTGCCGCGCGTTTGCAGCAGACGCACGCCGCGCAGCCGGGCCCATAAGACAACAACGAGCGCAGCAACCGTGGAGCGAAACGCCGCCTGGATGAGCGGCGGAATTTCCGGCAGCGCGAGCTTGATGGCGACCTGGTTGAAGCCCCAACTCAGGCACAACAGCACGGCAAGCACTGCGGCAACAGGCGGGAGCGCGCGGTCGGCAGATTGCATGCTAGTGCTGGGAAAGAAGTGCGAGCGGGGAAAGCGACTTCTTACTGCGTCCGCCCTCGCCCGTCGTCCATCTTCTGCATGCAATGAGCACAGATCCCGCTCATCTCGATGACCGGAGACTTCGGCCGAAAGCCGGCGCGGCGCGCCGCCGCGGCGAGCGTCGCCGTGACTTCAGTTGAGGACGCCTCGCCGATCACGCCGCAACCCTCGCAGATCATGAACACCACCGGATCTCCGGCGTTGTGGTTATGCACGCAGGCAATGAATGCGTTGCGGCTCGCAATGCGGTGCACGAGTCCGTTCTCTTGCAGGAACTCGAGCGCCCGGTAGGTGGTAATCGGGGCGAGCCGCAGCCCAGTGAGCGACAATCGCTCGATGATGTCGTAGGCGCCGAGCGCCTTGTGGCTGTCGAGGAGTGTTGCAAGCACCTTGCGCCGGATGGCCGTGAGGCGCTGCCCGCGGTGAAGGCAACGTTGCTCCGCGAGCGCCATGGCGTCGTCCGAGCAGCGATTGTGATCATGGTCGGGAGTGGGGAAAGCCCGACTCAACCGGCTGCCTGAGTTCGCGTGCGCCATTGTTCAATATTAGCCCGTTTTCCAGACCAACCCCACTGATGACGGAGGTCCTGTAGGCCGGATGGAGCGCAGCGACATCCGGGGAAGCCAACATCGCATAGCGGCAGTTTGGGTCTCGCGACGGTGTTCCCGCATTTCCCTTCGCTCAATGCGGGCTACAGGAGTACCGACGCCTCCTTCGCGAAAAACCGCAACTTTTAATTGAAGCCACTACAACTCCTGGTAAATGCACCATCCGCATGCGATTGCTGCGATGCCGCATTTTACATTGCAATGCAGCATAAAAGTCCCACATTACCCTTCCGAATCTCCCGAAATCGACGAGGCTTGGATGCTCCCGCTTGTACTCGTCAGTCTTTTTCAGTTGTTGCCCTGGGGGCGCCGACCGGTCCCGCCCGCAAGCCCAGCCGTGAGTCCGCCCCTGAGCCCGCCCATGACCTCGCCGCCAAGGCGCGGGCGCATGCGGCCGCGCAAGCGCATCAATCTCGCGCTTCAGGGCGGCGGCGCCCATGGCGCCTTCACCTGGGGCGTGCTCGATCAATTGCTCGAGGACGGCCGGCTGCAGATCGACGGGATTTCCGGCGCATCGGCCGGCGCGGTCAACGCGGTCATGCTGGACGACGGTCTCATCCGCGGCGGAAGCGAAGCAGCACGAACGCGCCTTGCGGAGTTCTGGCGCGCGGTGAGCGTCAACGGCCATCTTCCGGAGCTGCAGCGCGCGGTGGTGGAGAGGCTGTTTCCGTTCGTTCCGGGCGACGGACTATGGCTGGGCACCGTCTCGCGTTTTTTCTCGCCCTATGATCTCAACCCCCTCAACATCAACCCGCTCAAGGAGCTGATCGACCGCTTTGTTGATTTCGAGGCCATCCGCAACGGGCGCGATCGCGAGCTCTTCATCTCGGCCACCAATGTACATACCGGCGAGGTTCGCATCTTCACGCGCCCGGAGATCACGGAGGAGACCGTCATGGCGTCCGCCTGCCTGCCGCTTCTCTTTCGTGCGGTGGAGATCGACGGCGTTCCCTATTGGGACGGCGGCTACAGCGGCAATCCGGCGCTGGTTCCGTTCCTGCGCGCGACCACGACCGAGGATGTGCTGATCGTTCAGATCAATCCGCGCGAGCGGCGCAAGATTCCGACCCGCACGCGCGAGATCGTCACGCGTGTGAACGAGATCAACTTCAACGCATCTCTCCTCTCCGAGCTCCGGGCGGTCAATTTCGTCAATCGGCTGATCGACGAAGGCAAGCTCCGCCGCGGCACCGCCCCGGGCGAATTTCGCCGGCTGCGGCTCCATCGCATCGTCATGGAAGAAACGACGCTCGGCGCACCCGGCACGCTGAGCACCGGCTATGAATCGTTCGAAATGCTGCACAAGCTCGGCCAGCGCGCGACGCGGCGTTTCCTTGACGCGCATTTCCATGATGTGGGGAGGAGAAGCACGATCGACGCCGCGGCAAAAGAAGTGGGACCGGAGCTGGTCGAGTAGACCGCATCGCCCTTGATGCTAAGCGGAGGCTCATGCGCTAGGCTCGCGCAATGACCGCTGCCGCTGCCCCATTGCATAGCGCAGAAATCGGCTCGGCCCGACTCGACGTTTGTGTCGCCGACATCACCACGCTTGATGTCGATGCTATCGTCAACGCAGCCAATCGCACGCTCTTGGGTGGCGGTGGCGTGGACGGCGCGATCCATCGCACAGCTGGGCCCGATCTTAAACGCGAATGCGAAAAGCTCGGCGGCTGCGAGACCGGCTCGGCCAAGATCACGCGCGGCTACCGGCTCAAGGCCAGGCACGTCATTCATGCGGTCGGGCCGGTGTGGGGCGGAGGCCACAAGGGCGAGGATGACCTCCTGGCATCCTGCTACGGCACCGCGCTCGCGCTCGCGGACGAGCACAAGCTGCGCTCCATCGCCTTTCCCGCGATCTCCACGGGCATCTATCGTTTCCCGCCCGAGCGCGCCGCGCGTATTGCGGTTAGCACGGTGGCCGATACGATCAGAAAAAAGATCGTCGCGGTTGAGCGTGTCGTATTCTGCTGCTTCTCGCCGGATTCGGCCGCGCATCATGTCAACGCGCTCCATGTGCTCGGCCGCAAGTGAAAGTGCGCCGGCGCGCGCGCCATAAACGCTGCGGCAACAATCACCATGCTTTTTGTGGCCTAAACCGCTATTGAATATCCATGGCCGAGGAGAAAGTTATTCTGGTCGATGAGAACAATCGCGCGACCGGCGCGGCCGGAAAAACCATGGTCCATCGGCGCGGATTACTCCATCGCGCCTTCTCGATCTTCCTCCTGGATGATCGTGGACGCATCGTGCTGCAGCGGCGCAACCCCAACAAATATCACTCGGGTGGGTTGTGGGCGAATTCCTGCTGCGGCCATCCCCGCCCGGGCGAACGAACCATGCCGGCGGCGCACCGGCGGCTTGACGAGGAGCTTGGCACCACAAGCGCGCTCCGCTTGGGCTTCTTCGCGCGCTACCGGGCAGAGCTGGACCACGGCATGCACGAAAACGAGCTCGTCTACGTCTACTTCGGCCACCTCAACGGCGCGCTTTCTCCCGATCTCTCCGAAGTCGCCGATATCGCATTTCTTTCCCCCGGCGAGATCGCCAGGCGCATCGAGCGAGAACCGGCGGCATTTACTTTCTGGCTCAAGCACTATTTCCACACCCACGGCGCCGACACCTTGCAGCGCAGGTGACATCGTGAGCCCCATCCCGTTTCTTGCGGTCAAAGGCAGCGCGCACGAACGCGGCGTTGCCCACGGGCGCCGCTTCGCGCGAGAGATCGCCGATAACATCGAGACCTATCTGCGCCGATTTGCTGCGTCAGGACTGGATCGCGCCGAGTCTTTTGTTGAGGCCGAGCGTTGGCTTGGCGCCATTGCATCTGCCAATCCCGCCTATGCCGAGGAGATGCGCGGCATTGCGCGAGGCGCCGGGCAGCGCGAGGAGAGCGTTGCGCTTCTCAACGCCCGCTATGAGCTTGCCTTTGCCTTGTTCGGCAAAGAAGCCGTGCGCGAGGCGCACGTGCGGGAATTGACCGAAGCTCCTGCCGACGGCTGCACGACGTTCGGCCTGTTGCCGCAGGTCACTGCGGACGGACACGCGTGGCTTGGCCAGAACTGGGATTGGCTCGAAGGCGTGCACGGCCGCACTTTCGTGCTGCGGGTGGAACGCGCGGACAAACCGGCCTTCGTCTGTCTCACGGAAGCAGGGATCGCGGGTGGGAAAATGGGCATCAACGAATGCGGCATCGGCCTCGTCGAGAACGGGCTCGCCTCGAGCGCTGATGGACGCCATCCCTATTGCAAGCCGTTCCACGTGCGCTGCCGCGAAGTGCTCGACGCCGAGACGCTGGACCAGGCGATGCTTGCGCCATTCGAGGCGCCGCGCACCTGCTCGGCGAATTTCATGCTCGGCGCAAGCGGCGGCGAAATCGTCGATATCGAAACCAGTCCCGATCACGCCAGCCGGCTCCATGCGCAAGACGGCATCGTCACCCATTCCAATCATTTCCTGAGCGAGGGGCACGGCGAATCGCTGTTGGAAAAAATCGCTCCGAACACGCTTCATCGCGTCGATCGCATGCGTGCGCTCCTCGTGGCGCATCGCGATGCCGTGTCATTCGAGCATATGCGCTCGGCCGCGATGGACCATACCGGCGCGCCCTATGGCATTTGCCGCCATCCCGATCCCAAGCAGCCGGCCAACCGGCGGACCATGACCGTCGGCGCCGTGTTGATCGATCTCGATGCGCGCGTCATGCGCGTCGCCAACGGCCCTCCCTGCTGCAACGAATACGTGGCGTTTAGGATTTAGCCCTGTTGGTGCGCGTTCAGCCAAGCTGACGCATTCGACAGCGTCCCCTCCCCGCCAACGAGAACGCCTTGTCCAGGCTCATTCAAGACGGCAGGATTGGCTTTTGAGGCTTGCGCCGAACATGCAACCTCGTCGCCCTCGTTCGGCCTAAGCTGGAGTCGAACCATGGCAAGCTCCGACGTGACGGAACGCGCAAGCGGTTCCGAGTCGCAGCCTCAATCGTCGGACATTTTCATTAGCTACGCCCGCGAGAACGTGGAGTTCACAAAAGAACTCGCACGCCGATTGCACGACAAGGGCTATTCGGTCTGGTGGGATTTCCGACTGTTGGCCGGCGCCAATTATCGCGCCGAGATCGCCGCCAGGATCGATAAAGCACGGAAAGTTCTTGTCGTTTGGTCGCCTGCCTCAATCGCTTCACCCTTTGTGCTCGACGAGGCCAACCGAGCACTGCGGCAGAACAAGCTGGTCCCGCTATCGATTGAGGATGCCGAACCCCCGCTCGGTTTCGGCCAAGCCCATACGCTCGCAATCCGCTCGCTCTCATCCGATTTTGAAAGGATCGTCGCGGCTATCGAAGGCGCGGTCACGACGACCAAAACCGGACGCCGGCGGCGCAAGTGGATCAGACCGCTCTTCATCGCGGCGACGGCTGCGATGGTGCTTGCGGCAGGTGCATTTGCGCTGTTTGACCGGTTTCAGGTCGATCGGCTTGTGAACTGCGTCAAATTCGGCTGCGGGCTCGATTATGTGACATATCGGTCGCGCGGCATGGGGCTCGAATTCGTCTATCCACAGAGCCACCTCACGCTTGACACCACCCAGGAAGCCCAGCAACGGCTGCCCTTGTTGAACCGCAAAGGTGAAGTGGAGGTGCTGATATCGCGGTCGCCGTTGCCGCCTCACAAAGACCCCATGCACGGGAGTAAGGACGAGCAACAAGCGCTCATCAAGGCAGGCAACAGAATCACTTACATCGGCCCGCAGGTCGAGCCAGAAAAGAAGGACTTCTATGCGCTGTCGGGCCTG
>Ga0306920_100003689_pt1 | contig 19492 bp, 14 predicted proteins | sample flu12Cox44000170_FD_204666 | JGI IMG/M metagenome (GOLD analysis project Ga0306920, IMG submission 204666) | Lab enrichment of tropical soil microbial communities from Luquillo Experimental Forest, Puerto Rico - flux4day.12C.oxic.44.000.170 (v2)... | ecosystem: Environmental > Terrestrial >... | reverse complement strand
CTTTCTTGAATGCCAGTTCGCCGCTATAACGAAAATGGCGGCTGCCGGGGCTATAAACACTGCGTGTACTTTCACCAGGGCCAGGCAGCCCAATATTAAGCCTGTGATTATGCCGTACCGGACTGCGCTCCAATTCCTAAAACTCAGCAGGAACCACGTCAAGATCCAAAAGGCGAAATAATACATCGATTCCGGCATGAAGTAAGAAGCATAGGTATTAGTTGGCTCCAAAATAGCCAACAATACTACAAAAGTTGCCAGACTTGGCCTCACTACCCGCCGCGCGACCATGTAAATAAATGGAGCTGCACCCACAAAAAAAATACTGTTAAAGATACGGGCGCAGTCGAGAAAGCCGCTGCCGGCATGGTTGGTCTGCCGGAATACCCAGAAATAAAGATAAGAAGGTAATGTCGCAGAAGAAAAGGGGGCGAGTCTGGAGTACAAGCTGTAGGTTGACTCGTCGGCCATAACTCCTGGATAGAGTCCAAGATCTCTGTACACGAGGAAAAGAAAAGCGCCAATCATGCCGAGGCCGAGGGCTAATCGGCTCCCGTCGATACTCCAATGATTTGGCCGGCGGGTCTCCCGGATGATGACCGTTTCGGGCTGCTGCTCTATGGTGCTTGTCATGATTCTCTATTTGCTAAACGGGCGCTATGTTTGCCGGCTCTGGGACTTCGATGCGCGTCATTGACCAACCGTCTTCCCGGCCGGCCGCTGTTCAGTATTTCCTGCTGAACTCCACTCGCGGTAGAAGTTGCCGCCGACGACGAAATCCAGCAATTGCCTCGTGCTTTCCTCCCAGGTGAACCACTTTAGTCCGCGGGAAGAGGGGGCCCGCCCCTGAGCATGGATCTCGATCCAGGAGCGCACCGCATTTTTCAAATGATCGGCCGTAGGCGCCACAAAGTAACAGGCATGCTCACCCGCGACTTCACGGAAGACGGGGATGTCGCGCGCCAGAATAGGCAAACCATGCCGAGCGGCTTCAATCAGCGGCAACCCGAAGCCTTCTCCCTGCGAGGCTGCCAACAGCCCTGAAGCGCCCTGGTAAGCCCCTGACAATACCTCATCATTGGCGCTGGGCAGCCAGAACAACTTCGTGCCAGCTTGTTCGTGCCGCGTCAGCCGGTCCACCAGCGCCTCCATATGCCAGCCCTCGTGCCCAATGATCACCAGATTGACTTGCTTTCCCTCCTGCCACAGCATCTCAAAAGCATCCAGTGCCTGGACATGTCCTTTGCGCGGTTCCAGCGTCCCCACCATGAGCAAGGAAGGCCGCGACTTCATGGCAGCGACAGCGGCAGCAGCTTCCGGCGGAATCGCCTGGCCGCCGCTGGCAGGTTGCTTTGCATCCTGAATGTCAGCACCCAAGTGGAAATAGCCGATCTTAAGTCCTTGCTTACGCTTCGGAGGCTCCTTATCGAGCCAGGCCAGCAGCTCATCTGCAACGGAACGCGAGATGCAGACTACGCCGCCGGCCACCTCGCACAAGGCAGTCAGCCAGCGCCGAAATTCACCGACGGCCCAGTCAGGGAACTTGTCGGGTTGCAGCATCGGCAACAGATCATAAATTGTGAAATACACCGGGATATTCAAGGCATGGAGATGGCTGAAGAACTGCCGGTCTTCTACGACCGCGTCCGGGCACCAGTCGAGCGCGAGATAAACGTCCCCCGATCTAAACTCGATATGCGGCTCTTCCATCTCCAACTTGCTGTTCACCAGGCTCAGGGCGAAGCTGCGCGCGTATAGACGTTGCCCATTCAGCAACCGAATCGGTTCCACTCGCCACTCGCCAGGTTGTTCGATCAGCTCCCTGGAAATGTTGCACGCCACTCGCTGGATGCCTGTTTTCAGGTCGTTCTTTGCAGTGTCTGAGACATCCAGCAGTAGCTGGCGAGGCCCGGCTCTACGGTTCATGGCTATGGCTCGGGCCGTCGAAACGTAATCTGCATGTGTAGGTGCGAGGGCACTCGGCATAGAAGTGAGACTGGCTATCAGTCTCTGCTCCAAGGCGGTAGACTCCGAACTCGCAAACTCTTCAATGGCATCACGATACTTCTCGGCAATTCGCGCCGGATGGTGTTCCAGCTTTATGAATTCGCGGGCACTTTCACTTAGATTGTTACGCGCTTCCTGGTCCGAATAGTAATGGCCCAGCGCTGCTGAGAGTTGCATGTCGCTAAAAGACTCGTGCAGTTTGTAGGCAATACCGTCCGGAACATCGGTAAATGACCCATGCGAATTGATAATTGTCGGTAAACCGTATCCCAGGCAGTCGAGCAAGGCACGGGAAGTTTCGCCACGCGTGTCGGTCCGAAGCTGGACGGCGCAATCGGCAGCCGCAAGGTAGTCCAGGTAGGTCTCTTTTGGACAATAACCCGTAATCCGAATTCTTGATCCTCCCTTACTTGAACGTGTGTGCTCCAGTAGTTGCTGCCCGTATTCGCCTCCGTGGTTTTCGCCGACAAACACTAGCCGGCAATGCTCATCCTCGGCGAGCTGCGACTGGAGCCACCCGCACAGAACTCTATCGCTCAATTTTGTCGGATCAATGAGCCCAAACGAGCAAACGAGGTAGTCCTCTGGCGGAATACCCAACCTTGCACGAGAGGCGTTACGATCAGCTGGCAGCTGACTTCGTAACTGCGGTACCACCCTCCAGCCTGACGCCACATCACGGCCATACCATTGTTCCGCCAGTCTGCGCGAGAAGTCAGAGTGTACGATCACCCCCGCCGCAGCTTCGATAACGGGACCGCTGCATGGCAGGTTGCGCACCGTCCACTCCTCGCCGAACTCACTCTCCTGCAGCAATCCAAGATATCCGTGAGAGTCGAAGACGGCATGGGAGAGTTTCTGTGGCTGGCCCCCGACCGCGGTCATCCATCGGAACAGGCTGCTGAGATAGAAATCGTGCAGCACGACGACGCCAGGATGGCGGCGTAATATGTCAAGCATGTAGACGTGGAAAGGGGAATTACCCATTTGGTACAGAATGCGGTCATAGTTCGAGGCATGCCGTTCGAACCACGAAGCAGAACGAACTGGAAAGTTGGCATTGATCCAGTCGTCAGTAATCCTTTCCTGTTCCACAACTACATCAATCTCATAGTAGCGTGCCAACTCTGGCAAAAGCTCGGCACTATAGTCTGAAATTCCACTTCGTTCCGGCGGAAGAGGAGAAAAATAGGCTAACTTTGGTCTCGCAGAGTTGATGACGGGAAAGTAAAGTTGATCCCGATACGGGCTCGTGCTGGCCTTTAGCTCCTCCAGAGCGCTCCAGGCAATCTTTGCAGTTCTTTCCCAGGTAAATTTCTTTGCTTGTTCCAGCCCGTGCTCGCGCAGCGCATCGCGAAAGCTTCGGTCCTCAATAGCCTGCGTGATCTTCGAGGCAATCTCAGCCGGCCGGGAAGGATCGAACAGGGCATCCTGCCAACCTACCACCTCCGGCAGGCTGGTGACATTGGAGGCAAGTACGGGAGCACCGCAGGCCATCGCCTCCAATGCGGGCAACCCAAAGCCCTCGTGAAAAGAAGGTAGAACAAACAGGGTACACAGGTTATAAAGGTGCAAAAGGTCATCGTCGTTGACGAATCCCGAAAATACCAGAGCGTTTCCAGACAATCCGTGCTGTCCTGCCGCTTGCTCCAATCTTTTACGCGCATCCGCATCGTTCTTGCCTGCGATCAGCAACTGATGCCCATGCCGAAGATTGGAAGGTAATAGACCCAGGGCAGCAATCAGCCCTTCAATGTTCTTGCGCGCGTCCACCGCACCGGAATACATAATGAAAGGCCTAGACAGGCCATACTTCTTCAATAGTGTCTCAGCATGGGCAGATGATACAGCGAGTCTTGTAAACCGCTCTTCTAGTCCGGTCGATATATTGACCACCCGATCTTCAGGAATGTGCAGCGCTTCAATGGCTTCTTTGCGCGAGGATTCGGAAATAGCGAACAAAAGGTCCGTCCGCTTCAGCCACTGTATCTTCCGCAGGTAGTAGCTGCTTAGACCAGGCAGAGCGAGGTACTGGTCAGGAAACCGCATTGGGATGGCATCGTAGAATGTCGCTGCAGTTGCGAAGGACGGGTCCTGTAGTCCCACCGAAGTAACCGAATCGTCCACGAAACCTTCGACCATGCTGGATACATGTACTACGTCAGGGTTGAGGCCGGCCAGAAAGTGCTCACGAATGCGTTCAGCAGCGCAACGCCGCCATGAATTTCCAGGATTTAGTTCAGCCGTCGGGCCGGGCACGTGAAAGGTGACGATCCTCTCCTGTGGAACCAGGCTGTCAAATTCGCACCGCAGTGCCGTTGCAGTCTCGGGAAAGAGGCCATTCAAGGCAATCCAGACATGGTGCTCCCCGGCTGTGCGTGCCACGGCAGCCGCAAAATTGTGAGAGTAGCGGCCTATGCCGCGAAACCGGCTCTCTCCTTGCGCGCCTTGCAAATCGAGCACACAACGAATGCGATCCAAATCATCTCTCCCCGGTGACAAATTCCACGAAAGGACGCGTTAGCACAGGCACGAAACTAACAGACCGTTAGAGGCCCGCTTCATAACTGCGTTTTGCAAGTGCGTGTGTCTTGAACGGGCACGGCTTCAGCCGTGCCGGAACACGCTAACTTGCCTGCTGGGCTTTAGCCCCTGGGGCACTGAGTCGCGCATTCAAAAATACCTTCTACCCCTGCTCAGCGTACATTCGTTTCAGCGTTTTCTGAATAAATGTGCAGGGCACAAATCCTGTGAGTTGCAGAAGCTTGCGGTTGCTGCCTACCAGCCGGCTTATCTCACTGCTCCTCATCAGTTCTTGATCCTGTTGCACATGTATTTCGTATCCGGCAATTTCTTTCATGCTTGCAAGAATACCTGCAACGCTGACCGTGCGTCCGGTGCAAATGTTTACAATTTGCGAGCGGACATCGCTTTCAATCAACCGCATGTATGCTTCTACAACATCCTGAACGTCAGAGAAGTCCCTCTCAACACTAATATCGCCGAGCTGAATTCTAGCGGCCCGCCGCCGATAGTGTCCTACTATTTTCGGAACAACGAACCTTTCGTCTTGTCCCGGGCCAGTGTAGTTGAAAGGGCGCGTGATCACGATTGGCAGGCGGTCAAACCATGTTTTGGCCAGGTGCTCCATGGCCAGCTTGCTGGCCGCATAATGATTCACGGGCGCGGGGCAGGTTTCTTCGGTGAGTTCCTGGCCCGTAGCGTTCCCATACACATTCGCGCTGCTGGCTATTAATACCCGGTCAGGCTTTCGCTCACACCGGAAGAGAGCTTCCAGCAAATTCAGGGTACCGAATACATTCACCCGGTAGAAGTCCTCGGGGTGACCGTCGCCGACAAATGCCATGCCGGCAAGATGAACTACCACCTTGGGCATGACCTGAGCGATAGCATCGTTCACTGCCGAGGTATCCGTCAGGTCGCACGAAATCCAATTGGAAGCCGGTCCTGTCCCCAAGCCAGCGCCAACCACCCGGAATCCCTTCGATTGCAGAGCCCGAACTACGTATCTGCCAGTAAAGCCGGCAGCGCCAGTCACCAAGGCGGCGCCCATCAGTAAAGCGAGACCCCGCTTGAGACCCTTTGCAGGTCCGCTTCTACCATAAGGCGGCACAACTCTGGCAGAGAAGTTTTTGGTTCCCATCCCAACGTGCTGCGGGCTTTCGCCGCATTGCCTTGCAGGCACTCAACCTCTGCGGGCCGATAAAACCTGGCATTTACCTTCACTACCGTCTTCCCGCTCGCCGCTTCCACCGCTCGTTCGTCCGGCCCGGAGCCTTGCCATGCCAGTTCGATGCCTGCGGCCGCGGCGGCAAGCGTCACAAAGTCACGCACCGTGGCGCTGTGTCCGGTCGCCAGCACATACACATCGGGTGTATCGTGCTGCAGCATTCGCCACATGCCTTCCACGTACTCCGGAGCGTAGCCCCAGTCGCGTCTGGCGTCGATATTGCCCAGATCGAAACTTTCGATGAGTCCCAGCTTCACGCGGGCAATGGCATCGGTAATCTTGCGGGTGACGAACTCCATTCCTCGCAGCGGCGACTCGTGGTTGAACAGGATCCCGCTCACCCCGAAGATGTCGTAGGACTCGCGATAGTTGATCGTCATCCAGTGCGCGTACAGTTTCGCCGCGCCATACGGACTGCGCGGGTAAAACCTCGTGCGTTCATCCTGCGGGCTTGACTCGACCTTGCCGAACATCTCGGAAGTCGACGCCTGATAAAAGCGGATCTTGGGATTGACGATACGAATGGCTTCGAGGATATTGACAGCTCCCAGTCCGGTGATTTCCGCGGTAGTAATTGGTTGCTCGAATGATAGCTTTACAAAACTCTGGGCCGCCAGATTGTAGATTTCGTCGGGCTGCGCATGTTCGATGATCCGGATGCCGCCACCCATGTCCGTGAGGTCGTAGTCAACCAGGTGGAGCCGCGCGTGATCGCGGACTCCGAGGTACGCGATGCGCCAGAAATTTACTGAACTGGCACGGCGGAACGTTCCGTAAACCGTGTAGCCTTTATCCAACAACAGCTTCGATAGGTATGCTCCATCCTGCCCTGTTACGCCGGTAATCAGAGCAGTCTTGCGGGCTGATGAATCAGGCATGAATTCCTCAGGTATGGATTCACTCGTCCGGGCTTCGGCGCGTGTGCTGCGAGTCCCGGTCGCGTGCGCGACGGGAGGGTCCTGTCGGTTTGAGTGTTGGTTTTCGCACTGATTATAAAACATCTGAAGGTCACTGCTGTTATGCACCCTCCGTAGGGACGGCACCACTCGCGACACGGTCTTTCAGCCCTGAAGCGTCGGGCCTGTGCGACTGCTTACAGCCGGTCTCATTGCTGCAAGTTGCGGCCCGGCTGAACCGGCTGCTGAAAGTCGGAGTTCGGGTAGTGCTGGGTGGAGTAGGGAAATGCCCCGAGTCCCGTGGGTGTCTGTGTCATAGCCCATCTGTACGCGATGCGAGTGGGAACATTTGGCGAAGGCACAGCCCGCGAAGCGGCGCCATGGGTTGAGCCCGGCTCGTCAGAGCCGGGTAAACCTGCCTGCAGTCAGCCTGTTGCGGCGGATGCGCGCTTCAGCGAAAGAGTTCCGCTTAGCTGATCGATAAACATGCGTATCACTTCCGCTCTCTCGATGGGATTGGCAGCGTAACGTCGGTGGTCTAATCCGTTCAAATCCGAGGGTATCTCTAGTTCCCTGCCATCGTGATCTTGGCACAACAATAGAATTCGCTGACGTCCCAGACGTCCCCAAAACCAGCCCACCTCAAGCCATATATTCTGTCTCGCCCTAAGCTCCAATTGGGGGGCAGCGCCCTGATCTTTGCTTGCAAGCCCGCCGACGTCGTCAGGTGTGGCCAACGCAATGGCGCAGTCGCATTCATTTGCTAGTGTTTCAAACTTCTCAGGTAACACTGCACCTGGCACAAATTGGTCGGCCATTATGACCGGCGCGGGAAGCTCAAGGGTATTTTGCAAAAAGATTTGTAATTTTTCCCTGTCATTGCTTCGGCCGTGGATGATTAAGACTCTCGGTTTTCGTGCCCCTTCAGGTGTTTTCGCATCGTCCAAGCCCAGCAATCTCTTGGTTGTCGCCAAGACGGATTCATTCCATGGCTCGTGTAAGTGTTGAAGATCCCGACTGCTGGGCAGGTCCCCGGGCCATCGATCCCGAGAGTTCGCAAGTACCGTCAAGAGTTTCTTAGCCGCACCCCCAAATGAGCCGACGGCAACCATGGGCTTTTTACAGAGCACGGCCGCGAGACCAGCCTGGTAGGCTCGCTCGGCTCCGCCTACCACAACCACCGCATCAGCCTCATTTACCTGAAGGATTTTCGTGATGTCCCACTCTGAGTTGATCGAGAACGGGGCAGTGAAGAGGCCCTGATTCTCATTTCTCGCCTCTTCGAAAGGAACGCGCTGGTCATTAGGTCGGAGAATAATGATGCGCGGACTCTCTAGTTGTGATCCGCTCAAAACCTCTGTCATGCCTTCAACGGCGTAGCGGTCTGCGGTGCCGTCCGAGTCCCCGCCCACTACGAGCGTCTGTCCCGTCTGAGCAATAGTGCGTCCAATTTGGCGGCAAGCTCTTGCGAACGAATCGCGAGTCCGGAGTCCATCGCCTCCCTCCTCAGCTATCCAACCACCGCAGACTGCGATTTTCATAAATCCTCCCGACCGTTTTATCTCCCTTGAATCATCTATTGCAGGTGGTGCGAGTTGGCGGCGAAGGAACCGGCGTTGTTTATGAACAGAAAGCCGCCACGGGTGTGTTTACCGACAACACGTGAAATACGATCAGCAGCAATGAGCGCGCGCCTTTTACGGAAGCACCTCATGGTCAACCGAGAACGAATTTTGAGGTGCTTATACTGAGTCGGAGCGTGTTTGCCTGTCAATGGCCCGAACGTGCCGTTCGGAACGGGCTGTAAACTACTGCCATGAACCTCATCCGCACTTTCCGGTTCCGTGACACACTCGCGAGGATGACGAGCAATTGCCGGGCTCGGCCACCTTGCCATCGGGGCCGATGCAGGTCTGTGTATGCATGCACCAGAACAGGCCGTCATTCGACGGAGGCACGGTAGGATCGTGCGCGACCCCAATGAACTGCTGCTTCCAGCGCAGCGCCGGGCACAGTCCTTCGCATGAGGTATCGAAGCGCTCGTGATCGGGAAGCATCATCATGCTGCACCTCCAGCTTTGAGAATCGCGCGCTTCACCGCGACCTTGGCCAGTGTGACCTTGTATTTGTTCATGCTGAGCGGCTTTGCCGTGGCGACTACCGCGTTCGCCGCGGCCATCGCAGTATCGGGCGTAATCGTCTTCCCGACCAGCGCCTGTGCCGCTTCGTCCGATACCCATGGAATCGGTGCCACGTGTCCCAGCACCACTAGCGCGCTCCTTACCGTGTTTCCATCCATCTCGAGCGCGACCGCAGCCATGGCCAGCGGCCAGTCGAACGCAGCTTTCTGGCGCACTTCGAAGTAGCCTGCCTTCAGGTTCCGTTCCGGCGGAGGCAGGACCAGTTCAATCACCATCTCGTCAGGCTTCAGATCATGCTCGCGCTCATTTGCCGATTTCGGCGTGAGAAAGAATCTGCCCAGCGGCAGCTCGCGCACACCGTTGCCGGGCGCCTTGGCCGAATAAATCCGAATCCTCGCGCCATAAGCAATCAGCGCCGGGGCAATGGTGGAAGGGCTGATGAAATACGCTCCGGTTTGAGTGCCCAGAATCGCGGCGTAGCGGTTGTCGCCAGCTACGACCATCGACTTACCGTCTTTTGTCATCGGCATCAGACCCATGCCGTTGCGGAAGTACCAGCAGCGCGGGCGCTGGCACATGTTCCCGCCGATGGTTGCCATGTTGCGTATCTGCGGGCTAGCGGCCTCGTTCACCGCCTCGGCCAAGATGGGATATGCGTCGAGGTCCTTCGACTCCGCCAATTCCCCCAGTGTGGTGAGCGCGCCGATGCGCATACTACCATCGCGCACGAAGCTGATACCGCGCAGCCCGTCAATCTGCTTGACGTTCACCAGCCTCTTCGGCGCAACCACGTCATCTTTCATTAACGCCAGCAGGTCTGTTCCGCCGGCGAGAATCGCGCCCTGCTCCCAGGAAGAGCCGAGCAGCGCGGCCACCTGCTCTTTGCCGGTTGGGCTGGCGTACTCAAACGGTTGCATGAGCGCCTCCTTCTTCCAAAGCCGTGAGCACACGGCCGGGGGTAAGCGGCAGGAACGGCACGCGAACGCCGATCGCATTGGCCACGGCATTCGAGATAGCTGCTCCCGGCGAGACTACCGGCGGCTCGGCCAATCCGATAACTCCGCGCTCGTCGTAGCCTTTACCGGTCATCATGTGTACTACCAGCTCGCCGATATCGTTCAGCCCGGCCAGCCGGTAGAACTCCAGGTTCGGGTTGAGCACGCGCCCGGTCACAGGATCGAGAATCTTCTCCTCGTAGAGCGCGTAGCTGATGCCCATGATGAGCGCGCCCTTCACCTGGCTCTCGGCGGTCTTCACGTTGATCACCAGGCCGCAGTCCTGCACGGCGACCATCTTGTTGACGCGCACGATTCCGGTCTCGACATCAACCGAGACATCGGCCATCTGCACGCCGCCGACGCCGCTATTCGTAAGGTCGGGCGGCTTCGACTTGTCGGGATTCTTGCCGCGATTGTTGACTGGCACGGCCCCGATCCTGGCACAGGCATCTTTCCACGCCAGGCTGCGACTTGGATCGGCCTTTACCCGCACAGCTCCGTTCACGGCTTCCAGCTCTTCCGGTTGGGCCTTCAATGCGGGAGCGACCTTGGCAAACAGTTGATCGCGTGCATCGACCGCCGCGCGCCGCGCGGCTGAACTGACGCCACCCACGGTGGTACTTCCACCGCTGCCGCCGGAGGGCGGATAGCGGTTGTCGCCGATGTGTACTGTCACTCGCTCCAGCGGAATGCCGAGCGTATCGGCGATGATCATCGCGATGATCGTCCGCGTTCCGGTGCCGAGGTCTTGGCTGCCCAGCTTGACATCGACCGAGCCGTCGGGGTTGATCGTCAGGTCCTGATCGCTGTTGTGGCCTCGGCCTCCCCAGGTGTGGATGGAAAGACCAAGCCCGCGCTTCACCGGCCCGGCCGTCTTGTCGCCACGAGGATGCCAACTCTTTTTCCAGCCCATCAGCTCATCGGCAATCTGCAACTCATCGCGATAGACATTGGCGCGCGGGCCGGTGAGGTCGAGATTCGCGCGCAGCATTTCCAGCGGGTCCATGTTCAGCTTTGCCGCGAGATCTTCGAAGGCTGCCATGGTAATCAGCGCCGCCTGCGGATGGTTCGGCGCCCGCCACGCGCGGGCGCTGCCCTGGTTGGTCATGACCGCCGTATGTTGCTTCCGCTGATTAGGTACTTCGAAGATGTACGGAATGGGAGGCGTGCCGCCACCGCCCATGCCGCCTGTACCCCAGGAGTTCGACTGCCAGGCTGTGAGCTTTCCGCCTTTGTCGGCGGCGATCTTCACACGCGCGTACGCCGACGGGCGCATCCCTGCCACTTCGAATTCCTCGTTGCGGGCAAGCATCATCTTCACCGGCTTGCCTCCGGCAGACTTGGAGAGCCGGGCGGCCACAACGTCCCAGCGATCGGCGGCGAACTTACTGCCGAAGCCGCCACCGACGTTCTGCTGTAAGACGCGGATGTTGCTCGCCGGAACGTTCAGCGGCTCGGCCAACTGAGCGGCAATGCCGGAGAGGTTCTGGGTCGAGATGTGCACGGTCAGGTCGTTGCTGCCCGGCCATTCCGAGACGGAGCCGTGCGACTCCATGCAGCAATGCACGATGCACGGAATGCCATACAAGCCTTCCTGCACCGCCGCAGCGCTGGCGAACGCCGCATCCGGATCGCCCTGCTTTTGCTGAGCCGTGCGCTTGAAAGGTGACTTCTCCGCCGAAGGCGGTAGTACTTTGGCGCTTCTCAGCGCTTCGATTACTTTCTTGTCGACACCCTCGCCTTCCATCGCCTTGATCCACTTTTCTTCGGGTGTGAAGCTGATGCCGCGCTGCTTGATGGCCGCAATGACTTCTTCATCCGGCACCTGGTTTTCTTCCAGCGATTCGAAGTCGTCCTGGCTGATGGGCCCGGTGGCGGGCGCGATGTTCTTCGGCGGCTCAGCGTCGGAAATGAAGTGAGGCAGCACCTCGTACTCGACTTTAATCGCGCGCAATGCGTCTTCGGCCGTGGGTTCATCCACGGCTGCCACGCCGACGATTTCATCGCCCGCCCAGAAGATCTCTGTCCCGGTCTTTTGAATGATCTCGACCGCCTTCACGCCTGGCATTTTCTCCGCCGCGCCGGTATCGATGCTCTTGATTCGAGCGTGCGCGTATGGGCAGCGCACAATCTTGCCTGCCAGCAGGCCCTCAGGGTTGTAGTCATAGGTGTACTTGGCGCGTCCGGACGATTTATCGGGCCCGTCGAGCCGGCTGATCTTCTTGCCGATGAGAGGTTGCGTCGAGGGATCGGGCCATGCGTATTGGCTCATGATTGCTTACCTCCCGCCTGCGCCAGTGCTACCGCGCGTATTCCGTCGTAGGTTCCGCAGCGGCAGAAGTTGCCGCTCAGACCGCGGCGAATCTCATCCGGAGTAGGCGATGGATGCCTCTGGAGAAAGCTGGTCACTGCTACTACAACTCCGGGCGTACAAAATCCGCACTGCTGAGCGTCATGCGCTACGAACGCCTGCACCACAGGAGCGAGGGCATCACTTTCGGCCATGCCTTCGATGGTGGTGATGTTTCTCCCCTGGGCGTCGATTGCCAGCACCGAGCAGGCATACACCGGCTTGCCATCGAGCAGCACGGTGCAGGCGCCACAGGCCCCGCGATCGCAGACTCGCTTGGCGCCGGTCAGGTCGAAGTTGTTGCGCAAGGCGTCAAGCAGCGTGACCCGTGGCTCAAGCTGGGCCGACATCTTCTTGCCATTGACCTGCAAAGCGATAGAGACCTTGCCCGGGCCCAAAATCGCGACTTCTTCGCCTGCGGCATCGGCAACTGTCGGTCCCAATACCGCTGGGACGGCGACGCCGAGCGCCCCCAGCTTCATGAAGTCGCGTCGCGAAACGCCGGTATCCTGTTCCGGCTTAGGCGGGCGATCGTCTGCCATAGATGCCTCCACTTCAAGGCGAAGTCTCTCGTAAAGACGCGAGTATACTCCGGCGGATTGGACGGTGCAGTGAGAACGAAGAGAGCGGCGACAGGAAGACCCGGTTTGTTGAAAAACGCGACGGTCTGGGGCGCCCGTCGCGAAGGGTGAGTTACAGTTTTCTACTTCTTGAGAGTGCGGATATACGCCACCAGATCGGAAATCTGCGCGTCCGTCAGCTTACCTTTGTATGCCGGCATCTTGCCCTTGCCGTTGGTGATGGCCGCGCTCAGGTCGGCATCGGACATGCCCTGTACGTCGGCCCCGCCGAGAGGCTTGCTTCCCATTGTGGCCTTACTGCCATCTGCGCCATGACACGCCGCGCATTTGGCTTTGTATACGTCCGCCGCTTTGTCCTGGGCGACCACTGGAATCGCCAAAGCAAGCGCAAGACCTAAAAGAGCAGCACGCTGTAACACAGTCATACCGTTTTCTCCTTCACCCATGGGACTTTGCGGGTGTTGTAATTGAGTTCGACGGTAAATCTACTACCCCGGAGCGCGGTTGCGCTAGGAGTTTCTGCGGCGAGGGAAAAAACACTGCGGACGGGTGATATGCCGCATGCCGTGGCGGTCACAAGCCCGGCCATGCAAATGGGCACTTCGAACAAGTCGAAACCCATCATGCGGTTACCTGCGGGTTGGCATCCTTTGCTGTTTGGCAGGAGGTGTGCTCCTCTGGACGTGAGACCGAGTACGGGAGAGGTACATTTTGGAGCCGACGCTCGCAGTTATTGGCCTGAACTTCCGGACATCCCCCGTTGCCATCCGCGAGCGCTTCTGGATCAGCGAACCTCGGCGCTACGACGCGCTGTACCAGTTGATTCGCTCCGAGGGCGTGGACGAAGTCATCGTGCTGGCGACCTGCAACCGGACGGAGTTCATCCTGTGGACGAGTGACGTTCCCAGCGCCTCCAACTCGGTGCTCCGGTTTCTGAGCCAGGAGTATCAGCTCAAGCTTTGTGAATGGTCCCACTTCTACCGACTGATGGACGACGTAGCCCTGAACCACATCTTCCGCGTCGCTTCCAGCCTGGATTCCATGGTGCTCGGAGAGCCAGAAATCGTCGGCCAATTGAAAGATGCCTGGGCGCAGGCCCAGCAGGCAGGATGCACCGGACGTTTTCTAGACGCCGTGGTGCAGAAAGCGCTGAGCGTCTCCAAGCGCGTTCGCACCGATACCGCGGTAGGAAATGCCGCAGTATCGGTTCCTTACGCTTCCGTTGAGCTCTCCAAGCAGGTGCTGGGAGGGTTGACCGGCCGGGAGGTATTGCTGATCGGCGCGGGCAAAATGAGTGAGTTGGCGGCGCGCTACCTGATGAATGCCGGTGCGACGCACCTGAAAGTCATGAACCGGACGTTGGCCAAGGCTGAAGAGCTTGCGGCCAAGCTCGACGCTAAAGCCGTTGCCTTTGAGGACCGGCATCGTTGTCTGCAATCCGCCGATATCGTAGTGAGTTCCACCTCATGCCCGCACTTTGTGATCTCGCGCGAAGAGGCTGAGGCCGTAGCTCGCGCCCGAGGGCATCGACCGATGGTGATGATCGACGTGGCCGTGCCTCGGGACATCGACCCGAAGGTGTGCGAGATTGAGGGCATTCAGTTGTTCGACATGGACGATCTGGAGCACGTGGTTCGCCGCAATACCGGCGAACGGCAAGCGGCTGCCGCCGCGGCCGACAAGATTGTCTGCGCCGAGGTCCAGGGCTTCCGCCGCAGGCTGGTCGCCGAGCGGGTGGTGCCTACCATTGTGGCCCTCCGCGAGCGCCTGGATGAGCTCTGCCACCAGGAATTGGAGGTACTGCGCAAGGAATTCGGGCCGTTCACAGCCGACCAGGACCAGGCGCTGACTGCGTTTGCCATGCACATCACCCAGCGCATTGCAGGCTCTCTCGCCCGCGAATTGAAAGAATCTCCCGAGAAAAGCGAGCAGGACATGCTTTCCGGAGCATTGCACCGCCTCTTCCGTTTGGAGCAGCAGCAACAGCCGATGACAAGTGCGGGCAATAAGAACTGACAGTAAAAAAAGGAGTAACGATGTCTCAAACTGCGCAAAACAACAAAAGCACTACAACCGCATTTACCAGCGTGCAGGCTTACACGTTGGCCGTGATTACGCTCGCGATAGGCATTGCCGTGGGCTATTTCGCGCGAGGCTCAGCACCGGCTCCTGCGGCGAATGTCCCCGAAAACGCTCAAGCGGCGATGTCAACTCCGCCCCAGGGAACGGGCGCGGGAGGCATGGGGCCCCGCCAGTTGCCGGGAAGCGCTCCGCAGCAGCAAGCTGCCTCGCCGGAGATGTTGGCCAAAGGGGCCGAGCCACTGTTGGCGCAACTGAAGACCAACCCCAACAGCTTTGACGTGCTGGTGCAGCTGGGAAACCTGTACTACGACGGCCAAAGCTATCCCCAGGCGATTGAGTACTACGAGAAGGCGCTGAAGATCCAGCCGAATAATCCCGACGTGCGCACCGACCTTGGAACCAGCTATTGGTACAGCGGCGATGCCGACAAGGCGCTGGCCAATTTCCAGAAGTCGCTGGCAGTTCGGCCCAACCATCCTGGGACGCTGTTCAACATGGGAATCGTGGAGTGGCAGGGCAAAAAAGATCCCAAGGCGGCGGTGGTGGCTTGGGAGAAATTGCTCCAGACCAATCCTGATTATCCCCAGAAAGACCAGGTGCAGATGTTAATTGAGCGCGCAAAAATGCACGGAGCCGGCACTACTAAAGGCTAGCTGCGGCAGCGATTGCTCACCCCGGAGACGAGCCAGCGCAGAGCTCGTCCCCGGGCTTTTTCTCTTGCACTGATCGAGCGCCGATGGTCCGAGAGCGACTCACCGCGGAGCGACTGAACCTCCTGCGCGCTCAACTGGCCGAGTGTGCCATCTGTGCCATCGCCGCTTCCCCGGCAGCTTTCATTTCCTGTTCAGTCATGTTCTTGGTCCGTGTCGCGATGGACCAGCGATGCCCAAAGGGATCGACCACCTGACCATAACGATCTCCCCAGAACATGTCTGCGATGGGCATGATGACCTTCGCGCCCGCACCGACCGCGGCGTTGAATGTCTTGTCGGCATCGGGGACATACAGGTGAAGCCGGACGCAAGTGTCGGTCTTGGTAGTGGCTGGCGACGGCGCGCCCATCTCGGGAAACTCGTCGTTCAGCATCACTGTCGAGTCGCCGATCTTGATCGCCGCGTGCATGATTTTGCCGTCGGGCATAGGGTGAACATCACAAACCACAGCCCCAAATGCCTTCTGATAGAAGTCAATCGCTTTGCGCGCGTCATTCACGACGATATGCGGAGTAAGAGTGTGCATTCCTTCGGGAACAGGGGAAACTTTGTCTGCCATAGAAATCTCCTGGAAGTAATTTTCAGAGGGGAACTGGACCGGGGAGCATGCGGGCCTGGACCCCGGCGGTCGCTAATCTTATCGCAATTTTGTGGAGTCCCAGGGCAAACCAGTGGAAATCGGGACAGCCCGACACACAAACGGGACGAACTTGCCCGTTCGCGGTCTGACCGGAATCGCCGAGAGCCGGTTACTCCGCTCTGAGGGCCGTAACCGGATCGACGCTGGCTGCTCTTCGCGCCGGCCAGATGCACGCCAGCACAGCGATGGCTATCAGAAACATCGCCACCCCGATCAGAGTAAGCGGATCGCGCGAGCTGCTTTGTACCCAGTGCGCGATCATCCGGTTCAGCGCAATGGCCACCGCCATCCCAAGAACGATACCGGCTGCGACCGTACCTGCCACCGAGCGCAGCACAAGGCGCATGATCTGCTGGCGCTGTGCGCCCATCGCCATGCGAATCCCCATCTCCTGGTTGCGCTGGTTCACCGTGTAGGACACCACGCTGTAGAGCCCGGTGGCGGCTAGCACCAGTCCCAGACCAGAGAACACCGCAAACAGCGCTGCAATGAACCGAAACTGTCCCCACACCATGGTTTCCAGGTACCAGGTAAGAGGACGTTGTCGCACAACCGCCACCTCGGGATCGAGCGCCCTCAGCCGTTGCTGTGCCGAGCGTATCGCATCCGCGGCATTGCCTTTCGTCCGCACCACCAACTGAATCTGCTCCGGCAAAATGATGGTATGCGGCAGGTAAATCGCCGGCTCGATTGGCTTTTGCGTGCCGTTGCCTGTTCCGTCTCTGAAGCCGGCATTGTTGCGCGCGTCCGCCGCCACTCCCACAATTTCGAACCAGCCATCATTACCCTCGGCAGTGACCAGCATCGGGAAGTCCACTCTCAGGACCGGGCTGCGAACCTGCTGCCCGATGGGATCGCTCCCGCCCAGGTGTTTGCGCACAAATGCCTGGTTCACCAGCGCAATATGAGCAGGCCTCTGCAAATCAGCTTGCGTGAAGCTACGGCCAAGCAGAATGGGAATACCTAGTGTCGAAAACACCTCGGGACTGGCGAGCACAAACTGGGACTGCATGCCCGTCACATCCTGCTTGCTCTGAATCTCGACGGAGCCGCTAAACGCCTGGAGCGGCGGTGTCCACGTGGTGAGGACCGCAGCCTGCTCCACCCCGGGGCTATTCGCGACGGTTTGCCGGATTACCTCGAACTTGTTCGCGCGCTCTTCCCACTTGCGATAGGAGTTCTTGGGCAGCGCCAATTGCAGACTGGTGAGCTTCTCTGCTTCAAAGCCGAGCGGCACTCTGTAGGCTGTGACGAAGGCACGCGTCGCCGAGCCCGCCAGCACCAGCAGCACCAGCGTCAGCGCCACCTGCCCGCCGATGAGCAGCCGGTGCGTCCTGCGTCCCGATGCATTACCGGAGTACCTCGCGCCCGACTGAATCAGCGCATTCAGATTCGGGCGAGACAATTGCAATGCCGGCCACATGCCGAACAGAATGCCCGTCAGCAGCGCTATCACCACAGAGAAGGCCAGCACCGGCACGCTGATCCGAATCGCCGCCTCGTGAGGGAAGGAATAGAACGGCAAGGCCGCCGCAATCGCCTTGGTGCCATACCATGCCGCGAACACACCCAGCGCTGCCCCCAGCAACGACAGCAGCACGCTCTCGGCAAGCAACTGACGCATGATCCTCCAGCGCGAAGCGCCCACCGAGGCGCGCAGAGCCAGTTCGTGCATGCGCGCTGTGCCGCGCGCCAGCATCAGAATCGAGACATTGGCGCAACCAATAACCAGCAACAGCGCCACCGCGCTGAACAGCAATAACAGCGTGCCGGCGAACTGGCCCAGCACCAGCTCGTTGAGCGTCACCAGCTTGATGTGCGTGATCTGCGGATACGTCTTGGGATCACGCTTCACGAACTCCATGATGAGCGGCTCAAGCTCGGCCTGCGCCGCCTCCAGGCTGACTCCGGGCCTCAACTTGATAAAACTGTTTCCGTAATCTTTAACATCACTGCTGACCGGCTTCGGTACATACACCTCGGAATCGCCCCAGGTGAAACGCGGATCGGCGACGCCAATGATCGTGTATTGCTTGTGGCTCAGCTCGATGCTCTTGCCTAGCACGTCGCGGCTCGCGCCGTACTGCTTCTTCCAGAACAGATAGCTCAGCACTGCAACCTTCGACGTCTCGCCATGGACCACGTCGGCCGGGGTGAACGTCCTTCCCAACTCCGGCGGGACCCCCATATACGTAAACAGATTCGGCGTGTACTCTCCCAACTGAACGGCCACCGGAAGCGCATCGCCCGTCATCGTAGCCGTGCTGTCGGCCTGCATGAAAACGCCTTCCACCGCCCGGGCCTGCAGCAGCTCTTGATACTCCGGCCCGTTGTTGAACAGCAACGATTGCATTCGGCCGTTCTTGTCGAGTAGCCGAACATGCACCATCCGCTTTGCGTCTTTGTAGGGATAAGGATCGATCAGAATGCCGTAGATAATGCTGAACACCGCAGTGGTAGCGCCGATGCCGAGAGCGAGCGAAAGAATCGCAGTGAACGTGAAGCTCTTCTCTTTGCGCATTTGCCGCAGCGAGTAACGGAGATCTTGTAGGACGGATTGCATATATGAACTCCCGCGGGCCGGGGCCAGGCATGCTGCGATGCAGCGCGCCTTCACTCCATTGATACGCCGAAGAAGTTGCGGCAGTTCGGATTCCAATGAATTTTGGCGTTGCCGTTACCAAAATGGGAAACGGGCAAGCGCAAGGAACAGAAGGTGTTCGACGCTCAACTTGCGCACATACATCGTCTCCCCGAACTCTAACAGGCGTTCAAATCTGGACGCCCAATTTCGATTCCGGACGTATTCGGGCTTCTTCGCGATGCCGTTCCTCGCCCCCATGGTGTCTGTGTCATAGCCCATCTGTACGCGATGGGAGTGGGAACATTTGGCGAAGACACAGCCGCGAAGCGGCGCGATGGGTTGAGCTAGGCTCGTCAGAGCCGGGTAAAGTGGGAAAAACCTCAGGGTCGCGTAGCGACGATACGAGCTATGAGACAGACCACCGTTGCCACGGCATAAGTCGCGACACCGTCTCTGAAGCCTGGCTCGGTTGGATAAAGAAGCGTCCCGGACCCAGCCTGAAGGCTGGCTCTACCCCATTCGTAAGAGCCCGGTAGAAGATTGCGAAACAGCTTTTTAAGAGGCTCTAGTCCCGGATCGCACTGGGAAATGAACTGGATTTTCGTCGATTATCTTCCCGCTTCTTTCAGCACAATCGGCCGCTGATCGTAGGGCTCGATTGTCACGGTAAGACTCTTGCGTGAATCGAACTGCATCCTGTCCACCGGAAAAGCGACAATGACCGTCCCTCGTTCTTCGCTGCCAGGAGC
>Ga0306920_100003688_pt1 | contig 19492 bp, 12 predicted proteins | sample flu12Cox44000170_FD_204666 | JGI IMG/M metagenome (GOLD analysis project Ga0306920, IMG submission 204666) | Lab enrichment of tropical soil microbial communities from Luquillo Experimental Forest, Puerto Rico - flux4day.12C.oxic.44.000.170 (v2)... | ecosystem: Environmental > Terrestrial >... | reverse complement strand
GCGCGCCGGCCGGTTTCAGTCCGGACAACCTCCGCTGACCGGCCGGACACTTTTCACTTTGAATTCGGGCAGATCGACGGTTCCTGGTCCGGCTGTGCCGCCGGATGAGGCGACCGCGGCGCGCGCTGGGTCCATCGCTCCAGCCTGAGCCGCGACATTCGGGTTGGGCAGTAATCCACCTTTGATCACCAGGCGCTTGCTTTCGACAACGGCCCCAGCCAACTGCACGCGCTGACCGACGTAATCGCCGAGTTTCATACCGGTCAAACGGTACTTGCCTTCGCTCGCGTCTTCGATCGTGAACTGATCGGGTGACTTCTCGTTGGCGACGACACAACCGCTGAGCGAGAGCGTCTTGGGCTCCGGCTTTGTCGTCGTCTTCTTGTCCTGAGCGCGGGTCGGCAGCGTGGCGAGCAAGGCGAGACCGAGAACGAACGCGATAGGCCGCATCATGACCTCCCGACAAAACCGCTGAGCACCGCTGGCATCGGTCTCCCCGTCAGCCTGGTCGCGACTTCAGCCGCGAGCGCGGGCGCGACGTCGGTCAGTGAGATCAATGGTCGCACATAATCGCCTTCCAATGCGGCCATCGGAATCCCGTCACGATACGCGACGCGTGTCGCGGCTACGGCTCGCACGCGTTCCCCTGTGCTCACGATGCCGGCGAGGTTCAGCGGGTCGGCGGCGCTGATGACAAGACACCGTCCGTCTGGAGGCGTGCGCCGAACTTCGCGCAGACCGGTGATCGCGTCGCCGAGCGCGAACTGTTCGCCGGACATGCCGGAGACGAAACGCCCGCCGCGAATTTCTCCACGTGCTTCGAGGCGTCGATAGACGCGTGTCAGCTCGCGCCACGGCGCCGCATTCGCTTCCCGCCCGAGAAGCCGGCGGAATACGACTCCGTAGCGGCGAAGGAGCGCGCGCGCCTGGAGTTCGACGGCATCTTCGTACGACAGGGCGCTGCGCTCTTCGCCATCGACGAGCGACCAGCGTCCCGTCACGTTGCGCGCGGCGCCTGCGGAGGGACGTCCGCCCGACGCGCGGACGATGGTCCGCAGTCCGCCGAAACCGTCGGACGTGACGAGGCCGGCCGATACCAGGTCGGCCAGAGCTCCGCGGACGGCTGTCTCGTTCAGTCCGCAGGCCGCGATCAGATCGGAGATGAACGAAGCTCCCCGCGTGCCAAGCGCGTCGAGCACGGCGCGGCTCGCGGGTTCGAGGATCTCCCGCGGATCCTCTGCTTCGGTCTCTCGCAGCCGCTGCCACGCATCGCCGTGCTCGCGGAGGAACACCGCAATCGGCGTCGCGCCGACCAGCTGTGTCGCATCGCGCGGTGAGGACGACAGCCGCGCCCAGCCGGCCTCACCCGTCAGGCAGAGTGTGTCGAGCATCGAGGACTGATACCCGTCCACCCGATCCGGCAGAACGGCGCGTTCCCAGGCGTCGGCCGCCAGCTCGAAGCCATCGAGCGACTCGAGCACGGCGCGGAGACCGTCGACTCCGGTCAGGCGGCTCGACGGGGCGACGCGCTGCCACACGAACAGAAAACGCATGAAGTCCGCGGCGCTGACCGGCTCGATTTCCGCCCGCAGCCTGTTGAGCGTGTAGCGGTGGATGCGCGCCAGCAGACGGCGATCACACCACTCGACCCCGTTGCCCGCCGCTCCCGCAAACACTCCGCGCAGGACCAACCCCTCCGACTCCAACGCGAGCAGCGCCGCGTCGGCGTCGGCGACGTCGACCGCAAGCGCCGCCGCGAGCGCCGCAGCGGTCGTCGGTCCCGCGATGGCGACGTGTCCGCGAAGAAGCTCGATGATGGCCTGCTCGCGCGTCCAGACGCGACCGGCGCGTGAAGCCGGTGGCTCGATGCCCGGCTCCCAGGTGGCGACCGGATGCACCGCGCGAAGTTCGGGAAGACGTTCCGCCGCCACGAGAATTCGGAATTCGGAATTCGGAATTAGGAATTCGGTCGCGCGACGCGTCTCGAAGAGCGCACGGAGCAATTCGGGCGCGATCGTTTGGGCATCGCGCCAGGTGAGAAAACCCGCGGTCAGCAGCGCATCGTGCAGTTCGTCGGCGTCACGTGGATCGGGCCGCGCTTCGTCGCGGACCCGCTCGATGGCTGCGGCATCGAGCGCGCCCAGTTCGGCGCCGCCTGGCTCACCCGCGCGGCGCGCGTAGACGGCCTGCGTCCGCCGTTCCTCGAGCGGGGCATCGTCCATGAATGCGTAAGGCCGTGCGTTGAGAATTTCATGCGCGAGTGCAGACGGCTCCGGCGTATCGCGCGCCACGCACCGGATGTTTCCGCTGTGTATCCGGGCCAGCAGCGCGGAGAGCGCGTCGAAATCCATCGCCTCTTCCAGGCAATCGCGCACCGCCTGGCTGACGAGCGGATGGTCCGGGATGACGCGATCGCCGGGAATGTTCTCGAGGCAGGCGGCGGCATCGGGGAACACCGCCGCCATCAAGTCGTCCGCGAGCATCCGCTGAAGCTGCGGCGGCACTTTCTTGCCGCCTCGGCTCCGCGGGACCGCGAGCGAGATCGTCGTGTTCCACCGCCACCGTGTCTGGAACACCGGCGCGTCGAGAAACGCCTGCACGAGCACGTCGCGCGTCGTCGACGGGTGGAGGTAGCGGAAGACGTCGGCGAGCGGAAACGAATGCTGCGGGCCGAGCGAGAGGAGCAGCGCGTCTTCCGTGGCTGCGGCCTGCAGCTCGAAGTTGAACTGACGGCAGAACCGCTTGCGAAGTGCCAGGCTCCAGGCCTTGTTGACCCGGCTGCCGAATGGCGCGTGCAGCACCAGCTGCATGCCGCCGGACTCGTCGAAGAATCGTTCCAGGACGATCGTGTCCTGCGTCGGCAAGACGCCCAGTGCGCCACGAGCGTCGGCCAGATACGTGATCAGTTGTTCGGCGGCGGCAAGCGGGATCCCGGTCTCGTCGATTAACCACGTCGCGATCGTTGAATGCTCCGCCGCACGGCTAAAGCCGTCCGCCACAGGGTTCGCACGGCTAAAGCCGTGCGCTACAGGGTCCGCATGGCTAAAGCCATGCGCTACTTCGGGAGTGTCATCGCCTGTGGGGCACGCTGGATCATCTGTAGCGCAGGGCTTTAGCCCTGCGTTTTCCCGACCAGACTCCTCCATGAGGCGCTGCTCGATCTCAGCGCGCAGGTCGCTGACGGCGCGTGACAGCTCGTCGCTGCGCGCCGGCGCCTCGCCAAGCCAGAACGGGATCGTCGGTGGTGCGCCTCTCGCGTCGGCAACCCGGACGACTCCGGTCCCCACCTGAAGCACTTGCCACGAGGCGTTGCCGAGTTGAAAGATGTCGCCGGCGTTGCTCTCGATCGCGAAGTCCTCGTTCAGAGTGCCGATGAAGGTCTCGCCGGGATCGAGAACCACACGGTAGTCGGCCACTTCCGGAATCGCGCCGCCCGATGCGATCGCGACCATCCGCGCGCCGCGCCTGCCGCGGAGGCGGGCATTGACCTCGTCGCGATGGACCAGCGCGCTCCGGCGTCCGCGCTTCGTCGCAAAGCCGTCTGAGGTCATCGCGACAACAGCGTCGAAATTCGAGCGGGTGAGCGCGCGATACGGCCACGCGCGGGTCGCGAGCGAGAAGAGCTCGTCTTCACTGCAGTCGCGGCAGGCCGTCTCGGCCACGATCTGCTGCGCCAGGACGTCCAACGGTGCGTCATGCGAGACGATCGCGTCGAGCTCACCGCGCCGGGCGGCGCGTAGCAGCGCCGTGCACTCGACCAGGTCGTCCCGGGACACAGGGAAGATCCGGCCCTTCGGTGTGCCCGAGATCGTGTGACCCGACCGGCCGACGCGCTGCAGCAGCGTGGCGATGCGCTTTGGCGATCCGATCTGACACACCAGGTCGACCGACTCGATGTCGATTCCCAGTTCCAGCGATGCTGTCGCGACGAGCGCGCGAAGACGTCCCGCCTTCAGCCGGACCTCCGCGTCGAGGCGCTTGTCCTTCGACAGGCTTCCGTGATGCGCGGTCACGGCGTCTTCACCGAGCCGTTCGCTCAGGTGCCGCGCCACGCGCTCCGCCATTCGACGCGTGTTCACGAACACGAGGGTCGTGCGGTGCTTCTCGATGAGCTCGGTCAACCGCGCGAAGTACTCCTCCCAGATCTCGTGCGACATCACCGCGTCCAGCGGCGATCGCGGTACTTCCATGCCGAGATCCATCGCGCGACGATGACCTTCATCAATAACTGAGATTTCAGATTTCAGAGGGCAGATTTCAGATTGGATTGCAGATTGGTGTCCGGTCAGGAAGCGGGCGACCTCTTCGATCGGTTTCTGCGTTGCCGACAAGCCGATGCGGAGCAGCGGCTGCTCGGCGACTTCCTGCAGACGCTCGAGCGACAGCGCGAGATGGGCGCCGCGGCGTGTGCCGATCACGGCATGGATCTCGTCGACGATGACCGTCCGGACCGTTTTCAGCATCTCGCGGCTGCGCGCCGCCGTCAGCAGCAGATACAACGACTCAGGTGTGGTGACGACGATGTGCGGCGGAGTGCGGAGCATGGCCGCCCGCTCCGACGCCGGCGTATCGCCGGTCCGGACGGCGGAGGTGATGCGGGTCGCCGCCAGGCCGGCCGCCTCGCCGAGCCGCTCGATCCCGGCGCGCGGCTCTGCCAGGTTCTTGTGGATGTCGGCGCTCAGCGCCTTCAACGGCGACACGTACACCACGCGTACTTCGTCGGGCAGCGGTCCCGCCGCAGACTCCTGCACGAGATCGTCGATGGCCGTCAGGAAGGCCGCCAGCGTCTTGCCCGAGCCGGTTGGCGCGGCAATCAGCGTATGACGGCGTTCGCGGATCGCGGCCCAGCCGAGCGCTTGTGCGCGCGTCGGCTCGCCGAGCGTTTCAGAAAACCATCGCGAAACGAGAGGGTGAAATCCGGAGAGGGCCATAGAACCGTGGGGACGGTTCTAGGATAACCCGTTACCGCGCTGGCCGGCGTCTGCGCCGCGGCCGGCGCCGCCATTCGTTGGTGTTCCACCATGTGCGGATCATGTCGAACAGGAGCACCGAGGCGACGATGACGATGAACGCGGCGAAGATGGCAACGTCGCCATCGCTCAGCGGGCTCGCCGGAGGGCCGGGATCGTCGTCGGGTTGCAGGGTCAGCGCGACCAGCGGGCCGTTCACGTCAGGCGCCACGGTTGTCGCGGCCGGCTGCGCCAGCGTCGGCGAAGATCGGCGTCGGCACGGCTTCGCCAGATGCTGTCGGCAGCGGCGGCGGCGATCACGGCGGACAGGCAGGTCATGACGAGCAGCATGAGTATCGTTCCTTCGTTCTTCAGCCTATATGCGCCGGGACGCCAGCGCCGCTCGACTGTGTGAAATTTCGTTGACAAATCTTGACCTTGGGTCGGACCGAACGTCTCGGTACAATGACGATCTGCCACTCATGCCGAGCATGCCCGCCGGCTCCGCGGACCTCCGCGTCCTCGTCGTCGATGACGACGTCGAATTGTGTCAACTGCTGTCGGAATACCTGGGCGGGGAAGGGTATGCCGTCGAAGCCGTCCACACGGGACGGGGCGGTGTCGAGCGCGCGCTGGAAGGCGACCACGCCATCGTCGTTCTCGACGTGATGCTGCCTGATCTCAAAGGATTCGAGGTGCTCCGGCGTGTGCGCGCGGAGTCGCGGCGACCGATCCTGATGTTGACGGCGCGCGGCGACGAGCAGGACCGCATCCTGGGCCTGGAGATGGGCGCAGATGACTACCTCGCCAAGCCGTTCAATCCGCGAGAGCTCAGCGCCCGAATCGACGCGGTGTTGCGTCGATCCCGGCCCGAGGCATCGATCGACCGCCGGGCGGGCGTCAGGCTCGTGGTCGATGACGTGTCGCTCGACAAGGGCGCACGCGTCGCACGGCGTGGCCAGGACGCGCTCGATCTGACGACCGTCGAATTCGATCTCCTGGACCAGCTCCTTCGTGGCGCGGGACGCGTGATTCCTCGAGACGAGCTGGTGCGTTCGGTGCTCCGACGCGAGTTTTCGCCCTTCGATCGCAGCATCGACACACACGTCAGCAATCTTCGGCGGAAGCTGGGGCCTGCCGCCGACGGGACCGAGCGGATCAAGGGTGTCCGCGGCATCGGTTACCAGTACGCGCTCCACGACCGGTCCTCGTCGAACACACGCTGATGCACCGGCTTCACGTCAAGATCTTCCTCTGGTTCTGGCTCGGCATCCTGATCGTCAGTGGAACGCTGGTGTTACTGACCGAGTTGAGTCACTCGCGTGCCGACGACGACCGGGCCTGGTCGGAGAAGTACGCGCCGCGTCTCGATATGTGGGCGCGGCAGGAATCCCAGATCCTGCGCCGCGAGGGGCCGGCAGCGCTCGAACGCTACGTCGGGTCGTTCGAGATGGATCCGGGGGTGACGAACTACATCTTCGATGCCGAGGGTCACGAAGTCCTCGGCCGGAAACCGGCGCCGCCAGTGCTGAAACTGCTCGCATCGATGGGTGACTGGCCGCCCGGCAGACCAAAGATCGATCCGAACGAGCGCATGATCGCGGAGCGGGTCGTCGATAGCCGCGGGGACACGCACATCGTTGTCGTCGATTGGCCGGGCCCGTCCGTGTTGAATCGATCGCTCTTCGAGTTTCTGTCGCCGGATTTTTACGCCGAGCGCCCGAGCCGCAGCGCCTCGGGTCGAATCCTTGCAGTCCTTGTCGTTGCCGGTTTGTTCTGCTTTCTGCTGGCGCGCCACATCGCGCGTCCGATCGATCGTCTCCGGACCGCGGCGCGGAATATCGCCAATCAGCAGCTCCAGACACGCGTCGATGAGAGCGTTCTCGAGCGGCAGGACGAGCTCGCGGACCTCGGTCGAGACTTCGACCGCATGGCCGAGCGCATCGAATACCTCGTGACGGCGCAACGGCATCTGCTCGCGGATGTGTCGCACGCGCTGCGGTCGCCGCTCGCGCGGCTCAACGTGGCGCTGGGCCTCGCGCGGCAGCGTACCGATCAGCCCAGCGAGCATCTCGATCGCATCGAGACGGAGGCGGAACGTCTGAACAAGCTGATCGGCCAGCTTCTCACCATGGCCCGCGTCGACAGCGGCGTGGATCTCGAACGGCCCACGAGATTCGACCTTGGCAGCGTCGTGGAGGAAGTGAGCACCGACGCCGAGTACGAGGCACGCACTCGTCAGTGTGCCGTGCAATTCAATCAGCGCGGCGAGTGCGTCGTGCAGGGCGCCCGCGAGATGCTGCGGGGCGCCGTCGAGAATGTCGTGCGCAATGCCGTGCGGCACACGAACGAGCGGACCAGCGTGGAGGTTTCACTGGACCGCCAGCCCGCGGCGAGCGGCTCGCGCGCGATCATCACCGTCCGCGATCATGGACCGGGTGTCCCTGAAGAGACCGTCGACACGCTGTTCGTCCCGTTCAATCGCGTCATGACCGATGGCCGCTCGAACCCGGAGCGCACCGGCCTCGGCCTTGCGATTACCCGACGGACGTTCGAGGTTCACGGCGGCAGCGCCACCGCCGCCAACGCGCCGGATGGTGGCTTCGTGGTGACGCTCGAGATGCCGGTGCTGGAGGGCTCGACCGCGTAGCGCGCGCTATCGTCCCGACATGTACTGCACTTTGCCGCCGACGATCGTGTAGAGAATGGCAGCCGAGGGAATCTGATCCTCGGCCACGGTCAGGATGTCCTTCGAAAAGACCGTGATGTCGGCGAGCTTTCCCACTCTCAGCGATCCTTTGATCCCCTCGTCAAAATCGGCATACGCGGCGTTGATGGTGTACGACTTCAGCGCTTCCATGCGGCTCATGCGCTGGTCCGGGAAGAACACCGTACCGTCGCTGGCGCGTCGCGACACCGACGCGTAGAACGACGGGATCGGGTCGATATCCTCGACCGGCGCATCGGTGCCGTTGGCGATCGTCGCTCCCGACTTCATCAGCTTCTGCCAGACGTACGCCCCTTCTTCCGCACGCCTCGGGCCCAGCCGCGCGAGCACGTAGAGGGCGTCGGACGTGCAATGAATGCCTTCCATCGACGCGATGACGCCGAGCGCCCCGAAACGCGGAATGTCGGCCGCGTTGATGTGCTGCGCGTGCTCGACTCGCCAGCGAAGATCGCGGCCGCTCTTCTCGGGATGACGCTTGAACGTCTCTTCGTAGATGTTCAGCACCTCGCGGTTTCCCCGATCGCCGATTGCGTGGATGGCCATCTGATAGTCGTTCTTGATCGCCAGATCGGCGGCCGAACGGATGTCGTCGAGCGAATCGGTGAGCATTCCGCTCGTCGATGGGAGATCGGCGTACGGTTCGAGCATCCAGGCGCCGCGCGATCCGAGGGCCCCATCGATCTGCCGTTTGGTCGCGCGAACGGTGAATCGCTTGTCGCCGTAGTTGACGACGCGATACTTCGGCATGTCGGCGGCGAGCTTGCTCGCGTCTTCGCGAAGCATCATCCACACCCGCAAGGGCAACTTGCCCTCGTCGACCACGCGCTTCATGACTTCGATGGTTGCAGGCGGCGAGCCTGCGTCGCTGACCGTGGTGAGGCCCTTGGCGAGGCTCTCACGCGCGGCGAGCTCGATGACCTGGCGCAGGTCGGCTTCCACTTGCGCGGGCGTGCGCGTCGCGCGATCGCGTGCGAGCGCGCCACCGACCAGCGACTGCGCTCGCTCGTTGAACAGGCCGGTCGGATTCCCGTCGGCGTCCTTCAGAATCTTGCCGCCGTCGGGATCAGGTGTCGATTTCGTGACCTCCGCGGCCTTCATCGCGAGCGCGTTGGCGAAGCCCGCATGTCCGCTCGCGTGCGTCAGCCAGACCGGATTGTTCGGGGAGACGCGGCTCAAGGCCTCGTGCAACGGGAAGCCTTCGACGTTGGGCGACGGGATCTCCGACCATTTTTCCTGATGCCATCCGCGGCCAAGGATCCACTCGCCCGGGCGCGCCGTCTTCGCTGCCTCGGCGACCATGCGGACGATGTCGTCCCAGTTCTTCGCGGTGGAGAGCTTGAGGTTACGCGCCGCCTCGCCGACGCCGGTAAAGTGCACGTGCGCGTCGATGAATCCAGGCGTGGCGAGCGCGCCACCGAGTTCGATCACCCGGGTGTTCGACCCGACGTACGGCGCGATCTCCTGATTCGAGCCCAGCGCGACGATCGTGTCTCCCCTGACGGCCAGCGCCTGCACTTCTGGCCGCGCGTCCTCCACCGTGACGATCCGGCCATTTCGGAGCACCAGGTCGGCAGGGGCGGTTGCCCTCTGCGCCAGTGCAGGTTCAGCCGGCGCGCGCGTGGCCCTCGCGCTCGTTTGGGAGAGCACCGCGGCTCCAGCGATCACGATCACAATTCCGGTGTACGAACTCCAGCGTGCGAACAATGTCTCTCCTCCTCGTGTCGGAGTTGGTGTCAGAGCTGGTACCGGAGGTGGTATCGGAGGCCTCACTGGTGCGTACCAGCTCTTGCCCAGGCTATCTGGTCACAATCAGCTTCGAACGATCGGCGCCGGCGCGCGGCCTGAACTTCTGCACCCGGCCGCCGAAGCTGTCGGCGCCGTATAGATTGCCGTCGGAATCGATCGACATCTGGTGCAGCTCCCAGAACGCTCCCGGAAACGTTCCGTACGTGCCCCATGAATAGAGCAGCTTACCGTTCTGATCGTATTCGAGCACCTTCGCATTGGTGCCGTCGGCGACCCAGACGTGCTGGTCTGTCGAGATCACGATGTCGTTCGCCTGACGTAGTCCTGGCCACTGATCCAGGAACGTTCCGGACGCATCGAAAATCTGAATCCGGTGGTTCGTGCGATCAGCGACGTAGATGCGACCGCTGCGGTCGGTGGCGATTCCGTGCGGGCCGCTGAATTGACCGGGTCCGCTGCCGCGCGTGCCCCACGCCGTGACGAACACCCCATTCTTGTCGAACTTGGCCACACGTGAATTGCCCAGCCCGTCCGCGACCAGCAGACTGCCGTCCGGCAGCCAGGCGATGTCCTGCGGCCGGCCAAAATGCTTGTCGTCGTTGCCGGCCACATCCGCCTCGCCGAGCGTACGCACCAGCTGCTTCCCGTCATTCGTGAACTCGTAGATCTGATGGCGGGCATCATTCACGACCCACACGTGCCGCTCGGGATCGTACGGGCTGATACGAATCTTGTGCGGGCCGCCGCCGCCTTCGAACAACTTGTCCCACTGGGTCCACGAGTCGATCAGCTTCCCGTTGCCGTCGACCACGAGGATGCAGTTGCGCATCTCGGGCTTCGGCTCGGTGGCACGCTGGTTCAGCGATCCCCAGATGCCGTTGAACCCGCGGGGCAGCGTGTCGGGCAGCTTCAGCTCGCCGCGCGCGGCGATGAAGATCCGATTGGGCGTCTCGGCGAAGATGCCCGGCTGCGATCCCCAGATGTAGCCCGGCTTCGCCCACGGCGTGGGCCAGTTCTCGACAACCGTGTACGGCCCGGTTTCATCTTCCCCGCCTTTCTCCTGAAGGCTGACGGGAGACGACAGCAGGCTGATGGAAAAGACGACCGCGATAGACAACATGAACGCGCGCATCAAGATCCTTCTGCGAGAGAGGGCAGGCCTGCCGCTACACCTGACCGAAACAGTTGGCGGAGCGTACCAGTCGGCCGGCGGCGCCGCAAGGCAAAAGCTCAGCTATGGACGTTTTGCTAACATGTCACCGCCCGTGATTCCACAGCGCATCGGCCTTCGAGCGATCGTCGTTGCGCTGACCCTCTCGATCGTCGCCCCACTCGGTGTGCTGTCCGCGATCAGCATTCAGCGGACATGGAAACGGCAACTCGCGAACGTCGATCGACAGAATATCGCGACCGCACACGCGATCTCGGTGGCGATCGATACACAGGTTGAAACGACGACCGCCGCGCTCCGGGTCTTCGGCGCGCTGCACGCCCTCGACGTACCCGATGTTCCTGCCTTCGACAGCCTGGCCCGTCGTCTGATCGTTCGTGAGCCGAACTGGTCGGCGCTGGTCCTCGCCGACCTGAATGGCCGGGTGATCGCTGCAGCGCCGGATCGGGACGTCGAACTGGCGGCGGCTCTGGGCACAGGATGGGCCCAAACCGTCGCCACGCGCGAACAGGTCGTGTCGCCAATGTTCGACGTGCCTGGACTGCACGGGCATTTCGTGATGATTGCGGTTCCCATCATCCGCGAAGGCAAGGCGGCCTTTGCGCTCGGCGCTCGTGTGCGCGCCGACAGCCTCGGCTCGATCCTTCGTCAGCAGCAGTCGCCGCCAAATGGTGCTGTCGCCCTCGTCGACTCGCGCAACATCATCGTTGCGCGCACCAAGCTCGAGGAGTCGTACATCGCGACGAAGGCCCCGCAATCGTTCATCGATCTGACTTCTAAAATGAGCGAGGGCAGCTGGCAGACAGAGTTGCGCGAGGGGACGCAGGTGTACGCCGCGTTCAGCCGTTCGGCGCTGACGGGGTTGACCGTCGGCCTCGCTCTGCCGAGGGAAGAAGTCGACGGACCGATCCGCCGCATCATCTGGGTCCTGGCGGGAGCGTGGCTCGTGATTCTCGGTGTCGGCGCCGGGCTGGGGATGGCCCTCGGCCACGTGATCGTTCGAGCCATGCGGTCCGCGTCGCAATCGGCGCTGGCGCTCGCGCGGGGAGGAAGCGTGGCGGCCGTGCCGTCGCGCATCGCCGAGATCGATGACCTGTCCACCGGCCTTCAGCTCGCGGCGCAGACGCTCGATGAGCGCAACCGCGAGCGGGACGAGGCAAGCCGGCTGAAGGACGAGTTCCTGATGACCGTCTCGCACGAGCTGCGGACGCCGCTGACCGCGATTTACGGCTGGGCACGCATGCTGTCCACGGGACAGATTCGTGACGCGCAGCGGCCACGCGCGATCGACGCCATCGAACGCAATGCCGCCGCGCTGCAACAGCTCGTGAACGACCTGCTCGACGTCTCGCGCGTCGTCTCCGGAAAGCTGCGCCTCGAAGTGGAGAGGGTGGCCGTTCCCGAGGTTGTTGGCGCAGCGATTGACACCATTCGCCCGGCGGCACAGGCCAAGAACATCCGGGTCGTCACGACGCCTGGCGAAGACGATCTCGTTGTGTCAGGCGACGCCGGGCGCCTTCAGCAGGTGATCTGGAACCTGCTGTCCAACGCCGTGCGGTTCACTCCGTCGGGTGGCCGGATTGAGGTGGCGGTGGCTCGCGTGGGAGAAGGCATCGAGACCGTCGTTCGCGATACAGGGCCAGGCGTCGATCCCCGATTCCTGCCGCATGCGTTCGAACGCTTCCGCCAGGGCGCCGCGGGCACGACCCGCGAGTACGGCGGCCTCGGTCTCGGTCTCGCCATCGTCCGGCACCTCGTCGAGCTGCACGGTGGAACGGTGTCGGCATCGAACAACAACCCGGGACCCGGCGCGACGTTCCGCATCGTCCTGCCTGCCCGAGCCGTGACCGCGGGCGAGCTCGAAAAGCGTGAGCCCCCGGCGGCCCGCGTCGGTGCGCGCACGGCGGTTCGCGTCGACGGCGTCCGCGTCCTCGTCACCGACGACGACTTGAACGCCAGGGAATTGCTGGCGGCGATTCTGGAGAATGCCGGCGCGGAGGTGAGGGCGGCGGCGTCCGCCGAAGACGCGCTGATGATCCTGCAAACCTGGCGGCCGGACGTGGTGCTCTCCGACATCGAGATGCCGGGCGAGGACGGTTACGGGATGATCGACAAGGCGCGCCGGTTGATCGCCGGCGACGGCCGCCTCGTGGCTATCGCGCTGACCGCACACGCGCGCCCCGAGGATCGCGTCCGTGCGCTCGAGACCGGCTTCCAGTGGCATCTCGCCAAACCGATCGAGCCGTCAGAACTCCTGTCGGTGATCGCCACACTGCTCGCCAAAGAAAAAGGGCTCGAGGATTTCGCCCCGAGCCCTCTCTGAAATCAAGAGATTTCAGAATTCAGATTTCAGATTTCAGATTTCTACTGTGCTCCGGCGGTGCCTCGAGTGGCTGACGCCGGCAGCGCGAAGGCGATGTACTCGCCCGAGTAGTTGCCGCCGCTGACGGCGACGATGATGTACTGGCGGCCGTCGACGCTGTAGGTCATCGGCGAGCCGCTCTGCGGTGCGGGCATCCACACGGCGCCGACTTGCGCGCCGGAGTTCTTGTCGTAGGCGCGCAGCATCGCGCCGCGCGGATGGTCCGGCGTGGTCGTCACGCTCGGGTCGCCGGCGACGACCAGCGTCTTGGTCACCACCACTCCCACGTTGCCCTGCTGGCCGGTCTTCGGAACGTCCACACCCTTGAGCGCCGGGTGATTGCGCACGGCATCAGGCGTGTCGCCGTGCGGTGTCGACCACATCAGCTCGCCCTTGTCGAGATTGATCCCGACGATCTGGCCGTACGGCGGCTTCACGATCGACAGGCCCTGGACCGTGGCGCCGAATCCGCCGCCACCGCCCGCCGGAGCGGCGCCTCGGCCGCCAGCCGCAGCCGGCGGAGGCGTGGGCGGCGGAGGCGGAGTTGCCGGGCGGGCAGGCCGCGGCGCGTCAGCCGCGTCACCCTCGCCGCCGCCGACGATCGGGCGGAACGTCGCACCCGCAGTGCCCATCACGTAATCGAGATCCGAGAAGTCCTTCGGCGGAGCCACGAGTCCGAGCGGCGCGATGCAGGAGTTGCAGGCGTGCGTGAAGAACGCGTGCATCTCAGGATCGTAGGCCGAGCCGGGCCAGTTGACGCCGCCGCTCAGCGTACCTGATGTGAGCGCGCCGATCGGGCCTTCCACCTTGCTGACAACCGGTGGCAGGAACGCGGGTCCGAGGCGGAAACGCTTGGACGCCTCGAGGCCGGCGGCCTTCAGCTCCGGCGTGAAGTCGATCAGGTCGCTTTCGAGCACGCCGTTTCGCGAATAGGCCGGCGGTTTGGTCGGGAACGGCTGCGTGGGCGACGTTTTCTCGCCGGGCACGTCGGTCTGCGGCACCGGCTTCTCCTCGATCGGCCACACCGGCTGTCCGGTCACGCGGTCGAACACGTAGAGCATGCCCTGCTTGGTCGCCTGGGCCACGGCCTTGACCGGCTTGCCGTTGACGACAATGTCGGCGAGCAGCGGTGCGGCCGGCATGTCGTAGTCCCAGATCGGGTGGTGAACGATCTGGTAGTGCCATTTGCGCTGGCCGGTCTTCAGATCGACGCACACGAGGCTGTCGCCGAACAGATTGTTGCCGGGACGGTGGCCGCCGTAGAGATCCGACGTCGGATCTTCAACGGGCAGATAGACGAGGCCGAGCTCTTCGTCGACCGTAATCTGCGACCACACACCGGTGTTGCCGTTGATCGCCCACGATTCCTTCTCCCAGGTATCAGCGCCGAACTCGCCCGGTCGTGGAATCGTGTTGAACGTCCACAGCAGCTTGCCGGTGCGAACGTCCCATGCGCGAACCAGGCCCTTGGTGTTGTTGTGCGTCTTGACCGTGAGGCCTTCGCGGAACGACGAGCCTACGATGACCACGTCCTTGGCCACGGTCGGCGTCGAGTGGAGGCCGATTTCGCCGGTCTCGAGGTCAATCTGCTGGCCCTTTCCGACGACCGCGCCGACCTTCATGTCGACGACGCCGTTGGTCCCAAATCCGCTGATCGGCACGCCGGTCTTGGCGTTGAGCGAGACCAGCCGATAGCCGGTCGTCACGTAGATGACGCGATCGTCACCCTTGCCGTCGGTCCAGTAGGAGAGACCGCGGCCCGAGAGCTGACGCGGTGCGTTCACCGCACGTGCGCCCTCTTTCTCGGCGTGCACCCAGATCAGCTCGCCGGTCTTGGCGTCGAGCGCGACCACCGACCGGCGCGTGCCTCCGGTCGCGAAGATCATGCCTTTGGCCATCAGCGGCGTGCCTTCGAGCTTGAATTCGGGACGCGTGCCGAGGTTGTCGGTCTTGAACCGCCACGCCACCTCGAGCTGATTGAAGTTGGCGCCGTTGATCTGATCGAGCGGTGAGTAGCGCGAGCCCCTGACGTCGGCGGTGTAGTACGGCCACTCGCCGTTCTTGGTGCTCGGGAATCCCGGGGCCTGTCCCGAGAGGCGGACCGTCAAGCGCGGAGCGGCGGTCATCAGTCCCGCCACGCCCGCGATGGCGGTGGCCGCCAGCACGCTGCGTTTGAATGTTCGTGTCATTTCAGTTTGCCCTTTTTCGATGTGAAGAGGAGTGCCTAGTGCTGCCCGACGCTGGTGTTGCGCGGCGCGTTCGGCAGCGCGAACGCGATGTATTCGCCCGAGTAAATCCCGCCGCTGACGGCGACGACTATGTACTGCTTGCCGTCGGCCATGTAGGTCATCGGCGATCCGCTTTGCGCGGCCGGCAGCCAGACCGCGCCGACCTCGGTGCCGTTGTTCTTGTCGTAGGCGCGCAACATCGCGCCGCGTGGCCGCCCCGGAGGCGCGGTGACCTGCGGATCACCCAGCACGACGAGCGTCTTGGTGACCATCAGGCCGACGCTGCCGTTCTGACCGGTCTTCGGAATGTTCATCCCCTGCAGTGCGGGATTGGTGCGAACGTTGTCGGGCGTGTCGCCGTGCGGCACCTGGAATTTCAACTCGCCTTTGTCGAGATCGATTGCCGCGAGCACGCCGTACGGCGGTTTTACGATCGGCAGCCCTTCGACCTGGAGCCCGCCGCCGCCTCCGGCCGGCGGGGCCGGCGTGCCGGGCGCTCCGGCTGCCGCTGCTCCTCGTCCCCGTCCTCCGCGACCGGCGGCGGCTGCCGCATCTCCTCCCGCTGCCGGCGGTGCGCCCGCGCGACCGCGTCCGGCCAGCGGCGAATCCGCTGCGCTGCCAAATCCGGGTCCGAGTGCCTCGCGGAACTCGGTGCCCTCGACGCCCGACACGTATTTCATGTCGGAGGCGAAGGTGGACGGCGTCTCGCGCAGCGAGAGGCCGCTCACGAACGCCATCGCGGCCTGCGCGTACACGGTGTGTGTTTCAGGGTCGGCACCCGCGCCCGGCCAGTTCGTTCCGCCGCTTGCATTGCCGACGTTGATCGCGCCGCGCAGACCGCCTGTCGTCTTGCCGAGCAGCGGCGGGTTGTACATCCCCGCGACACGGTAGTTCTTCAGGTTCTCGAGCGCCTGTTCGCGCATCGCCGGCGTGAAGTCGATCAGATCGTCGGGCACCTTCAGCCACGGACGGCCGTAGGCCGGCGGCCTGGTCGGGAACGGCTGCGTCGGCGACGTCTTCTCCATGGGCACGTCGGACTGCTGCACCGGACGCTCTTCGATCGGCCAGAGCGGCTGACCGGTGATGCGATCGAACACGTAGAGGTACGACTGCTTGCTCGGCACGGCGACGGCCTTCACCAGCTTGCCGTTGACGTTCGCGTCGAGCAGGATCGGCGCCGACGACATGTCGTAGTCCCAGATCGGATGGTGCACGATCTGGTAGTGCCACTTGCGCTGCCCGGTCTTCAAGTCGACGCACACGATACTGTCGCCGAACAGGTTGTTGCCCGGACGATGGCCGCCGTAGTAATCCGACGTCGGATCTTCGACCGGAAGATAGACGAGGCCGGCTTCCTCATCGACCGTGATTTGCGACCAGACGCCGGTATTGCCGTTGATAGCCCACGACTCGTTCTCCCACGTGTCGTTGCCGAACTCGCCGGGGCGCGGAATCGTGTTGAACGTCCAGAGCAGCTTCCCCGTTCTCGCGTCGAACGCACGCACGAGGCCCTTCGTGTTGTTGTGCGTGGCGACCGTCATGCCTTCCTTGAACGAGGAACCGACCAGGACGACGTTTCCGACGACGGTCGGTGTCGAGTGCAAGCCGATTTCGCCGGTCTCGAGTTCGATCTGTTGTCCCTTGCCGGTGACCGCGCCCTTCTTCAGGTCGACGACGCCGCCTTCGCCGAAGGAGCTGACCATCGCGCCATTCTTCGCGTTGAGCGAGATCAGGCGATAACCGGTGGTGACGTAGAGAATGCGATCGTCGCCCTTGCCGTCGCTCCAGAACGAAACACCGCGACCCGACAACTGCCGCGGGGCGATCGCGGCGCGGTTGCCCTCTCGATAGCTGTGCGTCCAGATCAGCTCGCCGGTGCGGCCGTCGAGCGCGACGACCGAGCGGCGCGTGCCCGCGGTCGTGTAGAGGACCCCCTTGATCGCGAGAGGCGTCCCTTCGAGCTTGTACTCGGGACGCGTGCCAAGATTATCGGTCTTGAATCGCCACGCAACTTCGAGCTGGTTGAAATTGGCAGCGGTAATCTGATCGAGCGGCGAGTACTTGGTGCCGCGCATGTCCGCGGTGTAGTGCGTCCAGTCACCGTTCTTAGTGCTCGGTAGCCCCGCAGGCTGACCGGTGAGCTTCAAGCTCACCAGCAGGACGAGCGAGACGACTGCCACCAAGGACCGAAAGACTCTTCGAGTCATCGAGCGCTCCTGCGTGGGTGTGGATGAGGAAAACGACACTATTGTACGAGAGGCACAATATATGTCGATAGGGCGCCGCTTCAAGTGAAAACTGGCCAACACGCGCTCTCTGTCGTTCAGGTTAACTACGCGTTCGACAAGGGGTTGACCGATCCGGAGCAGCTGCTCGACCGCTATCACACCCTCACGGGATGGAGCGAGGCTCTGCAGCGTGCTGGCGCGGCTCGGGTCGCGGTGGTCCAGCAGTTCCATCGAGACGCATGCGTGACGAGAAACGGGATCGACTACGTTTTTCGCAGCACCGGCATTCCCGCCGCTGTCGCCGCGCTCGGTCCCGACATTGCCCACGTGAACGGTTTGACTTTTCCGCGGCACACGTCGCGGCTGCGCCGGCGTCTTCATCGACAGACCGCAATCGTCGTGCAGAATCATCACGACGGCGGCCCGGTCGGCCGGGCGCCGCTGCTCCGTCTCTTTGGCCGGGCGGCGCGCGGAGCGGCGGACGGGTTTCTCTTCGCCGCCGAAGAGCACGCTGCCTGGTGGCGTCGCGCGGGGTTGATTGCGGCCAGGCAGTCAACGTACTGCGTCATGGAGGCGAGCACGACCCTTCGGCCTCAGCCCCGCGATACGGCGAAGCGGATTGCCGGCCTGAGCGGTTCCCCGGCGATACTCTGGGTCGGCCGCTTGAATGCGAACAAGGATCCGCTGACGCTGCTCGATGGTTTTGAGCGCGCGCTGAGCAGCCTCGATGGCGCGGCGTTGACGATGATCTACAGCGAGAACGATCTCGAGGACGCCGTCAGACAGCGCGTGCTGCGTTCGACGGCGCTGAAGGATCGCGTCCGCCTGATCGGTGCGGTGCCGCACGACCAGATGGCCTCCTTTTACAGCGCCGCCGATCTCTTCGTCGTCGGCAGCCATCACGAGGGGAGCGGATACGCGGTGATGGAGGCGTGCGCCTGCGGCGCGATGCCGGTAGTGACGCGTATCCCGACATTCGCCATCCTGACTGGCAGCGGCTCGATTGGCGCGCTGTGGGCGCCCGGAAACGCCGCCGACTGCGCGCGTGCGCTGGTCGACGCCGGCCGCCTCGATCTGATCGCGGAACGCGCGCGCGTCATGGATCATTTCGAGCGCGCGTTGAGCTGGGATGCGGTTGGCCGTCGGGCGATGGAGATTTACGAGGCGGTCAGTCGGGCACGGGCCTAAGTCCCAGCGTTCCAGTGTTTTACGTTCGTACTTCTGCCTTCTCACTTCTAACTTTTAACTTCTGAGTTCTCTGACATAGACTATCTGAGCCATGCCCTCGAGCGTCCTCGTCGTCGACGATGACCCGAACCTCGTCCGGTTGATGAGCAGGTTTCTCACGCTGGAAGGGTTCGCGGCGGTTCCGGCATCCAACGGCGCCGAGGCGCTGAAATATTTGCGCGACGGTGGCACGGCGAGCGTGATCCTCCTCGATCTGCGCATGCCCGTCATGGACGGGTGGGCGTTTCGTCGCGAGCAGCGCGCCGATCCTGGCCTCGCTGGCATTCCGATCGTCGTGCTGTCCGGAATGGAAATGGACGGCGTCCAGGACATGGCGGCCGCTGCATCGTTCCACAAGCCGGTCAGCTTTCCAGAAGTCGTCGACGTCGTGCGCCGGCTCTGCGAAGTCGCGCATTAGATTCGCAGCGGCGCCATCGCCTCACACCCGCATTGCAGGGCTGAAGCCCTGCACGACACCTGACAGACATTCCCTCGTGATGTAGGGCAAGGCTGGAGGATTCACGCTGGAACCAACTTACGTTTCGCGCGCCGGGTCGATGGAGCCGACGCGGCGTGACGATGACCGGCGGCCGCGGCTTCGCCGAGCGCGGTCAACGTGTAGAGCCGGCGTCCCGGGCGATTCTCGCGCGCGGGGACGAGCGGATCCTCCCGGCGGCTCTGCAGAAGTCCCATCTTCTCGAGACGACCTAAAGCCCGGTACAGCGTGCCGTACGCCGTGAGCAGCCTGGCGTCGCTGGCATCGCCGAGCGTTTTCGCCATTTCGTAGCCGTGGAATTCGTCTTCGCCGTGGCGCCGCAGCGCGGCTGCGGCGATGCAGATCGCGATCTCGAGC
>Ga0306920_100003685_pt1 | contig 19502 bp, 17 predicted proteins | sample flu12Cox44000170_FD_204666 | JGI IMG/M metagenome (GOLD analysis project Ga0306920, IMG submission 204666) | Lab enrichment of tropical soil microbial communities from Luquillo Experimental Forest, Puerto Rico - flux4day.12C.oxic.44.000.170 (v2)... | ecosystem: Environmental > Terrestrial >... | reverse complement strand
AATGGGAAAGAACGAGATCAGGAAAGCCACCATCATGGTCGGCAGGATGCCGTAGCCCAGCCACATCAGCAGGATCGGCGCGAGCGCGACCTTCGGGACGGTCTGCAGCGAGACCATGAAAGGAAAGGCAACGCGCTCGAAAATGCGGGAATAGACCACCGCTATGGCGAGCGGGATGGCAATGGCGACGCTCAAGCCGAACCCGAGCAGGATTTCCTTGAGCGTCACCAGCGCGCTCGAGGCCAGCAGCGGCCAGGAAACCACCATCTTGGCGATGATCGCGGAGAGCGAGGGCAGGATATAATCGGGGACGTGCAATGCGCGCACGGCGATCTCCCACAGTGCGAAGATTGCCGCGAACGCGCCAAGCACCGGACCGTTGCGGTTGATCCATCCGCCCAGCCGGCCGGGCGCCGTGGGCGAGTAGATTTCCTGGGCTGTCGTCATCGTCGTCGCCTTGCGTGTGTGCTTGCCCTGGTCGTAGGTCGGGTTAGCGCGGCCGAGGCATGTCGTGGACACGAACAAGTTGCTCCGCGCGTAACCCGACGGGCGTTTGTTCGCGTGAGCGTCGGGTTACGCGCGGATCACAGCATCGGCGTAGATCGATGGATCACGGGCCGCGCTAACCCGACCTACTTCAGATAGTCGTTTGTGTAGTACGCACCGAGCGGTTTCAGCTCGGGAATTCCGCCGGTCTCCTTGAGCAGCGAGAGATTGGCCTCCCAATCCGCGCTCTCCTGCCAGCCGAGCGGCTTTCCTGCCGGCGCATTGGTCGAGACGACGGTCTCTTCCACCTGGCGATCGAGCACATCCGGGTCCTCGGGCACCTTCATGTGCTTGGCCATGATCGCGGCTGCTTCCTTCGGATTGGCCATGGCATCGCGGTAGCCCTTGGCGGTGGCGCGTAAGAGCTTCGTTACGGTCGGCGCATTCTGCTCGGCGAAGGCGTTGCCGACGATCATCGAGGCGCCGAGCAGATTGAGGCCGAACTCGGAGACGCGCAGGAGGTTGAACTTGATGCCCGCGCGCTTTTCCAGCTGCGGGAGCTCGTTGCTGAGATAGACCGACATGACGTCGATCTTGCGGGTGAGGAACTGTGTGCTGCGCGCCGACGCATCCATCTGGATCTGCTGGATCTTGCCGATATCGACGTGGTTGATGCGGGTGAAAGGCCCGAGCATGTCGCCAAAGGTCTCTCCGACCGAGATCGCCAAACGCTTGCCTTCCAGATCCTTCGGCGTCTTCAGCGGCACGTCGGGGAACGAGATCACGCCCATCGGGGCGCGGGTCTGATAGAGCGCAACCACCTTGACCGGCAGTCCCTGGCTGACGGCTTGTGCCGCCGACACCGCCGGGCCGTAGCCGAATTTTTCGTTCCCGCTTGCAAGCAGCTTGAGCACGGTCTGGGCGCCGGAGCCTTCCGCAAGCTCGATGTCGAGACCTTCCGCCCGGTAGTAGCCCTTGTCGAGGGCGACGAACAGCGGCGCATATTCTCCCTTGAGCTTCCAGGTGAAGCGCACGTTGAGCTTTTCCGGCGTCTGTGCCCAAGCCTGCGGGGTTGCGCCGATGGCAAAGCCCGCCGCCAGCGCCGCGACTGCGGCCATTCGGCACAGAGTTTGCGTCTTGGCTCTCATGCGGTCACCTGCCGGGTTGCACCGGGCGCATAATGCTGCAAACCTGAGCACTTGTCATGACATCGGTGCCATTCGTGCTGAACGGGAGACCGTGGCGCGAGGACGCGGCCTCGCCCAGCATGACCGTTCTCGACTGGCTGCGCACACGCGCGCGCCTCACCGGCACGAAGGAAGGCTGCGCGGAGGGCGATTGCGGCGCGTGCACCATCGTGCTCGGCCGCGAGCGCGCAGGATCGCTGCACTATGATGCGGTCAATTCCTGCCTGATGCTGCTGCCGCAGCTCGCGAACTGTCACGTCCTCACCATCGAGGGCCTCGCGGCTGCGGACGGCAGCCTGCATCCCGTGCAGCAGGCCATGGTCGATGCGGATGCCACCCAATGCGGCTTCTGCACGCCCGGCATCGCGATGGCGATGTTCGCGTTTCATCATGGCGGCGAGGGCGCCGACGACGCCCTCATCCACGAGGCGCTTGCCGGCAATCTCTGCCGCTGCACCGGCTACCGCTCGATTGTCGAGGCATGCCGGCGCATCGCCCATGGTCCTGCGGATCGCTTCGTCGCCCGGAAGGAGAGCGCCGTTCATGCGCTTGCGGCGCTGCCTTCATGCACGGATTATCGCGCCGGCGGACAGGTTTTCTTGCGCCCGCAGTCCCTGGATGAGCTGCTCGCGGCGCTCGAGCAATGGCCGCATGCGCTGCTGCTTGGGGGCGGCACCGACCTTGGACTGCGTGCCAGCAAGGACCGCGAGACATTTCCGGCGGTGATCGCGCTTGAAGCGGTGCGCGAGCTGCAGGCGATTGCAACTCTGCCCGGCGCGCTCGAGCTCGGCGGCGCGGTGACATACAGCCAGGCACTGCCTCACATCGACCGCCACTTCCCCTTCTTCGGCGCCCTCGTGCGCCGCATCGGCTCGCGCCAGATCCGCAATCTTGGCACCATCGCCGGCAATCTCGCCACCGCCTCCCCGATCGGGGACACCATTCCCTGCCTGATCGCCCTCGACGCCAGCGTGAAGCTGGTCTCGGCCACGGGCGAGCGCGTCATGCCCGTTGAATCGTTCATCACCGGATATCGCAAGACTGCCCTGCGTGAAGGCGAGGTGATCGCCGCCATTCGCATCCCGTTGCTTCAGGAGGGTGTGGAATTTGCCTGCTACAAGCTCTCGAAGCGCTTCGATCAGGACATCTCGACGGTGATCGCGGCCTTCCGTCTCGATTGCCGTGGCGGCCGGGTGAATGAGCTGCGTGCGGCCTATGGCGGAATGGCGCCGCGCGCCATGCGCGCAGCAAATGTGGAGGCAGCGCTGCGCGGCCGGCCCTGGAACGCTGCAAGCCTCGCCGAAATCGACGCCGCGCTCGCGCGCGACTTCACGCCCATCTCGGACCACCGCGGCGGCGCCGTCTATCGTCTGCGCGCCGCGAGCAATCTCATCCGCCGCCTGCAATTGGAAACCACATTGGACCTCCCCATGCGCGTGGAGGCGCTGTGAGCAAGCCGCTCGGACGCATTCACGGCGGCGTGCATGCCGCCGTCCGCCACGACAGCGCGGTCGGGCACGTCACCGGTGCTGCGCGCTATCTCGATGATGTCCCCAATGTACCGGGGACGCTGGAGGCGGCGCTGGTGCTCAGCCCGCATGCGCATGCCCGCATCGGGAAGATCGATTTTTCTCGAGCGCTTGCCGCACCCGGCGTGGTCGCGGCGATCGGCGCTGACGACATTCCCGGCCGGAACGATATCGCTCCCATCCGCGACAACGAGCCGGCATTGGCAATGGGCCGCGTAGAGTACGAAGGCCAGCCGGTGGCGGCGATCGCGGCGGCGACGCTCGATCAGGCGCGTGCGGCGGCAAAGCTGGTCGAGATCGATTACGAGGTGCTGCCTGCCGTGCTCACGATTGAGGAAGCGATGACGCGCCAGAGCTACGTTTCCCCGCCGCAGCACATGGGGCGCGGCGAGGTCGAGCCCGCGCTCGACTCGGCGCCGCATCGCCTGTCCGGCGAATTGCGCTGCGGCGGTCAGGACCATTTCTACCTGGAAGGACAGATCGCGCTTGCGGTGCCCGGCGAGGCCGGAGACATCTCGGTGTGGAGCTCAACCCAGCATCCGACCGAGGTCCAGCATGGCGTGGCGCATCTCCTCGGGATTCCCTTCAACGCGGTGACGGTCGAGGTGCGGCGCATGGGCGGCGCGTTCGGCGGCAAGGAGAGCCAGGCCACCATTGTTGCCGGGATTGCCGCCGTGCTGGCGTGGAAGGCGCGCGCGCCGGTGAAGCTGCGATTGCCGCGCGACGACGACATGCGCGCGACCGGCAAGCGCCATCCCTTCCTGTTCCGCTACGACGTGGGCTTCGATGCCGAGGGGCACATCCTTGCGCTCGACCTCGTGCTCGCCGCCAACGGCGGCAGCGTGGCGGACCATACGCCCGCCGTGCTCATCCGCGCGTTGTGCCATGCGGACAACTGCTACTTCATCCCGAACGTGCGCCTGCGCGGGCTGCCCTGCAAGACCAACACGGTGTCGAACACGGCCTTTCGCGGTTACGGCGGGCCGCAGGCGATGCTGGCGATCGAGGTCATCGTCGAGAGGGTGGCCCGACAGCTCGGTCTTGCCGTCGACGACGTGCGCCGGCGCAACTGTTACGGCGCCGGCCGCAACGATGTGACGCCCTATGGCATGAAGGTCGAGGACAACATCATCGAGCAGGTCCTCGACGAGCTCGACCGCAGCGTCGATCTTGCCGCCTGGCGGCGCGCGGTCGCGGAGTTCAACCGCGCAAGCCCGGTGCTCAAGAAGGGTCTTGCCACCATGCCGGTGAAGTTCGGCATCTCGTTCAACCGCGCCGCGCTCAACCAGGCCGGCGCCCTCGTTCACGTCTATACCGATGGCAGCGTGGTGCTCAATCACGGCGGCACCGAGATGGGGCAGGGGCTGTTCATCAAGGTTGCGCAGGTGGTGGCCGAGGTATTCCAGATTGATCTTGCCAACATTCGCGTCTCCGCAACCAGCACGGCCAAGGTGCCGAACACGTCGCCGACGGCGGCATCCTCCGGCTCCGATCTCAACGGAATGGCGGCCCTGGCCGCCTGCGAGGAGATCAAGGCGCGCCTGACCGGCGTGGCGGCGGAGCACTTCGCCGTGCCGGAGAGCGATGTCCTGTTTGCATCAAACCGAATCTACGCCGGCAATCGCAGCCTCTCGTTTGCCGAGCTTGCCGCGCTCGCCTGGGAGAAGCGCGTGCCGCTCTCGGCCGCCGGCTTCTATCGCACGCCGAAGATCCACTGGGATGCCGCCAGCAATACCGGGCGTCCGTTCTATTATTTCACCTACGGGGCGGCGGCTGCCGAAGTCGCGGTCGATACCTTCACCGGCGAGACGCGCGTACTGCGCGCCGAGCTCGTCCAGGACTGCGGCCGCTCGCTCAATCCCGCCATCGATCTCGGCCAGATCGAAGGCGCCTTCGTGCAGGGCATGGGTTGGCTGACCACCGAGGAGCTCGACTGGGATGCGGCGGGGCGGATGCGCACGCACGGGCCCTCGACCTACAAGATTCCCGGGAGCCGCGACGTTCCACCTATCTTCAATGCGCGCATCCTTGCCGACGCGCCCAACCGCGAGGCCACCATCTTCCACTCCAAGGCGGTTGGCGAGCCGCCGCTGATGCTCGCGATCTCGGTGTTTCTTGCCATCCGCGATGCCATCGCAAGCCTTGCCGATTACCGTTTCGCGCCTTCCCTTGACGCGCCGGCCACGCCCGAGCGGGTGCTGGCTGCGGTCGATGCGATGCGACGGCGCGCCGCGCAGTGATCAGGGCCCGCAGCTTGAATCGATTGACGGCTGCACGGCGCCACCTGAAAGTGAGCAGCCGCAATGACCGATGAACCAATCCCTGCCGGGACCACCTTGCTGCTGAGAGGTGGCCGGGCACTGACACCGGGCACGGATTGGCATGATCCGCCGGAAGTGGACATTGCTGTTGCCGGCGACAGGATCGCCGGCGTCCACCCGGGTTACCGGCGCGGTGCAGATCAAAACCTTGAGGTGATCGATGCGCGCCATCATCTCGTGCTGCCCGGATTTGTGAACGCGCATTATCATTCCCACGACGTCCTGGCGAAAGGCACGCTCGAGGAGGTCCCGCTCGAGTCATGGCGGCTCTATGCGTTGCCGCCGCAATACCCGCCGCGCTCCACGGAAGAGGTCTACGCGCGAACCTTGCTCGGTGCGCTCGAATGCCTGCGCTCGGGGATGACGACGATACAGGACATGCTGACGCTCTATCCTTACGAGGAGCGTCACATGAACGCGGTGATGAAGGCCTACGCGGAGGTCGGCATCCGCGTCGTATTCGCTCTGCAATATGCGGACCGCAAGGGGATCGAAACCGTACCGTTCTGGAAGGACACATTCCCGGACGAGCTGCATCCGCTCCTCTCGACCGCCGCCGAGCCGGAACGGCAGCTGGATCTGATCGGACATTTCGAGGCGACGCGTCTGAAATTCCCGCCGCCGCCGCGCGTGTCGTGGGCGCTTGGGCCTTCGGCGCCGGAGCGATGCTCGCCAGCACTGATGCAGCGCACAGTGGAGCTGGCGCGCCGCTACGATATTCCGGTCTACACGCACATTTACGAATCACGCGGCATGGCGCTGCAGGCACGCCTGACGTTGCCCGAATACAGCGGGCTTTTGATCCGCCGATTGGCCGAGGAGGGCGTTCTCGATCCGCGGCTCAATTTTGCTCACAGCGTATGGCTGTCATGCGAAGAGATCGATCTCCTGGCCGAGCACGGTGCCGGGGTCGTGCTCAATCCGCAGGGAAACCTCAAGATGAAATGCGGCATTGCGCCCATCCGCACGCTGCAGGATGCCGGCGTCCGGATCGGGCTCGGCTGCGACAATTGCAGCTGCTCCGATGCGCAGAACATGTTCATGGCCATGAAGCTTTTTGCGTTGCTGGCGGCCGTCAGCGATCCCGTTCCGGGGCCACCGCAGGCGGTTGCAGCGCTGCGCGCCGCCACCGAGGCCGGAGCGCAGGGCGCACGCCAGGGCCACGCGCTGGGGCGCATCGCGCCGGGGTTGAAAGCGGACCTGACAGTCATAGACCTGCGCGACCCGTCGTTTTCCCCCATGAACAGCGCGGCGCGCCAGCTCGTCCATATCGAAGCCGGTCGCGGCGTGCGCCATGTCATCGTCGACGGCAAGGTCGTGGTGCGGGACCGGCGGCTCGAGAGGGTGGACGAGTTGACGATCTACGAAGCGGTCAAGGCGGTGATGCAGCAGTTCCGACGCGATTTCACGACGATCTCGCAGCGGGTCGCGAAGCTGCAGCCATGGCTCGACCGCGCGCACCGCCGGATCATGGCGGCCGAGCTCGATATCGAGCGCCTGCCTTTCGCAAGCAGCTGAGGCGCGGAGCATCAGCATGAAACTTTCGCGCCGACACCTCCTGCAGCTATCAGCGGGCGCGCTCGCGCTCGCGCCTATCCGTTCCACGGCGAGAGGACAGAGCTATCCGTCGCAGCCCATTCATTTCGTCGTACCGTTCCCGCCCGGTGGCGTGAGCGACGTCATTGCGCGGCAGGTGGGTCAGTGGCTGTCGGACCGATTGGGCCAGCCGTTCGTGATCGAGAATCGCGGCGGCGCCGGCGGCAACATTGGTACCGAAGCGGTCGTGAACGCGCCCGCCGACGGCTACACGCTGCTGCTGGACGGCTCCGTCAATGCCGTCAACGCGACGCTCTATCCAAACCTGCGCTTCAATTACCTGCGCGACATGTCGCCTGTGGGCAGCGTGTTTCGAGCGGCCCATATCATGGAGGTCCCGCCATCGTTTCCCGCCAAGACAGTCCCTGAGTTCATCGCCTATGCCAGGGCGCACCCGGGCGAGATCAACATGGCATCGGCCGGCGTGGGCACGCTCTCGCATATGGCCGGCGAGCTGTTTTGCCTCCTTGCCGGGCTCAAGCTTGTTCACGTGCCGTATCGAGGCGCAGGACCGGCGCTGACCGACCTGCTTGCCGGGCAGGTGCAGGTGATGTTCGACAATGCCGCCACCTCGACCGAGCATGTGCGCGCCGGCCGGCTGCATGCGCTCGCAGTGACCACGTCGAGGAGAATAGACGCGCTGCCGGAGGTGCCGAGCGTGGGCGAGTTCGTTGCTGGCTACGAGGCGAGCAATGTGAATGGCATTGCTGTGCCCGCGATGACCCCCGCCGAAATCATCATCAAGCTCAATACCGAGCTCAACGCCATCCTCGACGATCCCCGAACCAAGGCTCGGTTTGCCGAGCTGGGGGGTGCTGCGATGATTGGCTCGTCCACCGATTACGCAAGGTTTCTCGCCGATGAAACCGACAAATGGGCGAGGGTCGTGAAAGCGGCCGGCATGAAGCCGGATTAGTGTGAATTCCGCTCAGATTGAATGTCAATCGTCATTGCCGGGCTTGACCCGGCAATCCATCCTTCTTCGCAAGAAGATGGATGCGCGGGTCGATGCCCGCGCATGGCGTGGAGAGTGTTGGTTCAATTCCAGCGGAACCCACTCTGGAGCGGGCGCCGAGGCTATTTTTCCCGCACTTCGAGATGCCCGTCGCCCTCGAGCGTCGTGAGATCGATGCGGGCCACGCAGGTCACCGGAACGTAGTCGAGCGTGAAATCCCCCACCAGCCGGATCTCGGCCGACCCGTTGTCGCCCTCGATGGCGCGCAGGTCGGAGCGCTCCCGATCGACGCTGAACCCGACCTCGGTGCCGCCGCGCGTGTCGGTGAACTTGATCAGAACGTAGCCGTTCGCGATGCTCTCCTTGAGCGCCTCGCGCGTCTTGTTGCGCACAGTGGCCGTGACCGGGTGCGTGCCATTGGACAGAAATTGGACCAGCTCGTTCATGCAGCTATTCCTCGCGATGCACTTCCGGGGATCACGGTTGTCGGCGCAAGCCCCGTAATGCCTCAGGTCGGGCTTGGCAGCAATATCGGAAGCGAGCATTCTTGGCTCGAGACGGCGCTGGTAGCCGAGGCTGCGACGCCGGTGAAGCCGCCAGAGGGAGGAAGCAATGACGAGGATGCTTGCGGCGCTGTTGTCCTGCTGGTGCGGTTGCGCCTTTGCCCAGACCGCTCAGGAGCTGATCGACAACGGCAAGAATCCCGAGAACGTCACCACGTTCGGCATGGGCTATCGCCTCAACCAGTACAGCCCGCTGGGCCAGATCAACAAATCGAACGTGAAACGGCTGGTGCCGATCTGGAGCACGAGCCTGAGCAACGATGCCGGCGAGCTCTCGCAGCCGACCATCTACAACGGCGTCATGTACGTGGTGAACGGGCACTGGACGTTTGCGCTCGACGTCGCCACCGGCCAGCAGATCTGGCGCACGCCGGTTGAATACGAGCGCGCCGCGGCGCGCGTCGGCCAGCCCGGCGTGATCATGCGCGGGGGCGCGACCATCTACGACGGCAAGCTCTTTCGCGAGACCATCGACTGCCACGTGCTTGCCCTCGACATGAAGACCGGCAAGGAGCTCTGGAATGAGAAATTTGCCGACTACAAGGAGGGCTACACCGGGATCATCGCTCCCCTCATCGCCAATGGCGTCGTGATCACCGGGGTGGCCGGCGGCGATCGCACCACGCGCGGTTTCCTCGACGGCTGGGATCCGCAGACCGGCAAGAAGCTCTGGCGCCGCCACACCATTCCTGCGCCCGGCGAACCCGGCTCTGAGACCTGGCCGAAGGACATGCCGGATGCCTGGAAATACGGCGGCGGGGCGACCTGGCAGAATGGCGCATACGATCCGGAGCTTGATCTCGTCTACTGGGGCACGGGCAATGCCGAACCATACAATCCCGCCTATCGCGGCGGCGCCGACAGCCTTTACACCGCAAGCGTGATCGCCATCCGCCCGAAGACCGGGGAGCTCGTCTGGCACTATCAGTACATTCCCAACGAGAGCTTCGACTTCGACGGCACGGCGGAGCCGGTGCTGGCAGACCTGCGCATCGACGGCCAGGTGCGCAAGACACTCTTGAACGCGAACAAGAACGGCTTTTTGTATGTGATCGACCGCACCAACGGGAAGCTGATCGCGGCGCATCCGTTCGTGAAGGTCAATTGGGCCTCCCACATCGACCTCAAGACCGGCCGGCCGGCGCTGACCGACATCTACGATCGCGCCGTGAAAGGCGAGACGGTGGAAATCTGGCCGTCGCGCGGCACCAACGCATCCCTGACGGCATTCAATCCGAAGACCGGTCTCGTCTACGTGAACTCCTGGGAGATTCCCCGCATTCTGAAATACACGAAGTTCGAGTTCGTGCTCGGGCAAGGCTCGACCGGGGTGGAGACGAGCTTCCGCACGCCCGCTCCCGGCGAGCCGTGGGGCTATCACATGGCGTTCGATCCGCTCACCGGCAAGGCGCAATGGAAGGTGCCGGTGACCGGCACCGTGCTTTCCGCGGGCATGCTTGCAACCGACGGCGGGCTCCTGTTCACCGGGCGCGTGAACGGCGATTTCATTGCGCTCGACCAGGCCACTGGCGAGAAGCTCTGGCAGTTCAAGACCGGCTCGGGCATCAATTCCCCGCCCATCACCTACACGCACCAGGGCCGGCAATACGTGACGGTTCTCTCCGGCATCGGCGGCGTCCTCAACCGGGTGATGAAGGTTGCCGACAACGTGCCCACCGGCGGCTCGGTATGGACGTTTGCGTTGATGCCGGAATAGGAGGGGACGGCGGCGGGACTTTATGAATGTTGCAGTCGCGGCGAGCCTCGCGCTGGCCTTGCTTTGCGCGAGCATCCATGCGCAGGAGGCGACGCCGCAGTTCCCGCCGGAGCAGATCGCAAAGGGCGGCGCGCTGTTTGCGCGCCACTGCGCCACCTGCCACGGCACGCGCATGCGCAATCCGCAATGGGCGATCGATCTGCGGACATTTCCGCACAACGCACATGCACGCTTCGTCGATTCCGTGACCTACGGAAAACGCAACATGCCGCCCTGGGATGACGTGCTCGCTCCCGCCGATATCGAGGCGCTGTGGGCCTATGTCAGCGCGGGCGAGACGGGGGAGTGATCCTGCGTCGTTGGCTCTTGGCCATCGATGTGTCGGGGAGCCCACAATGCATTGCAAAAACTTAGAGCCCGCGACGGCGTAAAGGATCTTTTGGAATGAGCGAGCGGGGCCTCGGGTGGTCTGACCGCCTGCGCTCGTCTATCGCTGTAAAGCGCGCGTCACAGCGTCCGGCTCCGAGGCGATCACCTTGAGGAGAACGCGCGCCGGCCCCGCCGGTCGGCGATGCCCTTGTTCGTAGTTGCGGATCGTCTCCACGGAGAACCCGTAACGCGCCGCAAACTGCGCCTGGGTCAAACCCAGCCGCCGACGAATCGCCCGCACATCCTCAGCCGCAGGTGGCGGAACAACTCGCTTCGCGCGGCCCAACTCGCGGGCGGAAAAAACCGGTGCGGTATCCGGATCCGCCGCAATCTGCTTCGCAATTTCGCGGTCCGTCGTCGCTGCCACACGCTGCCAATCGACCTTTGAAAGGTCGAGATCAGCCCGCGTACGCCGCACGATAGGCATCACGCTCTCTCCTGTTAGCCACGCGCAAACTGATGATCCTTCGAGCGGCGCTGCGATCGGTGTACACGCAAACCAGAACCTGCCCTGCCACGCGACCGCGCTGTGCAGTTACGTCGTTTCCGCGGCGCCGAGTACTTGCCAGTGCCGAAACGCTTCAAGGACGACAGTGTCAGTTTCCGCTCTATGAAGCTTCAGAAATTCCGTTAGCGCTGCATCGAGCTCTGCAGCCGTTTCCGCTCGCCGGCGCCTCTCACGCATGGCCAACCAAGCGCCTTGAAGCGCAGCAAGTCTGCTTTTCTGCCCGTCGGTCATGGATCCGCTGGTCGGTACTTTTGCAATGCCGAGCGATGACGGCTCGCGCGCGCGCTCAAGAAGCCGCTTCCCTTACCGCACGTTTGCCTGCGCCCAGTCGTCGACCAGCCGGGCAATGTCGAGATTGTTCTTCTCGATCATGACCATGTGGCCATTGCCGCGGATGCCCTTGTCCTGCAGGCGGATGTATTCCGTCTTCACTCCCGCCTGGTTGAGATATTTCGCGGTGCAATGGTCGTAGACCTGGTGGTAGGAGGCCTCCGCCGCCATGATCACGACCGGAATGCCCTTGAGGTTGACGAGCTGGCGCGCCGGCGCCTTCTGCATCCAGCACACGAAGAGATCCGGTCCGTCGGGCTTGCTCTCGCGCTCAATCGCAAGCTCGCTCGCATCCTTGATCGGCGGATCATAGGTGATCGGGATGTCGGTCGGCCCGAAGGCGCGCTGCTTGCCGGTGCCGATGATGGTCGCCTCGAACGGCGGCCCGGCCGGCTCGATGGCGATGATCGCCTTGACGCGCTGCGGCCGCGCATCCGCGATCAGCCAGCCGAAGGCGCCGGACTGCGAGTGCGTCAGCACAATCGCCGGCCCGATGCGGTCGAGCAGCGCCGCGCCTGCATCCTTGTTGCGCTGCTGCGTCTCCTCGTTGGATATGAGCGTCTCCACCTGCGTGGCGTAGAAGGCATCGAAGACCGGATCGCCCATCTTGCCCTTGCCCGCGCCGTCGCCCGGCCACTGCGTGTGCAGCTTCGCCTGCGGCCAGTTGCCGTCGCTCGCAATAGCGGTGAACTGGAACTGCTCGCCCTTGGCGGTGAACATCCGCGTCGCGCCGTCGCCGGGATGCCAGGCGGAGCGGCCGCGCATCGGCTGCTCCAGCATGTAGACCACGTAGCCCTGCTCAACGAAATATTCGGCCCAGCCCTTGCGTCCGTCCGGGGTGCCCATCCAGTTGGTGGCGGTCTGTCCGGCACCGTGAATGAGCACGAGCGGGTAGGGCCGGCGCTGGTCCTTCGGCGCCAGCACCTCGACATAGGCCTGGCCCGCCATGATCTCCTTGCCCGGCTCGCCGACGTATTTGCCGCCGACATAGAAATAGCCCCGCTGCGCGACTGCAGATTGGTCGACGGCCGGCACCGGCAGCTTCGGCGGCTCCGCGCGCACCGGCGCAGACGCGAGGACGAGCGCGCAGAGCGCGAGCCCGCTGATGCGTGAAATGCTTCCCATGATGCCTCTCCGTTGCCGTCGGCCAGCAACTTCTGATGTTGTGCAATGAGGAAGCCTGACGCCCCCGTTCGGATGATGTCAATAGATTGGGGTTTCAGGCCTCGGCTTCGATCATGCGCTGGATCATCAGGCGCGCGCGCGCGGGCGCGTGATCGATGGCGAGCTTCACGTATTCGCGCACGCCGGTCGCTTCCTGCTGCTCCTGGATGGCCGCGAGAAGCTCGCGATCCTCCTCGAACGTCTGCCGGTAGACGCGCGCAATATCGGCATCGACCTCGGCAATGCGGACCGCATAATTGCGCAGGTGAAGCCAGAAATAGTGCGTCGAGCCTGCGGTTTCCGGAGTGAGAAAATTGTAGGTGAAGGAGCGGAATCCTCCCTCCTTCGCCTTTTCCGTAAGCTCGCCGCCGGTGTCGACGGCGCCGAAGTCCACATACGAGGTGGACGGCAAATGGAGGTGATAATACTGCCAGCGGTCGATGTTGCCCTTGAAGCCTCCGTAGGTCTTCATGATGGGCACCGGCTCGGCGTTGGTCACCCATCGAGAGGCGACGATGTGACCTTCATCGTGCTCGACCTTGACCGGCACGTCCTCCCCGCCGGAATTGCCGATCGTGCGCTTGTGAACGTAGCTGGTGTGGGCGGGATCGACGAGATTGTCGGTGAGGTTGAGATAGCTCGTTGGAAAATGCAGATATTGGCCGTCGACGAGTCCCCATCCGGGCTTGCCATGCTGGGGAATGTCAATGATGCGGGAGGTGTCGGCCGCCGCGGGATCGCCCGCCCACAGCCAGACCGCATTGTATTTCTCGAACAGTGCGAACTTTCTCAGCCTTGCCGCCGGCGGGATCGGCGGCTGGCCGGGGACGCGGACGCACTTGCCGGAGCTGTCGTACTGCATGCCGTGATAGCCGCACTGGAGCAGGTCGCCGACGAGCTCGCCGCGCGAGAGCGGCGCGAGCTTGTGCGGGCAGCGATCAACAAATGCCACCGGCGTGCCGTCTGTGGTCCGAAACATCACCACCGGCTCGCCCAGGATGCGACGCGAGAAGAGCGAGCGGCCAAGCTCGCTGCTCCATGCCGCCACGTACCAGGCATTGCGAACAAACCGTCCATTGAGCTGACCGCTCATCGTCCTCACCCACTATGGTTCACCGAGCGGAACATGCTTCAGGCGCGTGCAGCCGCAGCTATATCCTTAAGCAAAAGCCTCGGATATATGGAACAACGAGCGTGATGCTGCCGGCATGTTCTTTGCTATCCTCGGCTGCAAGGGGCGGCATCGCGGAATGCAGGAGGGACAATTCAAGATGCGTAGTACTCCCAGGACAACGGCCCTTGCGGCGACGGTCGGGCTCGTTCTTGCAGCCGCGTGCTTCGACAGCCCGGTACTGGCGCAGCAGCCGATCAAGTTCTCGCTCGACTGGAAGTTCGAGGGGCCTGCGGCGCCATTCACGGTGGCAATCGACAAGGGATTCTTCAAGGCCGAGGGGCTCGATGTCACCATCGATACGGCTCCCGGCTCGCTCGAGCCGCTTAACCGCGTCGCCCCCGGCACCTACGACATGGGGATCGGCGACATCAATTCGTTGATCAAGTTCCGCGATGCCAATCCGGGCGCGCCGATCCGGGCCGTGTTCATGTTCTACAACAAGCCGGCCTTCTCCGTTGTCGCACGCAAGAGCCTCGGCGTGACCAAGCCCAAGGACCTCGAAGGCAAGAAGCTTGGTGCGCCGGCGGCAGACGGCGCCTACGCGCAGTGGCCCATCTTCGTTGAGGCCAACGGCATCGATGCCTCCAAGGTGACGATCGAGAACATCGGCTTCCCGGTGCGCGAGCCGATGCTCCAGAAAGGCGAGGTCGCCGCCATCTGCGGCTTCTCGTTCTCCTCCTTCATCAATCTGAAATCGATGGGCGTGCCGGCCGACGACATCGTGGTCATGCTGATGGCCGACTACGGCGTCAATCTCTACGGCAATGCCGTGTTCGTGAATCCCAGGTTCGCCGCTGACAAGCCCGAGGCCGTGAAGCGTTTCCTGCGCGCGCTGGTCAAGGGGATGAAAGAGACGGTGAGCACTCCCGAGACCGCAGTCGACTCTGTGCTCAGGCGCAACGATGTCGTCACCAAGCCCGTCGAGCTCGAGCGGCTGCGCATGGCGATCAAGGACAATATCCTCACCGCCGAGGTGAAAGCCGACGGCTACGGCGGGGTCAATATGGATCGGCTGGCGAAAGCGATCGACCAGATCGCGCTCACCTATCAGTTCAAGAACGGCAAGCCGAAGCCGGCCGATATCTTCGATGTATCGTTCCTGCCGCCCGCGGCCGAGCGGAAGGCGAACTGAGCGCTTCGGCCTCCTCGCCTGATCGGGGGTGGGAGTGACGCGCGGCGAGCTCCAGGTCCGCCTCGCACCCTGGCTTTACACGGCGGTGCTGCTGCTCGTCTGGGAGGCGGCAGTGCGGCTGTTTGGCATTCCGGTGTTCTTTCTGCCGCCGCCGACGGTGATCGCGCAGGCCTTCGTCGATTTCTGGGGGCCGATCTATCGCAACTCGCTGTTTACGCTCTCCACTACGCTCATCGGCTTCGGCATGGCGGTGGGCTTCGGCCTGCTGCTCGGGCTCATGGTCGGCTGGTCGCGCTCGATCTATGCCGGCGTCTACCCGATGATGATCGGGTTCAACGCCATCCCGAAGGTCGCGGTGGTGCCGATCCTGGTGCTGTGGTTCGGCATCGGCTTCATTCCGGCGGTGCTGACCGCCTTTCTGATCTCGTTCTTTCCCATCGTGGTGAATGTAGCGACCGGGCTTGCCACCATGGAGCCCGAGCTTGAGGATGTGCTCAAGGCGCTCGGCGCCTCGAAGCTCGACATCATGCGCAAGGTCGGCATCCCGCGCACGTTGCCGTATTTCTTCGGCTCGCTGAAGGTCGCCATCACGCTTGCATTCGTCGGCTCGGTGATCTCGGAAAGCATCGCGTCGAACAACGGCATCGGCAACCTGATGTTGCAGGCGCAGGCGCAGTTCAAGGTGCCCTTGATTTTCGCGGGCCTGGTTGCGCTCGCGGTAGAAGGCATTGTGATGTACTGGCTGATGGCGATCCTGGAGAGCAGCACGACCGGCTGGGCACAGCGCTCCGGGTTCGCCCGGACGTAGGCTAACGATTTGTTGGTTCGATCCCACGGCGGCTGAGGCTATTTTGTGTTCCTCGCGGGCTTCTTGCTTGCGGTCATGGTCCAGCCGGTATCGTTGACGTCGAAAATGATCCCGTTCGGATCCTTGAACTTTCTTTCGAAGCCCTCGTCGCCTTCCTCGCCAAGGTCGAAGAAGAACTGGCCGCCCGCCGCCTCGATCGCCGCCTGCTGCGCCTTGAGATCGTCGGCCTGGAACCCGAAATGATGCAGGCCGACGAAAGACCCCGGATCCTTGAGCCCCGATCCCGCCTCGCTCTTGTACTGCAGCAGCGCGAGGTTGACCTCGCCGTCGCTCATGTAAATGCGGCGCGCGGTCGGGCCCTCGGACATCTCGGAGCGGCTCAGCCCTAACGCCTTCTGATAGAAGTCCGCGGTTTTCTCAAGGTCCTTCACCACGAGGGCGATGTGCCGAATGCGTGCCATGACGTTTTGCTCCTTCGAATGTCCGCGGTGCTGAGTAGCAGCTTTGGGAGCCGGCGCCCATGTCATACTCTGCCCCCAATTTCGACACAGGCCCCATGTACAGAGCCCCTATCCACGACGCGGGGGGTATTGGCCATGTATCGACTGCTATGTCTGACCATTGTGGCTGTATGCGTCACTTTCGGCTCCTTCCTCACCAGCGCACCGGCGCAGATCACCGGAGTGCAGATCAAGCTCACTGAGAATCAGATCGAGAGGTTTATCGCTGCCCAGGACGACATGTCGGCGGTAGTGGAAAAGATGGACGAGGCATCTTTCGAACACGCCAGCAGCGAGTACGATGCCGAGCTCGATGCGGTCGCCAGGAAGCATGGCTTCAAGGACGTTGCGGAGTTCGACGGGGTCGCCACCAACATTTCCATGGTAATGGCGGGGATCGATCCAGAAACGAAAGTATTCATCGAGCCGCAAGTGGCGATCAAGAAGGAAATCCAGGATGTGAGTTCCGACCAGTCAATTTCGCCACGCGAAAAGAGAAAACTGCTGGAACAGCTCAACGAGGCGTTTAAAGCCGCGGAGCCCATACGGTTCCCAACCAACATCGAGCTGGTGCAAAAATATTACAGTGAGCTTGAGTTGACGAGTATTGGTCCTGATGACGATAGCCGTTCGGCTTCCAGCGTCGTGCAGACAATTACCGAAGCCAAGTAAGTCTTCAGGCCGGGCGTTCGAGAAGCTCTCTCGCCTCCTTCAGGTCGGCAGATGGTAGGTTGGGTCGAGTTCTTCACGAGATCCAACATCTCGCTGCACGCCCGACGTTGGGTCTCGCTCACTCGATCACCTCATCGGCCCGGGCGAGCAGCGTCGGCGGCACGGCAATGCCGAGCACTTTGGCGGTCTTGAGATTGATCACCAGATCGAACGTTGTCGGTTGCTCGACCGGAAGATCAGCGGGTTTGGCTCCTTTGAGTATTTTGACCACGAAGAGGGCGGTCGTTCGAAACGCCTCTGCAAAAGAAACGCTGTACGACATCAGCCCGCCGGCTTCCGCAAACGGTCGGAAGGCTGTTGCCGCCGCTAATCGATGCTTGAGAGCCAGCTCAGCGAGTAGCTTGGCGCCCAAACTGCCTTGCACGACAACGGCGTCCGCGCCCTGCTGCTTCATGGTCGCGAATGCAGCATCAACGTCGCTCGGTGAACCTACCGGTATGACCGGAGCAATCTCGACACCTGCGATTTGCCCGGCCTGCTGGATCTGATCGAGGATAGCCTTGGAAGATATGTCGACGGCATTGATAAGGGCGCCGATGCGCAGTGCCGATGGCAGCATGTCATGGAACAGCTCGACACATTTGCCATGTAGCTCCGATGTTATCACCGAAACCCCGGTCATGTTGCCGCCGGGTCGAGCCAGGCTGGCTACCAGACCGCTGCGGACCGCGTCGCCAGCGTTGAAGACAATGGGGATATCACGGGTTACCTGCTGCGCTGCATGCGCGGAGGGTGTGAGCAGTGCTATGATCACATTCACTTTGGCTGCCGCGAGCTCCGAAGCGAGCCTGGGAAGCTGATCGGTTCGGCCTTCTGCCGATTTGAAATCGAGCTCGAGATTCTGCCCTTCGGCATAATCGGATTTACGCAGTTCTTCGCGCAAAACGGACCGGAAAGAAGCTACATACGCTGAATCCGCGCCCTCCAGCGCAAGGACCCCGACGCGATACTTCTGTTGTGCGCGCGCCGCGAGAGGCCATGCGGCTGCGCTGCCGAGCAGCGTGAGGAGTTCGCGGCGTCTCATTCGATCACCTCGTCGGCGCGCAGCAGGAACGACTCCGGAATGGTGAGGCCCAGCGCCTTGGCTGTCTTGAGATTGATGATCAGCTCGAATTTATCCGCCTGCTCGACCGGAAGATCGCCGGGCTTCGCTCCGCGCAGTATCTTGTCGACCAGATCGGCGGCACGACGGAACTGATCCGACCAGTTGGGTCCATAGGACATCAGGCCTTCTGCTTCGACGAGATTGCGAACATCGTGCATCGTCGGCAGGCGCGCGCCCAGTGCCCAGGTATTGATGCTCAGCCGATTGAGGTTTGTGACGGCATCGGTACACACGTAAAGGGCTTGTGCGCGGCCTTTCACCGACTCCAGGGCAGGCGCGAGGTCCTCTGCATGACGCACTGGTAGCCGCGCCACCTGGAGCCCGAGCTTTTGTGCCGCGCCTTCAACCTGGCGCATCTCCAGCACGATTTCGGGGTTGTTGATATTGCCGAGGATGGCCACCATTCTCAGGTTCGGGACGACTTCCCGCACAAGCTCCACGCGCTTGCTGGCAAGATCGGTCGCCTGGGTGGACAGGCCGGTGACATTGCCGCCTGGACGCGCCAGACTTGCTACAAGACCGGTGCCGACCGGATCGCTCGCCAATACAAAGACGATGGGGATGACCGACGTTGCCTGCTTTGCCGCGGGCGCGCCAGGCACCGTGGTGACGATGACATCGACGTTGAGCCGCACAAACTCTGCCGCGATCTCCACATAGCGCTCGGGACGGCTCTCTGCCCACCGATACGCGATGCTGACGGTGCGCCCTTCCACCCAGCCAAGCTCGCGTAGCCGCTGCTCCAGGGCGGCGGTCCATTGGCTCATGCTCGAAGGCACCGTTGTGCCCAGAAAGCCGATTGTCGGACGCTTTGGCTGCTGTGCCCGCGCCGCGGTCGACCATGCTGCCGCACCGGCGAGCAGCGCGATGAGCTCGCGGCGCTTCACTCGATCACCTCGTCGGCGGCGGGCTTAGTTGTAGCCACGCAGAAAAGCCAATAGAGGAAGGTACGGGCGGTGCATCCGAATACCCTGTTCGCGTGGAAAAATAGGGCCCCCGCGAGCGTTAACTCGCGTCGCTTCACCCTTGGGACCCATAACGGTTAGCACAAAACTCGGTGAGGTTGGGAAGACGGGGCTCTTGAGCGCCATCGCGGCCTGAGCGAAAAAGTCAGCCCGCAGCAAGAACTGCGCGTTAATTAGGGTCCAGACTCATTAAATCCACCATACAAGGGCTGCTGCAAGACATACAGAAGCGAGGTAGTTGCGTGCCAACTTGTCGTAACGAGTGGCGATGCGCCTAAAATCCTTAAGTCTGTTGAAAGCG
>Ga0306920_100003684_pt1 | contig 19503 bp, 16 predicted proteins | sample flu12Cox44000170_FD_204666 | JGI IMG/M metagenome (GOLD analysis project Ga0306920, IMG submission 204666) | Lab enrichment of tropical soil microbial communities from Luquillo Experimental Forest, Puerto Rico - flux4day.12C.oxic.44.000.170 (v2)... | ecosystem: Environmental > Terrestrial >... | reverse complement strand
TCGTGGAAGGAGAAGTGGGCCCCCACGGGTCCCTTCGGCCGCACCGTTCTACCTCTCGATCAGGCGCTCCGCGTCATTGCAAAAGAAGGAATCTTCTGGACGCGCGCACGGTTTTAATCCCAAAAAATGCGCAAAGTCGAGCTAAGACTAAGGGAATGATCTGCAGCACGATGGTCCGCCGTCCATCACTCATAGGGGTTCGAGTAATCATCGACCCATGGCCGAAGCCAAAGCACGCCCGCGAGGACGATCAGCGCGCAAATTGCAATCGCCGCCTCCAACATGGACCGGTTATTCCCCAACAATGGCTGGTCGGTTAGCGTGAGGTGGATCGGGAATGTTACGATGCCGGACGGGTTATAGACTGCTGTCTGATCATCGACAAGGTAACGGCGTTGCGCCGAGGCAACACAACCAATTGAACTCACGCATCTCCCTTCAATCAAACGCGCTTCCGCGCCCTGTCGGCTCATTACCGAGGGCTCACGGGCCACGCATTGAGGAGGGTTAGGGCCGGTCCCAGCGGCGCTTGATCCAGCCACGGCCGCCGCATCGCGGGCACGCCTTGTCCCTGAGGCCGTGATGCATCGGCACGCGCCCGCTCCCCTTGCACAGCGGGCAGTCAGTGTTCGCAGGGCGCAGGTGCTATCTATCCTTGTCTTGGCGCGATTCTCAAGCTCAAGCTACTTCTCTTGCCCGTTGGCTCGCCAGCTGGGATAGAGAGCAAATCTCAGGGCCCGGCCAGCCTGTCGTAAGCTCGGTCGGCCCCCGCGCCCCTTTCCGGGAGCTATCGCCATGCAGGACAAGACATCCGCGCCAACCAAGGCCGCGCCGTTCAGCTGGGAGGACCCCTTCCTCCTTGAGGACCAGCTTTCCGAGGATGAGCGCGCCATCCGTGATACGGCCCGCGCCTATGCGCAGCAAAAGCTCGCTGCCCGCGTCATCGAGGCCTACCTGGAGGAAAAGACCGACCGGAACATCTTCCAGGAGATGGGCGCTCTCGGCCTGCTCGGCGCCACCCTCCCTGAACAATACGGCTGTGCCGGCGCCAATTATGTGTCCTACGGATTGATCGCCCGCGAGATTGAACGCGTCGACTCGGGGTATCGCTCCATGAACAGCGTGCAGTCTTCGCTCGTGATGTATCCGATCTACGCCTACGGCTCGGAAGAGCAGCGTCGCAGGTATCTGCCGCGCCTGGCATCCGGTGAATGGGTGGGATGTTTCGGTCTCACTGAGCCCGACGCCGGCTCCGATCCCGGCTCCATGATCACCCGCGCCGAAAGGGTCTCGGACGGCTACCGCCTGACCGGCAGCAAGATGTGGATCTCGAACGCGCCGATCGCCGAGATCTTCGTGGTGTGGGCCAAGTCGACAGCGCACGATGGCGCCATCCGCGGCTTCATCCTGGAAAAAGGCATGCAGGGGCTCACCGCGCCCAAGATCGGTGGCAAGCTCAGCTTGCGCTGCTCCATCACCGGCGAGGTGGTCATGGACGGCGTGGTGGTGCCCGAGGCCAACCTGCTGCCCAATGTGTCAGGCCTCAAAGGGCCCTTTGGCTGCCTCAACCGCGCCCGCTACGGCATCGCCTGGGGGGCCATGGGTGCCGCCGAGGATTGCTGGCATCGCGCCCGTCAATACACGCTCGACCGCAAACAGTTCGGTCGGCCGCTTGCCGCCACTCAGCTGGTGCAGAAGAAGCTCGCCGACATGCAGACCGAGATCGCGCTCGGCTTGCAGGGCGCCTTGCGAACCGGGCGACTGCTCGATGCGGGCAAGGCGGCCCCCGAGATCATATCGATCGTCAAGCGCAACAACTGCGGCAAGGCGCTCGACATTGCGCGGGCTGCACGCGACATGCACGGCGGCAACGGCATCCAAATCGAGTATCACGTCATGCGCCACGTGGCGAACCTTGAGACCGTCAATACCTACGAAGGCACACACGACGTGCATGCGCTCATCCTGGGCCGCGCACAAACGGGGTTGCAGGCATTCTTCTAGCCAGCGCACCATTTTCCCGCGCCACCGCCTGCGCAACGCGGCGCGCCCTGGCAGACCGATGACCATGACGAAGGAGAAATCAGATGCTTGCCCCCGAATCCATCCTCGCCTGGATCGTCATCGGTGCCATCGCAGGATGGCTCGCCGGCCTGCTCATCAAGGGCTACGGGTTCGGCCTCATTGGCAACGTCCTCATCGGCATCCTTGGCGCAGGAGTTGCCGGACTGGTAGCGCCACGCCTTGGGATCCAGACCGAGTCGTTCGGTGGCAACATCGTCGCATCTCTCTTGGGCGCCCTGGTCCTTCTCCTTCTCGTCGGGCTAGTGCGAAGAACCTGAGTTGGGTGGCTAGGGGTGCAACTGCACACGAGGGCAAGTCGGGTAGCACGACCGCGGCAAATGGCATCGGCCCACCGGGCAGAAGAAACGTGGCAAGGTGGCTTCTGGCCGCGCAAGACGGCAAGCCCCCCGAATACGCCGCTCCCCGGGCCCATCGACCCCCCACTTCGGATCCGAGGGCTTGCGACATTGCCGCCGCCGGGCCACGTTATCGGCTGAGGCCCTGCCCCAGGAGCAAGACCAGGGCGCCTGATCGAGCCAGCAACGAGCGAACTCGGCTCGTAGCGCAACGCCGCGGATGCTGGCGCACACATCTGCGTCAATTTCTTGCGCTAGGCTTTCTGGTCTGCGAACCGCGACCTGCTTGAACATTGGCGTTTGCGCCACGACCCGAGATCGGAGACACCCATTGGCTGAATTGAAACGAGCGACTGGCCCGCGCAGAGACGAGACGACGCGAGCGACAGCGCATCTGCCGGGCTTGGACATCACTATCCTGCACCGGCAGTCCCCGGACGAGGGGAGCGAGGAGATTTCCATCAATTTGCGCGCTCTACCGTCCTTTGCCGCATTCGGCGATGCGATAGGGACCCTCAATCCCTTGGCGTTCTGGATAGAGGCAAGCCGGCTGGCTTGGGCCCCGTGGTTGGCGGCAACGCAAATGCTCTTGGGCGCTGGTCACACCCCACTGTTAGCTCAGGACCCGCGCCAGGGCGGCGAACGATGATCGCCGCCTGCGCCGGTCAGTCGTCGTCAGGACCCAGCTTGCGTGGCATCATTGCGGCACCGTCATGAGTTCGAGCAGGTGCCGATCGGCCGTCCGGAAGTACACGCCCTTGCCGCCACCCCAGTGGTTCAGCTTCCCGTCCTCGGCGCTCCAAGGCGCGCTGCCATAGGCAAGCCCCGCCTCCTTCACGCGAGCGAAGATCGCATCAAATTCCGCCTCGGAGACATGGAATGCGTAATGGTGGCTCTGGAATTCGCTATCGTCGTCAAACAGGAACGTCAGGCTGTCGTTGATCTTCACCGGCGCAAAATGCTCCCCGGACCCCGCGTCGGCGAGCCCAAAGAGTTGGGCGAACTCCCGAGCCGCCGCCACCTTGTCACGGGCCGGAACAATCGTGTGGTTGAGGGTAATCGCCATGTTGTCCTCCTCTCTCCCGCGTCCCCCCGGCAAAGTCCGGCGGGAACGCCGCAAATTCCCCGTGCCTTATCGCTCCCTCGCCAAACGGTCGAACGCCCGCGAGGTTTCCCATAGCCCTGGGCGCCAGTCTCTTTGATAGCATCGCTGCGCGCGCTATTGCTCGTCTCTTCTCTAACCGTTGCAACGACCGACGCCATGACCAAACTTCAACTATCCCTTGCCACCGGTGACTACGACCGCACTCGGCCCCTGCTCGATGGTAGCGTTGAGATCGACGGTGTCGCCCCCGTGATCATGACGCTGAGCCCGGAGGAGATTTTCTTCCGGGCATTCCGCCATGCCGAATTCGACATCTGCGAGCTGTCGCTCTCGAGCTTCGCCGTCTCGACGGGAGCGGGCGATTGCCCCTACGTCGGGGTGCCGGCCTTCGTGTCGCGCGCCTTCCGCCACACCTCGATTTACGTTCGCAAGGATCGGATAAGAGCGCCTGCGGATCTCAAAGGCCGCAAGATTGGAATTGCCGAGTACCAGCTCACCGCCAACGTTTGGGCCCGTGCGCTGTTGGCCGAGGATCATGGAGTGCTGCCGCCCGATCCGATCTGGGTGCGCGGCGGACTGGAAGAGCCCGGCCGGCCCGAGAAGATCGCGGTGAGGCTTCCGGAGTCGGTGCGATTGGAGGAGGCACCCGCGGGAGCATCGCTGAGCGCCATGCTGGCTGCCGGCAAGATCGACGCGATCATTTCGCCGCGAGCGCCTTCCTGCCATGCACGCGGCGAGGCCAACATCGGATGGCTGTTCGACGATCCAAGCGGGGTTGCGATCGCCTACTATCGGCGCACGCGCATCTTTCCCATTATGCACCTGGTGGGCGTGCGTCGCAGCCTCGCCGAGCGTCATCCTTGGCTGCCGGCGGCTGTCTTGAAAGCTTTTACGCAAGCGAAGACCTTGGCGTTCGCGCGTCTCGGCGATGCCGCTGCGCCCAAGGTGATGCTGCCGTTCATCGAAGAGCAGCTTCGGCGCGCGCGCGACCTCCTCGGGGCTGACTTTTGGTCCTATGGGTTGTCGGCCAACCAGAACACGCTCGAGAACTTCTTGCACCACCATCACCTGCAGGGGCTCTCCCGCCGGCCGATGACGCCACACGAGCTGTTTCATCCGTCGACCTACGAAACGGTCAAAGTCTGACCTCTCCCCGTCAATCCGCAGACCGTACGGCAGCTGCCGACATGCCCGCCCTATCGCCGGGCTCGATGCGCACGTCGACAACAGCAACGCCTCCGGCGTCGACCGCCGCGATCGCCTCGCGCAAGGCCGTAACCAGATCCTCGCCGCGGGCGATCGGCCCCAAGCCCACGGCACCCTGAGCACGCGCGAGCGCGGCGATGTCGATCTCCGGATCGGCGATCCGCTGGCCGATCCACTTGTTCTCGATGGGCCGGCCGCGCATGCGCGCCACACGCTCCTGGTGCATCTCGTCGTTATAGAAGGACCGGTTGTTCGCAACGACAATGAGCAACGGGACGCGATAGTGCACCGCGGTCCAGATTGCGGTCGCGCCCATCAAGAAGTCCCCATCGCCACAGATTCCGATGGGCAGGCGTCCGCTGTCACGCAGCGCCAGTGCGGCGCCAACCGAAATGCCCGGTCCCGCGCCGATCCCCGCGCCACCACTTTGGCCGATGAAATCGAGCGGATGCCGCAGTGGCCATAGCGCGCTGTCCCAGGACAGGGGCAGGTGCAGCAGGGAGACGTCGCGGCCATCGGTTGCATGGCGCAGTCCATGAGCCACTTGCCCGATCAGCAAAGTGCCGGGCGCTACCGCGTCGCTCGCCAGCGAACGCGGGTCGGCCTTGCCCTTGGAGGGGCGTACCTGCAGCGCATCGAGCAACGCGTCGACCACCAGATCAGGGTGCGCCGCCAACAGCAAATCGACGTGGGGCAGGGCCTGATAATCCATGCTCCAGCCGCCGTGCAGGCGATGGTCAAGTGACGCATGGATGACCCAGGCGGATGGCTCCTGCGTTCCGAACACCGCTCTCAGGGCGCCACCCAGATCGACCCAGTCGAGGCTGAGCACAATGTCGGCCTGCCGCAGCGCCGCGCTCGCATCGCCATCGAGCCATGTGGCAGGGGCCCCGGCATGCAACGGATGATCGGTGGGGAAGACCGCGCCCAGTTTGAGGTCGCTGATCACGCGCGCACCGATGCGCTCAGCCAGCGCCACGCGCTTGTCCCAGGCGGCCTGCGAGCGCGACCCACGGCCTACCAGAAACGCTGGCCGCTTCGCCTCGGCCAGCGCCGAAGCCGCGCGGTTGACGAGATCGGGACCGGGAACTGCACTTGCTGCCGGCATCAGGCGTTGGACATCAAGGGGCGCCAGCGGCGCGGTGAGTTCCGCCTCTTGCATCCCGGCATCGAGATTGACGTAGACGGGCCCCTGCGGCGCCGTCTCTGCAATCCATTTGGCGCGCACCAGCGCCTCGCGAGCGGCTGCCGGAGAAGCCGGCTGGTCGTCCCATTTCACATAACCGCGGACCAGCGCGCCCTGATCGGATGCGGTGTGGATCCAATCGATCCACGGCCGCCGCTTGTCGGCGTCCATGGGCCCCGTTGCGCCAATGAGCAACAACGGCATGCGATCGCACCAGGCGTTGAACACGGCCATGCTTGCATGCATGAGCCCAACGTTGGAATGCACCGCGGCCGCCATGGCCCTACCCGTGACCTTCGCCCAGCCGTGCGCGATTGCGACCGCATGCTCCTCGTGCAGGCAGAGAAGCATGCTAGGCCGTTCGTTGCCGAGCCGATTGACGAGGCTATCGTGTAGTCCGCGAAAACTGGCCCCCGGATTGAGCGCGATGTAGGCAACGTCGAGGGCACGGAGCGTATCGGCAACGACATCGCTGCCAAACCGCGGCTCGCGCGCCCAGGGCCCGATCGGCCGCTCGAGCGTCGGCCTTGGCCGGGGGCTCAGGCCCTCATTCCGGCGCTCATTGACCATGGCGCCCCTCCTAGGGTCCAAACATCTATCGCCGACAGAGTAGGCCATGGGCGCAAGAGCACCGCAAGCGATCCAAGGGGATGAGCGTGGGGGATGTCGCATGGGGGATGTTGCGCGGGATGTTGCGCAAGAGCGATGTCCATGGCTCGCGCTGCTCGATCTTTGGGCAGCGGCCTCTCCGAGGCGTTGCCGCACTGGCAAGTTGCATAGGCCTGACAAGCCTTGCCTGTGCGCCCGCAAAGCAACACACTGACATCGGCCGCAGCAGGACGGAAGGAATTGAACCATGGGCACCCTCGTGAATTGGCGTCGGGTGGCGCTTGCCGGCCTTATGGCGGCGGCCTTCGCGGGTGGCGGCACGGCCGGTGCTCAGGAGAAGACCCTCAAGGTCGTCATGCACTCCGATCTGAAGTCGCTCGATCCGGTCTGGAGCGGCGCCTACATCGTGCGCAATCACGGCTATCTCATCTACGACACGCTGTTTGCTCTCGATGCGAAATTTCAGGTGCAACCACAGATGGCCGAGTCCTGGCACCAAAGCGAAGATGGCCTCGTCACCACCATCACGCTGCGGCCAGGGTTGCTTTGGCACGACGGCACCCCGGTGACCGCGGAAGACTGCGTCGCTTCGCTGAAGCGCTGGCAGGCGCGCGACTCGATGGGGCAGAAGCTCGCCGACTTTCTCAGGGAGTATACCGTCGTCGACGAGCGCACCTTTGCAATCGTGTTGAAGGAGAGGTTCGGTCCGTTGCTCGAGGCCATCGGCAAGCCAAGCGTGGTCGTGCCGTTCATGATGCCCAAGCGCGTGGCCGAGACCGATCCCTTCCAGCAGATCAGCGACTACACGGGCTCGGGGCCATTCATCCTGCTGAAAGACGAGTGGAAGCCCGGCGTCAGGGTGGTCTACGTCAGGAACCCCAACTACAAGCCGCGCGCCGAGCCGCCGTCGGGGCTCGCCGGCGGCAAGCAGGCGAAGCTCGATCGCATTGAGTGGACGTGGATCCCCGACCCCCAGACACAGGTCAACGCCCTGCTGAGCGGTGAGATCGATATGATCGAGAGTGTCGCTTACGACCTCTTGCCGTTGCTCGAGAAGGACAAGGGCGTCCGCCTCATCAGGGGCGTTGCCTCCAACCAGTATGTTTTCCGCATGAACTGGCTGCACCCGCCCTTCAACAACGCCAAGGTGCGCCAGGCGGCCTTCGTGGCGCTGCGGCAGCAGGATTTCCTAGAGGCCGTGGTCGGCAATCCGCGGTATTGGCGCACCTGCAAGGCACTGTTTACGTGCGCTTCCCCGCTTGCAACGGAAGCCGGCATGGATGGCCTGCTCGAAGGCAACGCTGAGAAGGCCCGGCAAATGCTGGGCGAAGCCGGCTACGACGGCACGCCGATCGTCTTGCTGCAATCGTCCGACGTCGCCGTGCTCACCAACCTGGCGCCCGTAGCCAAGGGGCTGCTCGAACGCGCCGGCTTCAAGGTCGACATGCAGACGATGGACTGGCAGAGCATGGTCAACCGGCTGATCAGCAAGAAGGGCCCGCCCTCCGAAGGTGGCTGGAACGCCTTCGCGACCAGCTGGGTCCAGGTGGACATCCTCGATCCGCTCATGACACCCTTCCTCGCCGCCACATGCGACAAGGCGCGCGCCGGTTGGCCGTGCGACGAGAAAATGGAGGCGGTGCGCGCCGCCTATGCGCGCGCCACCAGCCTTGCCGAGAAGCAGCAAATCGCCGAGCAGGCGCAGGTGCTCAACACCACGGTGGTGACGCACATCCCTCTGGGCGAGCGATTTGACGTGTCGGCGGTGCGCAGCAATGTCGAGACGCTGCCGGCACCACCGCCTGTCACAGTGTTCTGGGGCATGACGAAGATGTAGGAGCGGCGGGGATAGGACGTCATCGCCATCGATTGCACCGGCGGTAGCATCTGGCCGGGGGATGCCCACGGACATTGGTGGCGGGACCTGGACGCGTTCGTAAAGCTGCGCTCCCGCATGGGGCCAAAAGCGCGCGCAAGCGGCCAAGATGGCAAGCAATCCAACAACTAATCCGCAGGCAAGAGCCCATTTTAGGCTCCCGCCTGCGGCGACGGCTGGGCTTAAGCGTCCTCGAGTTCCTCAACCCACATTTCGAATTGCTCAGGGTCGGCACCTTGCAGGAACTTGGCCATGTCCGCCACGAGCGTGGGGTTAGGGTTCCAGACGCCGTCCGTCTGTTCGGCAAGCATCATTTCGCTGTCATCCGGTCGGCCGAGCATCAGTTTCATGGTTTCCCTCCTCGTTAGATGGCTTCCTTCAACTCTTTCGCGGCACGGAAAGCAATTTTCTTGCTCGCCTTGATCCTAATGGCCTCGCCGGTGGCGGGATTGCGGCCCATGCGCGCGGGACGCTTACGAACCTGCAGGATGCCAAGGCCATTCATGCGGATGCGCCGGCCCCTCTTCAGATGGCCGGCAATCGCATCGACCATGCCGGTGAGCATGTCGGTGGTCTTGACCTTCGGCAGCCCGTGGCTCTCGGCCAAATCGGCCGCGAGGTGGCGCAGCGTGACGGTTTCTTTCTTCCCAGGTGGAGCGGCTTTCTGCATGCCTTTCGTTCCTAGATGTTGGCTGATGTTCGCTAGCCTGCGGTGGTTTGCGCGTCCTATTCGAGTTGGCCTGATTTGCCTAGGGCGGCCGCACGAAGGGATGTGGAAAAAGCTCAACGAGCAGGCTATGGAGGCGGCACGCCAGCAATTCAAGGCGCCTAGCCGGGACTGAGTCGTTGAGAGGTGGACATGGCCTATGACGCGGTGACCGCAGAGCGCGTGCGCAAGCTTCTTGCAGGCAGGGCTGCTGTTGTGGAGAAAAAGATGATGGGTGGGCTCTGCTTCCTTGTGAATGGCAGCATGTGTTGTTCCGTCAGCGGCAGAGGCGGGCTTCTGATCCGCATCGACCCCGAGGCGCAGGCCCGCCTCGTTCGCGAGCCTCACGTTGCCCCGATGCAAATGGGCGCAAGGACCATGCGCGGATTTGTGCGCATCGCGCCAGAGGGATACCGCACCGATGCGGCGCTCGCACAATGGGTCATGCGAGGCATTGAGTCTGCCAGCTCGCGCCCGAAAAATGCGTCGCGCGCTCAAGGCAAAGGCAAAGCCAAAAATCAAGCCAAAGGCAAGAGACGGTGACTGAGCGGCGCGACCACCACCCGATGGGGGCGTAGCCTCAGCTCGGGAGTTGCACGCGAGGCATGCCTGCGGGCGGTGGCCATCTCCCGTGCAAACAGAAGCGGTCGTGTGCACTTGCCCTTCAGCACTGTCAGGACCTTGCAGGCAGCGCGCTGCCTTGGCGCCGCCCTGTCATGATGGCGGCCCTGCGCACCTCTCCTTGCCTCAAGCAAAGTCCAACTGACGCTCCGCGCTGGCGTCGAACAGCAGAGAGATCTGCAGGTCGCCGCGCGTGCGCAACACCTGCACCGAGACCGCGTTGCCTTCCTGGGACATGGCGAAGTCGATGCTCGCCTCGCCAAGCGTCAGGTTGTGTACGATCACCCGTCCGGCGGATGGCGGCAGCGACGGATTGACGAGCACGATCCTGCGCGCAGCTGGATCGAACTGGATCCCAAGCATGGTCTGCAGCATCGAGAACGGTGCGCCCGCTGCCCAGGCCTGGGGCGAGCAGGCAGCGGGATAGAGCGTGGGCCCGCGACCCGGCCGGCGCCGGAACCCGCAGTAGAGCTCGGGGATGCGACGGTGCGGCATGTACGTCGTCGCCCGCACCAGCGCATCGAAAATGTGATGGATGGCACTCCTGCGTCCGTATTTGGCCAGACCCTGCACGATAAAGGCGTTGTCGTGCGGCCAGATCGATCCGTTGTGATAGGACATAGGATTGTAGCGCGCCTCGCCCGAGGCCACGGTGCGAACGCCCCAACCCGAGAAGAAACGCGTGTGCATGAGGCCATTGGCGACCAGCTGAGCCCGCTCCGTGTCGGCCATACCCATGGCCAGGATGTGGCCAGCATTGCTGGCGCGCACTTTGCATTGGCGCTTGGCGCCGTCGAGCGCCAGCGCGTAGGTGCCGATCTCCTCGCACCAGAAGGCCGCCTCGAAGCGCAACCTCAGCTCTTCCGCCTGCCGCTGCAATGCGGCAGCGCGCTCGGCGAAACCCAGCTTCAGCGCGCACTCTGCGGCAAGGCGCTTGGCCGCGAACACGTAGGCCTGCACCTCAACTGGGGCAATCGGTCCCTCGGCCAGGCATCCGTCGGCGTGGAACACGGAATCGTGGGAATCCTTCCAAGCCTGGTTTGCCAGCCCCGTCGCCGCGGCGCGCGCGTACTCCACAAAGCCGTCCCCATCGAGGTCGCCTTGCGCATCGATCCAGCTCAACGCCCGCTCGATGGTCGGCCACAGTTCGTCTATCAGCGCGTAGTCGCCGGTGCGCCGCGCGTAGAGTCCCGCCAGCATCACGTACAGCGGCGTCGCATCGACGCTGCCGTAGTAGTGGCCGAAGGGAACCTCCCCCAGTGCCGCCATTTCCCCGCCGCGCATCTCGTGCAGGATCTTGCCGAGACTCGCGTCACGACGCGCGTCCGTCCGGTCGGCCTGCAGTCGCGCGAGTCGACGCAACACGCCCGCGGCGGTGCGCGGGTCCATCCACAAGATCTGCAGCGCCGTGATGAGCCCGTCGCGACCAAAGGTCGTCGAATACCAGGGGATGCCGGCGTAGGGATAGGGACCGTCCGGCGTCTCGGTAATCAGCATGCGCAAATCCGCCATCGCCCGGCAGAGGATCTCGTTTAGCACATCGTTGGACGTCTCCACCGCCGCCACCGAGCGCGTCGCCTGCCTGCGCTCGCGATGCACGGCGGCGAGGCCCTGGAAGAACGACTGCGTCGAGCGCGGCAGGAGGCCGCGGCTGGAGACGGTGATGAAAATCGTGTGCCTGGCGGCGGGCGCGAGCCGTAGCAAATAGGTGGCGGTGCCCTCCATCTGCAGCGCAGGCGCGGGCTCGAAGCTGACCGCCGTCTCGCGCAATGCCTGGTCGAGGCCTCGGTAGGAGAGTACCACGCCACCGCTGCTCAGGGTGCGCCTCGAGGCTCGGCCGCGCTGCTTGCGGCGAATGCCGCGGACCTCAAAGATATCCGCGAAGTCGCTGGCGAAGGCGAGGGACAGTGTCAGCTCGATCTCCTGCGCGCTGTGGTTGGCAAGGGCGATCCGCTCGCGCAAGGACCCGTCGCTCAAGTAGATCGTGCGTGCGATGTGGACCGTATCCTTGAGCAGGACGATGCGGTCACCCTCGTAGATGTCCGCATTGGTCAGATCCACATGAAAGCTCAGATTGTCGTCCCTGATCGCCGAGCCCAAGAGCAGCGGCGGCTTGCCGTTGATCAGCAGCTCCAAGTGAGAGAGAAAGCGCGTGTCGCGGTCAAACAGGCCGTCGGGCGTCCCGGCCGTGGTGCCGATGTCGCCGTGGCTATCGAAGACGGCAAACGTGTCGTTGTGCTTGAGCGTCAGCCGCAGCCGCGAGCTACCTTCCGTCGCCGGAATGTAGAACGGCGCCTCACTCTGCCCTGCCGCCGGATTCTCAAGCTTGTTTGCGGAGGATTTCAGGAGCGCCCCTTCCGGCCGAGGTTGCCGCCGCCGTGGCTACGGCATTGGGCGGCGGCGGAGCCATTCCTTTACACGCTGATCGGCGTGCGGGCAAACCCCGCTCTCTTCACCGGAGGAGTCGCGCACCATGGCCATTGCCGTGGGACGCGCGGCCGCTGGCGGCGATGCTTGCCTCGCGCCTCTCGCGCGTTCCGATCAGGCGCCTGTAGACTTCGACATAATCCCGGGCCATGCGTGCAACCGTGAACCGCTCCTCGAAGCGTCGGCGTACCCGCGCGCGGTCAAGCGAGAGCACCGCGCCGAGCCGAGAGATGGCCTCGTCCATGGTGTGGACGATGCAGCCGGTGACGCCCTCGTCGATCACCTCGGGCACCGCCCCCCGGCCAAATGCCAGCACGGGCGTGCCGCAGGCCATTGCCTCGATCATGGAAAGGCCGAAGGGTTCCGGCCAGTCGACCGGGAAGAGCAATGCACGGGCTTGGCCCAAAAACGCATTCTTGTGGCGATCATCGATTTCGCCAATGAATTCGACGCCCGGTTGGTGCAAGAGCGCTTCGATCTCCGCGTGGAAATAGGCCTTGTCCACGCGATCGATCTTGGCGGCGATTTTCAGCGGCAGGCCTGCAGCGCGGGCGATGGCGATGGCGCGATCGGCCCGCTTCTCCGGCGATATGCGGCCGAGGAAGGCGAGATAGCCGCCGCGCGGCTCGAGCGTCAACGTCAGATCTCGCGGGACGCCGTGGTACACCGTGGCCACGAAGTTCGCGTCGCTGACAGGCGCGCGCTGGGCGTTCGAGATCGACACCAGCGGCATGTCGGCGAAGGCGCGATAGAGGTTGTGGAGATCGGGCAGGTCCTGGCGTCCGTGCAGGGTGGTCACGGTCCGATGCGCGATGTCGCGGAACACGGGGAAGTGGAACTGATCGATGTGAAAGTGCAGGATGTCGAACTCGGAGGCCATGCTGCGCACTTTGTCGAGCATGATCATGTAGTAGGGGATGACGTCCATTACCGCGCTCAGGCGCAGCGGCTCCTCGCAGCAGCGCACGAGCTTGGCAGCCGTGATCGACTGGCCGCTGGCAAACAGGGTCACCTCGTGCCCCTGCGCCACCAATTCTTCTGTGAGGAAGGATGCGACCCTTTCTGAGCCGCCGTACAGCCGGGGCGGGACGCTCTCCATCAGGGGAGCAATCTGGGCAATCTTCATGCCGGTTTCCTTTTTGCTGTTGCACTCATGGTCATGCCGCCTGTGATCGCGTGATGGCCAGACGGCTCATCTCCGCTTCCATCAGCCGGCGATAGGCGCCGCCCCGGCGTAGCAGCGCTTCTGGCGAGCCATCCTGCACGAGGCGGCCCTTCTCCAGGACTAGAATGCGGTCGAAACTGCGCACCGTGGACAATCGGTGCGCGATGGCCAGCACCGTGCGGCCGTGCATCAGGCGGCCCAGCGCTTCGCGGATGAGCTCCTCGGAATCACCGTCGAGCGACGAAGTCGCCTCGTCGAGCAGCAGAAGGGGCGCATCCTTGAGGAAGGCGCGCGCGATGGCGATGCGCTGCCGCTGCCCTCCCGACAAGCGCACGCCGCGGTCACCCACCACGGTGTCGAGCCCTTGGGGCAGTTCGGCGATGAACTCGCCGCAATGCGCCAGACGTGCGGCCTGCCACACCTCGTCGTCGCTCGCCTCCGGACGGGCGTAGCGGATGTTCTCGATCAGCGAACGGTGGAAGAGCGAGATGTCCTGCGGCACCACCCCGATGGCCTCGCGCAGGCTCTGCTGCGTCACGTGCGTAATGTCCTGCCCGTCGATCAGGATGCGCCCAGACTGAATGTCGTAGAAGCGTTGCACCAAGGCGAAGAGAGTGGATTTGCCACCGCCGGAGGGACCGACGAGACCAACCCGCTCGCCCGCGCGGATGCCGAAGTCGAGACCTGCGAAAATGGTCGGGCAGTCCGGATACGCGAAGGTCACGTTCTCCAAGGTAACGCTGGCGGCTCTACGCGCAAGCGCCGGCGCACCCGGGCGGTCGGACATCTGATGCGGAATGAGCAGCGTCGACAGCGCTTCCGAGAAGCGCGCCATGTGTTGCGTCACGTCGACCAGAGCGACGGCTAGGTCGCGCGTCGCGTGGAGCACGGAGCAACCAAGCGTGCACACCAGTATGACGTCACCCGTCGTCGCGGCATTGTGTTGCCACAGGACGATGGCCCACGCCAACAGCACCATCGTCAGCGTGATGGTGATGAGAGCGTGCATGATGCGAATGCGCTCCAAATAGAAGAGGCTCTGTCGGCGCGCCTCCATCTCCTGTTCGACCTTGTCGTCGAAGCGGCGGTGTTCGCGCAGCAGCCCGCCGAACGCCTTCACGATCATCATGTTGCCGATCACGTCGGCGATTTCCCCATCGACCGCGGCGGCGCGGCTGGCGAATTCGTGATGCAGTGGCTTGCCGGCGGCGGCGCGGCGAAACAGCACGACGACGACGATACCAGCTACCACCATCAGGCTCGCGGCCATCGCTCCGCTCACCGTGATGAGGAGCACCACGGCGCAGGCCGTGGCTATGCAGGGCGGAAGCACATTCCACGCCAACATGTTCTCAATCGTGAAAAGCGCGTTGGAGGTCGCCGTGATGCGGCTGGTCAGCGTGCCTGGCGACCGATTGGTGAAGTAGCTCGGGGCATGGCCGGTCAGATGCCGAAAGAGGTCCCGGCGTACGTCGCCCGTTACTGCCACAAACGTGGAGTGGCCGATCCAGCCTGCCAGGCGCCACAAGAGATTATCCGCCGCGATGACGGTAACCAGTATGGTAAAGGCCAGCCACACGTTCGCAGAGCCTCGGGGCGACTGCGATAGCGTGTCGACCAGGAACTTCACACCATACTGCGTGACGACGGCACACAGCACGGCCAGAGCGACCGACGTCAAGATGACAGCGTGAGCGATGCGATGGCGCCGGACATAACGCGCAAAGAAGGCGACCGGCCTGCTCGCGTAAGCACAAAGACCTTCGTGCACGCTGGGGGCTCCCCGTGAACCTTTGCTCGCGCCAGCGAGCAATCATGCGCACACAACGCCCGTATTGCTCGAAAGTTTCAGTGTTATTGCCGCGCCTACGCTCAAGGCAGGCGCTGCTCCAACTTGCGCCACGCGCCGCACTGACCCTCGCCCGGGCCACGATCGTCGCCCCGTCAGTCACCGTTGTCAGGCCGCGTCTCGGGCATCATGGCAAGCAGGAGGACGAGAGCCAGCACGCCCATGGCGGCAAGGCCCCAAAACGCACTGGTGATGCCGAACCGGTCCGCCAGATACCCTGCCCCGATCGTGCTCAAGGTTGCGCCGATGCCGGTCGCACTGCCGACGATCCCCTGGGCCAAATTGAACCGCCCGGTGCCACGCGCGATATCAGCCAGAGCAAGCGGGACAAGGACGCCCATTACCGCGCCGGAGATGCCGTCGAGCATCTGGATCGCCACCACCATGTAGGGATTGTTGGTTAAGGCCAACAGCGCGCCCCGCAGCGGGAGGGCCGCGAAGCCGATCAGAAGCACCGGTCGCCGTCCCCAGGTTTGCGCCAGCTGGCCAACGCTGGGCGAAATGACGGCGACGATGCCCTGCGGCGCGATGATGCACGCTGCCACCAGCACCGTGGCCCACCGGCCCGAGCGCGCCGTCACGTCGCTGCCGACCAGCGGCAGCATGGCTGCGTTTGCCAGATGGAACAGCAGCACGCACCCGACGAGCACGATCAGCCCAGGTCTGCGAACGAAGCGACCCAGGGATGCGGCCCGCTGGTTCGTCTCGGAGGCATCGATGCCGCCGTCGGCCCGAATGGGATCGACGTCGTGCTCACGGATCTGCCGCAACGCCAGCAAGGCCGGAATGGCCAGGAGCGCGGTCACAAAAAACACCGCTTGCGCCGACACGAAGTAACCGCAAGCGCCCATCACGCCGGCCGCGAGCCCGTTGCCGGTGGCGGCAAAGCGGGCATTGCGCCCGAGACGGGGACCAACCGAGGCATGGCCGACGAGCCCGAGGGTGATGGCGGCGACGGCGGGGCCCAGAACCGAGCTCGCGGCCACGTGCAGCAGCTTGGCTGCGGCGATGGTCGCGAACACCGGGGTCAAGGCGATCAGGAGGGCGCTCACGCCTATGCCGATCACGGCAAGGGCAGCCACCCGCCGCTTCGATTGCACCCGGTCCACCACCCAGCCGCCGGGCACCTGGCCGATGAGGCTCGCCAGACTGCCAATCGACAGCACCAGGCCGATGTCGACCTGGGTCCATTTCTGGGTCGTCAAATAGACCGATAGAAACGGGCCGAAGCCGGTCTGGATGTCGGCAACGAAGAAGGCAAACCAGTCGAGCCCACGCTTGCTGGACCGCGAGGGAACCTTTGCGGGGCCCTGAGCATTCTCCGCCTTCCAATCCGTCAACCGCACCTCCCGCGCCGGCGCTGCTGGTTGATTTCACCTGGGCGAAGATTACCGCGATCACCTGCCTTCTAGTCGGAAGTGCGGACTATCATCGGCTGCTCGTTCGGCTTGTATTCGGGGGCAAGCCGCAGCTGATCGCGGCTCACGTCCACGATCACGAGGGGACGCTTGCCATCGTTCTCGAAGCTGAGCGCCGACCACTCCACGGCGATCTTGCGCGTACCGATCCCCAAGAACCCGCCGAACTCGATGACGACCGCCTGCACGCGGCTGTTCCGGTCAGCCAGGATGTCGACGATTCTGCCAACATCCTCCTCGACCCGGGTGCGGACCTCCCTGCCGAGAACGCTGTCGAGCCGATTGTGGCTGATGACCGAAGGCAGGTCTGCGGCGGCATCGCTGCCTGAAGGTGCCGACCCAGCGGGCACCTGCGCTGAACCCGGCGCAGCGGTGATCGGGCCCAACAACACGGCCGCCGCGATCGCCGGCAACACGTAAAGCTGCCTCAATGTGCGCATGTTGGACCCCAAGGTGAGCAAGCCCCGCAAGAGAAGTCGCCAGCCTTCCTTCTGGTTCCAAGGGTCGGCAGACGCGGCAGCGGGATGAGGCTAACCCTGAGGACGAACCGATCAGCTCAAGCCACCCTCACTTTGGGGGAGGCCGCCACCGAGCGACCCTGATGGGCAGGGTGGGCGCCAACTCCACCCGGGTGGGCCTTTGTTTGCTCCCCAACGGCGGACACCTCGGGCAGTTTGTGGACGCGGTCGGGCACTTTGCCACCTGCGATCCCGCCCCGCGGCCACAGCCGATGGCCGCCACTTCCCTCGGTCCGCGATGGGTTTTGACAGTCGCAGCGGCACGTGGCAAGGAGCGGCAAATCTTGCCAACGCTCGCCCTCCGGAGGCCCATCCCCATGTCCACCAAAGCCGAGCGCGGGACGAAGCGCACTTGCCAGAACCCTGAGTGCGGATCCCGCTTCTACGATCTCAACCGCGAACCCATCACCTGCCCGGTGTGCGGTACGGCCTATGAGCTCGCGGTCGCGCCGGCGGTCGCGGCGGCGACCGCTCCGGCCGCAGCCGCCGACAGAGCCGCGCGCAAGCCCATGAAGAAGCCGGCTTACGCCGTCGAGGGTGCCAAGCCCGAGGATGCGCCCGAAGCCGAGGCAGAGGACGCCCTGGTGGTCGACAGCGAGGACGAAGCGGCGACCGCCGGAGACGAGGACGAGACCTTCCTCGAGGAGGAGGAGGAGGATGGCTCCGACATGTCCAACATCATTGGCGGACCGGTGGCGGAGCCCGAGGAGCCGCAATGAGCGCGCCCCAAGGGGCGTCACCGCCTCGGTCCTATGCCCGGTGGGCGGCCACGAATGTGCGCACCGCTGAGCGCACGACCCGGCTGATCTCTTGGTCGGACGGCGGGCCGGCGAAGTTGAACAACATGGGCTTGAACGTCAGCGACAGGCAGCTGTCGATGAATTGGGCGGCGACAACCTCGCTGTCGTGGGGCTTCAGCACCCCGGCAGCGACCTGCTGCTCGAGATAGGCTTTGAGGCTGCTGATCCCCAACGCGGGGCCGGCGCGGTAGAACTTCGCGCCGAGCTCCGGCATGCGGTCGGCGATGGCGATGACCGTTCGCAGCGGGGAGATGCCGCCCGGTCGACGGCACAGGAAGTGCACGAATGTGTCGCCGAGCCGCGTCAGCACCGCCTCGACATCGCGGTCATTGCTGTCGAAGCTGAAGATCTGCTCGGCTTGCGCGTTGCATTGCTCCTCGACAATAGCCTCGAACAGCTCCTCCTTGCTGTTGAAGTAGACGTAGAGCGTTCCCTTGGAGACGCGGGCTGCGCGCGCGATCTCGCCCATGCTCGCCGCATCAAAGCCGCGTTCCAGAAACACCCGGCACGCGCCGTCGATGATCTGGCGGCGCTTCGGCATATCAGAGCTCTTCACCTCGGGAGCCCGGACCCTTTCCGCTTCCTGCATGTCCATGGCCGCACCTCTTCACTTGGATGTTCACTCAGGGGTGTTCACTTGGGCATCATCTGGGGCATCATCGGCTTCATCGCTCGGGTTCACACCACCTCATCACAAAGCCGTTGACCGAACCGTTCGGTCATTGACATAAGCGGCCCGGCCCTCTATGTCAAGGCTTGACCGAACCGTTCGGTCAATGAGGCACATCAGATTTTCTCGAGGAAAAACAAAATGTTGGATGATCGTCAACAGCTGGAGGGACGCCAGCAAAGCGGCGAAGCGGTGGCTCTCTTCGCCCAAGCTTCCGAACCCGCCGGTGCACAGACGCCGGCCGACGCGGACGGCCAATCCCCATCCCGCCATCGCCGCGGGCTCCGCCGGACCGCGCTTGCAGCCGGCCTGGTGCTCGTGGCTGCCGGCGCTTTCTTCGGTCAATATTGGTGGACCACGGGGCGCTACATCGTCTCCACCGACGATGCCTATGTCGGAGCGCGAAGCGCGACCCTTTCGCCTAAGGTCTCTGGCTACGTCGCCGAGGTCGCGGTGGAGGACAACGCGCAGATCAAGGCCGGCGATGTCATCGCCCGCATTGACGATGGCGATTACCGCCTCGCGGTCGAGACCGCGCGCCATCAGAGCGCCGTGCAGCAGGCCAGCATCGACCGTCTCGCCAAGCAGATCGTCGCCCAGCAGGCCGGCGTCGATCAGGCCAAGGCGCAACTCGCCTCCGCCCGGGCAGCCGCCACCCGCACTGACCTCGAGCTGAAACGCCAACAGGACCTGGCAGAGCGCCAGATCAACAGCCGGGCCTCGCTGGAGCAGGCGCAGGCCAACTACGACCAGGCCGTCGCCGCCGTGCAGGCCGGCGAGGCCGGGGTCGCGTCGGCCATCGCCAACGTCGACGTGCTGAAGGCGCAGAAGGAGGAAGCCGCCCGCACCTTGCAGCAGTACGAGACCGCGCTCGCCAAGGCCGAGCGGGATCTGAGTTTCACCACAATTCGCGCGCCCTTCGACGGT
>Ga0306920_100003682_pt1 | contig 19506 bp, 12 predicted proteins | sample flu12Cox44000170_FD_204666 | JGI IMG/M metagenome (GOLD analysis project Ga0306920, IMG submission 204666) | Lab enrichment of tropical soil microbial communities from Luquillo Experimental Forest, Puerto Rico - flux4day.12C.oxic.44.000.170 (v2)... | ecosystem: Environmental > Terrestrial >... | reverse complement strand
GAAAACACGCGTTCGTGTGGTTGGATCTCGCCAAAAATGCCAAGCCTGGAGAGGTGAACCTGACCATAAAAACCCGGGCTGGTGCGACCTCTGCGGCCCTTCAGCTTCTGGAGCGGGCCCCGCAGAGGGGACGATTCCAAGGCGTCACTCGCGACGACGTGATTTACCTCATCATGCCCGATCGCTTCGCCGACGGCGATCCCAGCAACAACATGCCGAAGGGCGCAGCGCCGGGCACCTACGATCGCAGTGCGGCGAAGGATTACCACGGCGGCGATCTCAAGGGCATCCAGGATCACCTACCATATCTTAAGGACCTCGGCGTTACGACTCTGTGGTTGACCCCTATCGTCGACAACGATAATTCAAGCGAGACCTACCACGGCTACGGCGCAACTGACCTTTACGCGGTGGAAGATCACTTCGGCACGCTACGGGAGTTTCAGCAACTGGTGGACGCCGCTCATCAGCAGGGAATCAAAATTCTGCTCGACATGGTTCCCAACCACGTCGGGCCCAAACATGCTTGGGCGACCTCGCAGCCTGCACCGGGGTGGTTGCACGGCACAATCGAGGATCACATCGATAATTCTGACTACGACTTTCCGCCCGTGACCGACCCGCATGCGGTGAAGAAGAATTACCGCAGCGCTCTCGACGGGTGGTTTGTCAACGTTCTTCCGGACCTTGCGCAGGAGAACCCGCTGGTTGCGGAGTATCTCGAGCAAAACGCCTACTGGTGGATGGAGACGGGCGGAGTCGACGGCTTTCGCATCGATACGTTCCCCTATGTCCCCCGCGAGTTTTGGACGACTTATCTGCAGCGACTCCAGGCCGCCTATCCCAACTTTTTTGCGGTGGGCGAAGTATCCAACACTGAGCCGCCCGTGGTTTCATATTTTGCCGGAGGCCAGAAGGGCTTCGACGGCGTTGACACCCATCTGACGACTCCATTCGATTTCCCCATGAATTCCGCAATCCGTGAGGTAGTCAACCACGGAGCTTCGGCAAAGAAAATCGTAGATGTGCTGCGACAGGACCGTTTGTATCCGCATCCCGAATTGCTGGTCACGTTCATCGGCAACCACGACATGAAGCGGTTTCTCACCGATGCCGGAGGATCGACGGACAAGCTGAAGCTGGGCTTCTCCTTGCTGGCAACCCTTCGCGGAATTCCGCAGATCTATTCAGGCGACGAAATCGCAACGCCGGGAGGGGAAGATCCGGACAACCGTCGGGATTTTCCCGGCGGATTTCCCGGCGACCAACGTAACGCGTTCACGCAGGCTGGCCGGACGCCTGATGAGCAAGACGTCTATGCGCACGTGCAGGCATTATTAAAACTACGCCGCGAGCACCCTGCACTGCGCGTCGGCGAGCTAAGACACGTTGTCGTCTCCGACGACTATTACGTTTTCACACGAGAGACGAATGACGAGCGCTTGATGGTCGTTTTCTACAAAGGCGATGCCGACCAGAGCATCACGGTCGATCTCACCGATACTACCATCGCGAATGCCAAGGGATTTACGCCGTTGAATGCAGCGCCGGCGGCACATTTGCAAGGAACACAACTGCAATTGCAACTCGTTCCACAGACCGTAGCCATCTACAGAGTTGATTGAGTAAGACCTTCGAGCTTAAGGCTTCCTGCGGTTACAATGGTTCGCGGGTCCTGCAGCTATATGTCGTGGTTAAAATTCCTGCACGAAGGTGATGGCGGTCACTGTACGGCAGGGTACCGCCCCGATACAGTGGAAACTGGGTCGAAAATCCCGCGTACAGAGTAGAAGCAGAATGGGACTGGCTCGGAGCGGCGAGGTTGAGGTAACAGTGGAGCAGTCGAGGCTGATTGCCAGTCTAATCCGGAGCGTGCGTGTTGAGCGAATAATTGGGTGATTTTCATGAGGTTTCGCAGGCCGCAGGCCCCAGCGGACTGGCAAGAATAACGCTGTCCGGCTAGCCGCCTGATTTCGGTAAGGTGCAACACACAAAACATAAGGAGACTTAGATCACATGAAGCGTTTCATCATGAGTTTGGCTGTCCTTGCAGTTATGTCAGGAATGGCTTTTGCTGCGCAGGACGGCGCAGCAATTTACAAAGCGAAGTGTGCGGGCTGCCACGGCGCAGCCGGCGAAGGCAAGATGGGCCCGGCCTTGAAGGGCACTTCGCTGAGCGCTGACCAAATCGCCGACGCGCTGTTGAAGGGCGCGCCGGGAAAGAAAGCCCCGCACGCTAAGGCGATGGCTGGCCTCACGGCCGATCAGGCATCTGCGGTTGCTACCTATGTGAAGGACCTCAAATAGTCAAAAGCTGTTCTGAGACGTTGAACAGCCGGTTATTCGCGACCGGCTTTCTTATGCCGGGCGCGAACTCGTGTCTTCGTGCCGCCGCTGACCACTTCGGCGTCGCCGCCTGCCATCAGGCAGGTTCCTATTTTACTGATGCCAGTACCGCGACTCCATAGTTCGCCAGAGTCACCGATTGTGCATGTGTCCCGCTGAGCACGTCCTGCATGGGCTTGGGCAATCGAATGGTCCGCGGCATCTTCGAGAAATTCACCAGAATATACACCGCTCCCTTCGCGCCGTACCGCGGGTAGACTTCGACACCATCGGGCACTGGACCAAACGCCGGCTTCACGCCACTGACTTCGGTCATCCAGTTTGCTGCCTGTGCCATGGTCTTCGGATCGAGCCACGCTCCGATGTAGGTGATCCGCCCCTTGCCTGCCTTGCGTGTGATGGCCGCGGGCTGTCGGTCGAGCCAGCCGTTGCTCTCGCCATAGCGCATCAGGACTTCGACGTTGGGCTCCTTGGTGCTGAGCAGTTCCGCCCAGAGCTGACCCTCACCCGCTCCCCACTTGCCCTCAATCGAGACCGCATCGACCAGGGCGTAATACTGTTCCACCCAGCCCCCGAGCAGGTCCGTGAGCGGCCCCGGCTGACGCTGCGGCCACAGTCCGTTATCGGCGTCTTTCATTGCCGAGCGCTGACCCAGAACAAGATGGCCGCCACCGTTGACGTAATCGATCAGGTTCTTCGCCGCCGCATCTGGCAGCACATTCAGTCCGGGAGCCACGACGAGCTTGTACTGGTTCAGCGATGCCGTCGGAGGAACGATGTCCACCGATTGCGCTGCTGCGCGCAGCGCTCCGTAGTAGCTGAGGATTTCTTCCACGGGGTCATATTTCTTGTTGTGCTTCTGCCATTCAATCGCCCAGCGGCTTTCGTACGAATGCAGAATCGCGACGTCGGATTTCACGGAGGTCCCGGCAAGCGCAGCGCTGGCTTTCTCGAACTCCCTCCCAATTTGCGCGACCTCATCGTAGAGAGGATCGGGCGTGCCGTCGGGGCCAACAATGGTTCCGTGATACTGCTCTTGCCCATTCAGTGCACTACGCCATTGCCAGTAGCTCACGGTGTCGGCGCCGTGGCCGATGTCGTGCCACGCCATGGCGCGCACTTCACCCTTGTCGAGCCAGTTATTGATCGACGCCCAGTTCACGCCACCGGGCTGGGTTTCCATCACCCAGAAGTTCTTGCCTTTGAATCCGCGCGTCAAATCGTGTGCCGCGCCGTTCTTCACCGGATCGAGATGTCCCTGACCCACGTAGTCATCCCATGCGGCGAGGTCGAGGTCTTGGGCTACGGTGTAATGGTCGTATCCGTTGAACCATCCCATCATGTTGGTGGTGATGAACTGCCGCGGGTCAGAATTGGCCCGGATCACATCGAGCTGGTTCTTCTGATAGCTGCGCCAGGTATCACTGACGAAGCGCATCCAACTCAGCAGCAACCCGGGATTGCCATAGTTGATCTGAATGGGAACTTGGTTCCAGTCGAAGTAGGTCTCGCTCCAATAAGGAGTTGTCCAGCGCGCATTCAGGTTGTCGAGGGTGCCGTATTGTGTCTTGAGCCACTGCTGGAACTGCTGTCTGGTCTCGGCATCGAACGAGACTTCAGCGTACTCGTTGTCGATCTGCCAGCCCACGACGTTCGGGTTGTGTCCCAAACGTTTGGCCAACCGTTCGGCCATCGCCCGTGCAAGCTCGCGATATTTAGGATTGGCAAAGTTGAACTGCTGCCGGTTCCCGTGCTGGTCTTTGCGCCCGTCCGCCATGGTGCGCAGAGTTTCGGGATACTTCTGCGTCAGCCACGCGGGAGGCGCCGCCGAAGGTGTGCCGATAACGGTGACGATTCCATGCTTAGCGGCCGCAGTGATCGCGCGATCCAGCCAGTCGAGATCGTATTGGCCCTCTGTAGGCTCCATGCGGCTCCAGGCGAACTCGCCGACGCGCACCATGTGGATTCCCGCCTTCTGCATCAGTGCAAGATCTGCGTCCCATCGCGATTCCGGCCACTGCTCGGGATACCAGGCGGTGCCGAGCAGGATCGCGGGCGTCTGGGGGGCAGCAATTTCGGCATGGAGAGTGACACATCCAATTGCGAATAGGGCAGTCAGGGAAAAAATAAAACTACGACAGCGGGCCGGCACACGCAGGGGGTTCATCTCTGTTCTCCAGGAGCTGCAACTGCGGTTTGGAAACCAAATCGACAATTTGATGCAACCTACCACCGGCCATCTTATTGCGCGGCCAGTCGCCAAGGAGTATGGAGTGCTAGGCTTCGAGTGTGGCTTATTTTGTTGGCCAGATCAGCTGTTCATCTGCACCATTCGAAAATCCCCTTACGGCGTCACTTCGAAGTTGCCGTGCAGCGATGCGGTCGAGTCTTCACCAACCCACACATCGAATACTGCCGGCTCCTGCACCCAGTCCTTCAACGACGGGCTCCAATACGTCAGTTCATCTTTGCCCAGGGTGAAGTGCACTGTCTTCTTTTCACTCGGCGCCAACGACACCTTCTCAAATCCCTTCAACTGGCGCACCGGGCGCGAAGCACTACCCGACTGTTGATGAATGTAGAGCTGCACCACCTCATCTCCGACGATACCGCCTGTGTTCTGGACATCGACCGAAACGGCGATGCTGTCACCGATTCTTGCAGTCACCTTCTCTAACCGCAGGTTGCTGATAACGAATTTGCTGTAGCTCAACCCATAGCCAAAGGGATACAGGGGAGAAGTCTTCAGGTCCTGGTAGCGCGACTTGAAGTCCGGCGCCGTTTCAGGTTCGTGGGTCAGAGTGTGCGCGTAATAGATTGGCACCTGCCCGGCGCTCCGTGGCCACGTGACAGTAAGCTTTCCGCCTGGATTCGCATCGCCGAACAGCACGTCGGCCACAGCGTTGCCGCCCTGCGTTCCGGGCTCCCACGCCACCAGAATCGCGCCCACGTGTTCTGCGGCCCACGAGATGTTGAGTGGACGACCAACCATCAGCACCAGCACCACCGGCTTGCCAGTGGCGACCACCGCTTCCAGCAATTCCTGCTGACGCCCGGCGAGCCGCAGCGACGAGTTGGACGCCGCCTCTCCTGCCATCAGCGCGCCCTCGCCAAGAACCATCACTGCGACATCGCATCGCTTCGCAGTCTCAACGGCCTGCTCAAACGCAGCTTGTGCCTCGGCGGGGCTCTGCGGTGGCTCATCGTGCAGCTTGACGCCAGGCATTCCGTCGAAAGTGGACGGAATCTCGCGCCGGATTGCTGGTCCCTTCGCGTACTCGATTCGAACTGCGGCGCCGACCTTCTCCCGGATTCCTTCGATCACTGTTACCACGTCCTTGCCGACGGTGAGCATGCCGCCCCAGAACCCGACCTGGGCGGGGCCCGAATCCGCCACAGGCCCAATGACGGCGAGGGACGAGTACCTCTTCCCGGATTTGTCGAGCGGCAACAATTGGGCTTCATTCTTCAGAAGCACCATCGATTTCTGTGCCGCCTCGCGTGCGATCTGCGCGCTGGCAGGATCACTCAGCACCGTAGCGATCTTCAACTCGTCGATGTAAGCATTTTCAAACAGTCCCAGCTTGTACTTCACTACCAGCAAGGGCCGCACCATGGCATCGAGTTGTGCTTCGGTGACCCGTCCGGCCGCCAGCAGTTTCGGCAATTCATTGAGGTAGGTGTAACTAGCCATGTCCATGTTGACGCCGGCATGGAATGCCTTGTATGCCGCATCCTCGCGGTCGCGGGCGTAGCCGTGGGTGACCAGGCGTCCCACAGCCACGGCATCGCTGACCACGAACCCTTGGAAGTTCCAGGTCTTGCGTAAAACGTCCTGCAGCAGGAAGTGGTTTCCGGTGGCTGGAACGTCATTCAAATCCATGTAGGCACTCATCAGACTGCCCACGCCGGCGTCGATGGCAGCTTTGAACGGAGGAAAATAGACGTTCCACAGCAGGTCGTCGGAGACATACGAGGAATCGTAATCGCGTCCGCCGTCGGCTGCGCCGTAGGCAGCAAAGTGCTTTACACATCCCAGTACATGGCCCGGTGTACCCAATTCCGGCCCCTGGAACCCTCGAACCTGTGCCTTCGCCATGATGGCGCCGAGATACGGATCTTCTCCCGCGCCCTCGACCATGCGGCCCCAGCGCGCGTCACGCGCGATATCCACCATCGGCGCAAACGTCCAATTGATGCCTGCCGCGCGAGCTTCCCGGGCTGCGATCGTCTGCACCCTTTCCACCAGCTTCGGGTCCCACGCCGCTGACATCGCTAACGGCGGCGGAAAGATTGTGTGATATCCGTGGATTACATCGAGCCCTATGAGCAAAGGAATGTGCAGCCGCGACTCCTCCACGGCTATCTTCTGAAACCGGATGATATCGGCCGGCTCCGTGACCCAAAGTACGGAACCCGCAAATCCCTTGCGGACTTGCTCCTCCGCCGGCGGCGCGTCGGGAAGCGAAACCAGCGGGACGCCTGCAGCCTGGTTCATTTGTCCGATCTTCTCGTCCACCGTCATCTGCTTCAAAAGGGCATCGGCACGCTGCTCGGCAGTCTGGCCGCTGGCTGCCTTGGAAGTCTGAGCTTCAATAAATGAGGCTGGCATCCCGAGAGAGATGATTGCGATCAGCGAGAGGAGGAACGTCTTCGGGCGGAGGCGGGGACTTCTACTCTGCATAGTGTTCTTTCGGCCACGTGAAGTTGATGTGACAGTACGTCAGTCCGCCATCCTAACACCCCAGTCGGCATCGCCTTGCATCGGGACGGTAAGTCGTCATGTGGAATGACTACCGATGTTGGTTGCGTGGTGCAGTATGTCCTGGTCTAACACGTCGGTTCTGGCACCCAACTCGGGAACAAACGACAGGTTTCCTTCCGCGGACAAAAGAATGCGCCGGGATGAGGACCTGGTTCCCCGCGCGATTATCCTGAATAGACGGGGAAGATTAGGACAGCTCTACATGGTGGACCGCAGATGCTCCACCGCCAGCGTGTGGATCTGCGAGACTCTCGATTCGCCGACACCCGTCAACCGTCTAACCTCATGCATGGTGAGTTCCTGCTGGTAGTCCAGCATGAGCACCTGCTGCTCGCGCTCTGGCAAATGGACATCGCTTCCTCAAGACGGGTTGACCTTCACCGGCTAGATAGAGGGTGAGGGGGTCTTGGTCCGGTGGCCCGGCGAGGTTCTGGGCCAGGTCTACTTCTTGCCCGTCACCGTTGGCTTCGCATTGAGGACTGCCATCCAACCCCTTTTGCAGGACGATTGCCAGCGGGGCGTCATCTGCAACAACAGGGATTCGCATTGCAACCTCTTTCCCTTACTCATGCAGTCAATCCCATTTTTCGAGCATCAGGCCTCGGGGTCAATGCGAGAACGATGAGAGCCGTGGCCTCGTGTTCCGGTTTGGGCGCTGTTCAGAACGGGAAACGGGATTCACGTTGCACCAGACCAATATCCCAACCATTGCCACCACCATCGTGCCTGAATTCACTTCACAGACACCTGTGATTCCAATCACAGATGAACTGCCGGCCCTTAGGCATAATAAGAAATACATGGCAAACGTGGGGACAAAGTCCAGTATTCTGAAAGTATCGAATAAGCTCAAAAAGTCCTTGGTTGATGCGGGGGTAGTACGGCGTTTCCCCCCTAAGCATCATTTGTTTGAGGAAGATCAGGAGAATCAGGGAGTCTATTTGGTGCTGAAAGGCGAAGTCTGCCTGACGGTCAAGGACCTGCAAAAACTGGACCGGGTCTTCTCTTCCGGATCGCTTCTGGGGATTCCCGCCACTTTTACGGGGCATACTTACAGCTTGGCCGCCGTGGCAGTTACCGAAACCGAAGTGCTGCACGTGGGACGCGAAGCGTTTCTCGACCTGATGACACAGCAGCCTGAACTGTGCCAGGAAGCCACCGACATGTTGAGCCGGGAAGTTGCTTTCATACAGGCAGCTCTCGCCGAGCGCCGGAGACAAAAGAGCGATCACATTTAACGACCCGGCGCCAATCCCTCAAGTAGCGGAATCAGATCCCTTCCCCCAACCCAGACTCCAACGCTTCGCACGCCACCCTCTCCCGCCTTGAACCGAGCCATATTCAATAAGTTGGAACCACGGGTGAGCGGGTTGCCTTCGTTATCGCGAGGCGGTCGCGCATGCGAATTCTTACCCCATTGTCGTATGCTTTGATATAGTCAACCCCACCTAATTGGTATTGTTCGCGGCCGAGCTTGCGTCATTATTCCGGGGTTCCAAAGCTTCTTGCGAAACCCCACAATGAACTCCAAATACTAGTTGGGTAGTAATCACTCGGTGACTAGGACCGGGATCTTTCAATCAATTGGGGAACTGTGCGCCAGAAAGGGCAGCACGCACCCAAGCATCACCTTTGCCGGTATTGAAACGTAACTGGCTGGTTTGTCGTCAAAGTGCACATGAAGGGCCGAGTCATCTCGCACTACGAGATCGTGCAGGAAATCGCCAGAGGCGGCATGGGGGTTGTCTACCGTGCCCGCGACCTGTCGCTCAATCGATTTGTGGCGCTGAAGGCGCTGCCGATCTTCACATCTTCTGACGCCATTGCACGGCAACGCTTTGAGCGCGAAGCTCAGGCCGCCTCTGCGCTGAACCACCCTAATATTGTGACGATCTACGACCTGGTGTCGGATGAACACGCCAGTTACATCGTCATGGAGCTGATTGAGGGTAAGACCCTTGGCGAGATCATTCCCTTGAGCGGGTTGCCGCCGGAACAAGCGATCCGATATGCCTTGCAAATGGCCGATGCGTTAAGTTGTGCGCATGAGGCGGGAATCGTCCACCGTGACCTGAAACCGCAGAACGTCCTGATCTCACGCCGTGACCATCTCAAGATCCTCGATTTCGGCGTCGCGAAACTCAAGTCGGAGCCCTCGGGCCGACTGGTTACTCACGATAACCTAACGCGTCCCGGAGCATTTCTTGGAACCACTTATTATGCGGCGCCCGAACAATTCACCGGCGGTGAGATCGATCAGCGAACCGATGTCTACTCACTAGGCGTGGTCTTTTACCAGATGCTGCTCGGGCGAGTGCCGTTCTATGCCGACAATCCCTTGGAGTTGTTGCAGGCTATTTACCACGAACAGCCGAAGCCGCTTCGTCAAACGCACCCCCATTATCCACCGATCGTGGACCAGATCATTGTCCGTGCACTGCACAAACATCGCCAGGGACGCTATCCGAACATGGATGTGTTCTCAGAAGACTTAGTGGCCGCCAAAGAGGCGTTTCATCAGGCCGCACTGGAGTCGTCTTCGGCTGATACGCAGGCCTCAGATGTCCCGATAGCAGTACCGCAAATCGGTTCAAGCCGGTCTGCCTATCCGCCGGTGTGGATCGAGCCGCCGCGCGCCGGCCACGAAAAATCTTCGATCGCGGTTCTTCCGTTCCGCAGTTTGTCGTCCGATAAGGATGACGAATATATGGCGATGGGCATCGGCTCAGAAATCAGCAGCGCTCTTTCACGAGTAGCAGGAATTCGGGTTGCCTCGAATCTCTCCACGTTCCGCTATCAGGATGAAGTCCCCGATCTGCAGGAAATTGCGACCAAACTCAAGATTCACTATGTTCTGACTGGAAGTCTGCGGCGCTCCGGCACACGAATTCGGGTGATGAGTGAGCTCGCCGACGCTCTAGCCGGCTCGGTGCTGTGGTCGCGCACCTACGAACGAGACCTCGAAGATTTGTTCGCGGTACAGGAAGAAATCGCAGAATCCATAGTGCGGGCAACAGGTGGCGAACTGATTCGGGCGGGCTCTGAACATGCCGACAAAGCATCGGCCCATGAGCTTGACGCCTGGGGGCTGGTTCGCAAAGCCTATCACTTCTGGAACTACGGATTTCATCCTGCCGGTATAGGCGAGTCGCTCGACCTGCTTCGCCGTGCCATTCAGTTGGATCCTGGCTACGCCAACGCCTACGCATTTCTGGCCTTGTACTTGATCGAACGGGTGGTTCTGGTGCTGACCGACCGTCCCGAAGCAGACCGCGCTGAGGCGAACGCTGCTGCCAACAAGGCGGTGGAACTGGCACCGCAGGACGCCGAGGTGCTGGAGAATGCCGGTCTGGTTTGGCTCCACTGCAGTGAGTATGACCAGTCGGTTGAGGCCCTCCGGCGCGCGGTGCAGATTGCACCCTTCAACCTGGTGGCGTGGGGATACCTCGGTCTCGCGTTGGGTTGGGGCGGAAAAGAGCGGGACGCAAGTGAGGCCGAAAAGATCCTCAAGAAGCTCATCGCCGAGACTCCCGAGCACCCTTCGTTACCCTACTGGCACTACTTCCTTTCGGGAGTGTACATTCGCTTTTCGCGCTTTGATGAGGCTTACATCCACGCGCAGCGGTGTGTTGAGCTACAGCCGAGGTTCTACATTGCCCGCATCACCCTGGCGAATGCTCTCGGTCATCTGGCTCGTTTCGAAGAAGCGCGAGCGGAGATTGCGCATGTTCTGGCCATGAACTCCTACATTAACGAAACTGTGCTGCACACCGAATACCTGAACATTGCACGTGATCCGCACATCGTTGAGCTGCATCTTTCGGGATTGAGATCTGCCCAGGCGTTTCCCACAGCGAACATAGGAGAGCAGAAATGAGTTTCAGGACGTCGGAGTTTCGCGTCATCACGACTGGTTTGCAGTATCCGGAAGGACCCGTTTATCAGAAAGACGGCAGCATCCTCGTTGTGGAGATTCAGGGCAAGAAACTCACCCGCGTGCTTCCAGACGGTACCAAAGAGACCGTGGCCAATCTTGGGGGTGGTCCCAATGGTGCTGCCATCGGCCCTGATGGTGCCGTATACGTGTGCAACGATGGCGGACTCGACTTTGTCGCCGTTGGCCGGGTTTCGGTGCCGACATTTCAACCTGCCGACTACGTGAGTGGCTCGATCCAGCGCGTGGTTGGCTCCAGTTTCTCGACGCTCTGTTCACAGTGCAACGGTCAATCCCTTCGTAGCCCCGACGATTTGGTGTTCGACGCCACGGGCAATTTCTGGTTCACCGATTGGGGCAAGACTAGGCCGACGGACCGGGACATAACAGGCGTCTTTTATGCTGCGGCGGACGGCAGCAAGATCGCGTCAGTTCTGCCGGGCCGGCAAGCGCCCAACGGCATAGCGCTCTCGCCCGACGATACTCGCCTCTACGTTGCCGAGACTTATGCACGATGGATTGTTTATTGGGAGTTGTCCGCACCCGGGGTGATCAAACCCAACCCCAAAACACTCGATGGTTCCTACTTGCTGACGGCAGATATCCCGGGGCAGGGAACTCTCGATTCCATGGCGGTGGACGAAGAAGGCAATGTTTATGCAGCCACCATGCTGCCTCAGGGTCCTAGGCCCGACGTGCCCGGCGGCATCACCGTCGTTTCCCCAGATGGGAAGATTCTTGACTTCATCGAGCTGCTGGTCGACGGCTTACCTGAACCGCTTCCCTCAAATATCTGCTTTGGCGGTTCGGATCGTAAAACCGCATTCATAACCCTTGCAGGCACCGGACGGCTGGTTGGGTGCGAAATGAAGATTCCTGGCAAGCCGCTGCACTTCAACAGGTGAACTTGAGGGACACCGTAACAGTTGCGGGTGGGAGATCGCATGACCGAACGAGGGCTGCATCGGCTGTGGATTGACATCAACGCGGATGCGCAATGTTTCTGGTTCCACCTGAAGGATGTGGCTACACATCCTTGGGATTCGTTGCTATCGCTGCTTGCCGCAGTCGGCGGGTTCATCCTCGCAATTCCGCGCTTGCCCGGCAAGTTTCTGCTATGGCTGTGGCGCGAGATTAAATACGCCGAGACCTTCACCCTGCGCGGAATGGTACGCTTCCTGCTGTTCGCGACCATCGCGTTATTCTGCGCGGTCTTTCTGGGAATCGCGTTCCTGGTTATTTTTCCCGGCACCCAGCGGCCCGATTTCCCAGGCGTCGATCAGTACATCTACCTCAGTGAAGGGCGCGGCTGGAGCGGTGGCTACGAGGAACCGCTGCGGCAACTCTTCTATTACACGCCGCAGGGTACTACCGTGAAGGGCCTACCCTACTCTTGGTTTGTGAACCTGGAAGTGCCTTTGGGTACCACTCGCTTCACCACGCCGAAGCGCATGAACGCGTTTGGCTTTCTGGTGGACACCAACCCTACCCCAGCCAACCCCGACCTTCTGCCGGTGGGCTTCACCAGCCATTACGACTCAAGTATTGGAGCGCCGGTACTTGACATTACCTGTGCTGCCTGTCACACCGGAGAGTTGGTGGTCAATAAGAACGGCAGGCGCTATGGTCTGCGGATCGATGGCGGAGGGGCGATGCACGCCTTCACCACCGCCAAGCCCGGTAACTTCACACTTGAGTTGCTGGCTTCTCTCACTTCAACCTATCTCGACCCCTTTAAGTTCAATCGTTTTGCCCAGCGGGTCTTGGGCCCGACCTATCCGCACGGTTTCTGGAAGCTGCATGGCGACCTGCGCTGGCAAATTTGGATCTTTCTGAAACAGGCGGCAAACGACAATAATCCCCTCCATCCGCTCTATCCGACAGTAGAAGGTGTCGGACGGACAGATGCCCTGGCCCGCATCGGCAATACGGTTTTCGGTGATGAACTGAGCGACTCCAACTACCGCGTTGGCAATGCTCCGGTGCGATATCCCCCAGTGTGGGACATTTGGAAATTTGACTATGTACAGTACAACGCCTCGGTGCGACAGCCGATGTCGAGAAACCTGGGCGAATCGCTGGGCGTCGGAGCCAAGGCAACTCTGTTAAACCGCTATGGCGGATCGATCCCGGAGCAGGACCGGTTCGACACGACCTCAAAGCTGGATAACCTGCACAAGATTGAAGTTGCGCTGTGGAGCCTGGAGCCTCCGAAATGGAGTGAGGACTGCTTCGGAAAAGTCGACTGGGAAAAAGCTGCCGAGGGGCAGAAACTGTTCGCGATGATCTGTGCACAGTGCCACGGTCCCTTCCCAGCATCCGACCCCATCAAGGAATGGAAGGCTCTGCTCAAAACCTCAGCCAAGGCGAGCGAAATGGAGATCGCATGGAATAACTTCCTGACCGGCATGTATACAAACTCGCCCCATCAGGCCCAGCCTCCTTATGCTTATGCGAACTGGAAGTATCCCGACGACCCATTCCCGCTGTGGGTGATGCATCCCCTCACGGTGCAGGATATCGGCACCGATCCCAGGACGGCAGTCAACTTCGTAGACAAGCGGATCGATCTGCGGCCACTCGGGCTCGATCCATTGGTGGTCACTCAGCTTTTGCGCTCTCTGTTCCAGAAGGACTTGCGACTAGAAATCAAGGCGCTTGCCAACGACATCGTTGCCCAGGCTAGCGGCAACTCAAGCATGCAAGACATTCGCGCTGCAGCCGCCGACATTGCCCAGCAGATCAACACCAAAGACGAATCGCAGGCTAGTCAACCACTGAGCCCGGCCGAACAGGCCAGACTGAAACCGCTGTCGAGCAAAATCAAGCAGCGGATCCAGAACGACTCTTCACTGTCCAGCAGCCATGACCTGCTAACTGACGCAATAGCGCTGGATGAACAGATCACCTCCGGGCAGTCACAAATCCAGGCCACGGTGGGATCCCTCAACCTCGCAAAAGCCAGCACCGGTATTGGTCTCAGCTTGGTGGGTTACTACATGCGAACGAAGTACTACCAAACCATGGGCCTCAGTCCAGAGAAAATCGCAGAGGTGAATGGCTTCGGCCAGCTCGATCTGCCTGTCGCTGCCCCGCAATATAAGCCGCGACCGCTGGCCGGCATCTGGGCGGTCGGCCCCTTCCTGCACAACGGATCAGTCCCCACGATTTACCAATTGCTTAGCCCTGCCGACTCTCGCGACAAGAAATTCTGGGTGGGCACGCGCGACTTCGATCCGGAGAATCTGGGGCTGAAAACGGAACCGCTCTCCAAGGGAGGTTTCTGGCTCGACACCCGCGTAACCGGAAACTCCAATACCGGTCACGAATTTCGTCGTGGTTACATTCCATGGAAGCTGGGCAGTCCGCCGCAGTACGGAGTGATCGGGCCGGAGTTCACGGAAGCCCAGCGTTGGCAGATCATCGAGTACCTGAAGGTGCATCGCGACACGCACAATGTGAGGCTTTCGCCAGACCGGAAGAACATCATGGAGTACTTGCAGGAAGGGCTCGACAACCGGCACCTGTGTCAATAGCCGCGTATTCAGCGGGCGGGAGGAAGGCGTGAACACTCGCAGAACGCACATCATCATTGGTTTGGTGGCTGTTGCCGCGCTGGGATACTACTCCTTTTTGCGCAGCAAGCCGCTTTGCCCGATGGGCGAACAGGTCTCTCCCGACGAAGACTACATGACCGCGCAAATCGTGGCCTCGGCGGTCTCGATGGTCAACTCCAGCCATCAAACCATGGCGGCCAAACCTCTGCCAGGAAACCCTCCTGGCACAACCGCCGCCACGTATCCGACTGCCACCTCCGCTAACGCAATTCAGCCCTATCGTCGCGACGTTCATGCCAAGACCTATGGATGCTTGAAGGCCACATTCCGCGTACTCGATAACCTCGATCCTACGTACCGTCAGGGCGTCTTCGCCAATCCCGGCGAATATCAAGCATGGATTCGCTACTCGAGCGGCAGCACCCTGGTGCAGAACGACAGCGTCCGTGATGCTCGCGGTATGGCAATCAAGCTGATGGGCGTTCCAGGACGGAAGCTGATGGAAGACGATGGCGTGCCCCATGCCCAGACCCAGGACTTCGTTCTGATGAACGCCACACAGTTCTTCATCCTCAACCTGCCGGAGTACCTAGCCTTCACGCAGTACCTCGGCGAGGGCAGCAATTACGGGTATTTCCTCGGCGGCTTCACTCCCGACTTGCCGGAAAAGAATTGGCGCAAACTCTTCAACTTGGGCGATTATCATCCGCGCGAAATGTTGCTGGCAGTCAATACGCTGAAGCCGCCGCCGGACAGCCTTCTTAACACCCAGTTCTATAGCGTGAGCGCCTATAAGCTGGGCTCGGAGAACGTCGTCAAATACAGCGCAAGGCCGTGCAGCACGGCGAAGGCAGCTGATGTGGATCGCAGCCAGCCAAACTTCCTGCGTGACGAGATGACCGCGCACTTGAAGGACCGCGATGCTTGCTTCGATTTCATGGTGCAGGTGCAGCTTCCGGGAAAGAATATGCCGGTGGAGGACACCACCGTCGAATGGTCAGAAAGCGACTCGCCGTTTGTGCCCGTCGCGAGAATCGAGATCAAGAAGCAGACCTTCGTCGAGAATCAGAAGACGTGTGAGAACCTCTCCTTCAATCCCTGGCATGCTCTGCCGGAACACCGGCCGGTCGGCGTGATGAACCGGGTCCGCAAGCCCCTATATCTCGAAGTGGCCCGCTACCGGCGCAGCATGAATGGTGCTCCGCTCTGCGAACCGAAGGATTGGAATGGGCCCGATGAGAGCAGTTGCGAGACGGTGGAAAACTCTGTCCCTTCGACGACGAACTCCACCGCAAACGCGGTCGCAAAGCCAGGGACGAGTCCGTAGCCCTGAGTCCTTCTCTCAAGCAATTAAGCAGGTGTCCCTTCTTGTGCGAGAGCGCTTCTGGATTAGATCTGCTCCAGTACTGTTTTCAGGTACGTCCAGAAGCTTTGCACGGTTGAAATCTGCACCCGCTCGTTGGGACTGTGCGGGTCAACGATGGTCGGACCGAACGACACCATCTGCATTCCCGGATATTTCTCCCCGATAACGCCGCACTCCAAGCCGGCATGCATGGCGATCAGCTTCGCGGGTTTACCAAAGAGACGTTCGTGAACCGCCTGCAGCTTCTGTACGATCTCACTGCTGGGCTCAGGTTTCCATCCGGGATAGCTGCCGGTGTGCTCCACATCAAATCCGGCCATGCGCAAGACCGTTGCGACCATCTGGGCGACCGCATGCTTGCTGCTTTCGATGGCGCTGCGCTGGCTGGTGACAATCTCAGCGACATCCCCGCTGGTGGAAACTATCGCCAGGTTGGTTGAGTTCTGCACGAGGCCTGGAACGTCGGGGCTCATCGCCACCACGCCATGCGGAACCGTCACCAACAGGTCGATGATCCGCTGCGTGTCCGCTGCATTCAGCACTCTGTCCGGACGAGCCGCCTTCTCCACGGTAATCTGAAGTTTTGGGTCAAATCCGCCCAAGTCAGCTTTCCACTCCGTCTCGCATACAGACAGCAAAGAACGGAGCTCGGCGTCGCACGCAGAGTCGAGCACAATAACTGCCGCAGCTTCCCGCGGGATCGCGTTCTGCGCACTCCCGCCATTGACCGATGCGATCTCGGCCGTCAGCTTGCTCATGACACGTTGAAGCGAAGCCCCCAAAATACGCAGCGCATTGCCGCGGCCCTGATGGATGTCCACGCCCGAGTGTCCACCCTTGAGCCCGAATACTTTGAGGCGCCACGCAGAGTCGCCGTCGGCCGGCACGAACCCGACCTTGCGGCGCGCCGTCGTCTTGACTCCACCGCAGCAGCCAATGCACAGCGTCCCCGTTTCTTCATTGTCAAGATTGAGGAAGTACTTCGACTTCAGTAGGCCACCGGGGAACTCCGCCGCACCGGTGAGTCCCGTCTCCTCGTCAACCGTAAAGACAAACTCCAGCGGACCGTGCGCGATCTCGCTGCTCTCCATTACGGCAAGCGCTGCCGCCACGCCTATTCCGTTATCGGATCCCAGGGTCGTGCCATCGGCCTTGAGCCAGTCTCCGTCGCACACTACCTTGATGGGATCGGTGTCGAAATTGTGGGCCGTGCCTTCGTTCTTTTCGCACACCATGTCGAGATGGCCCTGCAGCAACGCCATGGGCGCGGCTTCGCGTCCGGGACGTGCCGGCTTTCGGACAACAAGGTTACCGACGGCGTCCTGCGTTGTCTCAAGATCAAGTTTCGCAGCCTGCGCCAACACATAATTCCGCGCCGCAGCTTCTTTGGTCGAAGCGCGCGGAGTCGCAGCCAGTACGTCAAAATGCTTCCATAAAATCTGCGGTTCCAATTGCTTAAGCGCGGACGTCATGAAAATCTCCAGGGCGATTGAGTTCCATGCCATCCTACCGTGCGCGCTGACAGTTGGCGAGTCCCACCCAGTGCACCGAGTGCCGTCGGCCGGCTGACCAACAACCGAGTGGCCCTTCGGGAAAACCGATCTGCGCCAGCAATCGCTGTCTCCCGCTACAGTCTAGACACTCTCAGCGAGCAATCGCCAACTGGTCGTTGATCCCGATGTTGCTCTGCTGAATCGCCCCCTCCGGCAACTCCAGCACGCAATCTGTTTTCCAGCCCAAGGCCGCGATCGGGAAGCTGCCCAGCCCTTGCCACGTCCCCAGAAATCTCAGATTGCGGTCCAGCGCTACCACGTCGATAGGAAATCGCATCTCCCAGGTGTGAACCCCCGAGGACGGTATGATGAGCAGGCCGGTCCCAGGTTCGAGACCAGCCCTGCCCAACAACCCTACCAGCCGCGACCAGCAGGTGTGTGCCACATCAATGTCCCAGCACACTTCCGAGTTCTTGGTGATGTCGATGATCTTGATGTGCCGACTCACCTACGCCACATTATGCCCCTAGAGACTACGCGGTCTTCTCCGCTGCCAGATCAGGACACTCAGGACCACAACGAATAGAATTCCGGAAAAATAGGCGAATTACCGTAACGCTGTCCATAGCATCTCCTTTCCTCTAGCAAATTGTCGTTCCAGTCCAACTCAACAACGAAAATCCTCAGCTTCCAGATAGCGTGGGCCACGGCTGCCGCCAGGATCAAGCTCACTACCACCTGCAACAAGGTGGGGACCTCCACGCTTCTTCCTCCCAAGTGACGGTTCACGCCGAAGACGACTACTTCCCAACCAGCGCACCCAAGTTTCGGGAGATAGTCAGGGCGGTCGGATCCAGCAGCACAATGAACATGCTGGGAAAGATGAACAGAACCAGCGGAAACATCAGTTTGACCGTGGCCTTGGCCGCCATCTCCTCGGCCGCTGACTCCGTTTCTTGCGCAGGTCGTCAGCGAACCGGCTGAGCGCCCGCGAAAATCGGAGTACCAAACCGGTCAGCCCCACGACCCACAACCCAAATCAGCCAGATGGAACGGCCAGGTCTGTGGTTGATTGCCCCTCCGCGACTTGCGACGCCGAATCGCAGGAGGCATTTCAGACGATTCCGGCCAGAATTCTGCTCCGGCTCGCGCGCTGACCTCCGGGTTTAGTCGCTCGTTGGCGGCGCATTATCGTCAATGCAGATTGGGAATGAAAAGACTGACTGTCGAGTGTTTTCTAGCCGCCGGCTTTTTCCATTCGCTCGGGCCTGACCCATCGGCGTGACGGCCTCAGGCTAATGGATGCATCCCGATTTACCAGTAGCGTAAACATGTTGCGCAAGGCAGCCTGGTCCGGGAGTACGAGTACCGCACGCTCTTCGCCGATGCTGCCTCCCAGCACGCGCCCTAGGCTCAGAAGGGAGCGGCTTCCGCACACTGCGCAGACGTCGCTGGCGCTGTCGCTAACGACCTCACAGTCGGCACAGAGCACAGCATTCATGAGCTGAATCGTATTCAGAGTGGTTTCGGGTTTGGGCCCTGTGTTCATGGTAGGTCTCACCGTCTAAACCCTAGCTGCATCCGGACGCTTGGGGAAGGGACTTTCGAGCAGGGAAGCAGGAGAGTAACTGTTTGTCGACTTGGTGCGACCTCGTGTTAATTAACGCAAAAAGGGGAACCTCGGCTCCCCTTCACCGTCCAAGTGCAATAAATCACTGATGATACGGTTGTACCGCTGGAGCCGGCGGAGCGACCAAAGCGACTTCTGGGGCCTCCGGCATCACAATCCAGGCAATGATGTAGGCGAGAACTCCGCCCCCACCAAATAGGGCTACGATGAGCCACACAACGCGCACGATGGTAACGTCCAGATCGAAGTATTCCGCAAAGCCCGCGCATACGCCGGCGATCTTTCTGTCCGGGCTGTTTTTTGCCGGGCGCATCAGCTTCTGCCGTCCCGCCACATACCCCACCCGGCGACCGCAATAAGCGCAAACGTTGGCATCGTCCTGGATCTGTTTTCCGCAATAGTTGCAGTACATGGA
>Ga0306920_100003681_pt1 | contig 19508 bp, 15 predicted proteins | sample flu12Cox44000170_FD_204666 | JGI IMG/M metagenome (GOLD analysis project Ga0306920, IMG submission 204666) | Lab enrichment of tropical soil microbial communities from Luquillo Experimental Forest, Puerto Rico - flux4day.12C.oxic.44.000.170 (v2)... | ecosystem: Environmental > Terrestrial >... | reverse complement strand
GACTCGGCACTCGATCGTCGGATTCGGATCGCGCGGACGCCGTCTGATCCGCCCGCGCCATAAATTCCAGCGAGGCACTCATCAGCGTCGTCCTGTCGAATTCAATATAGTCCCAAGCAACGCTCTTGGCTGACGCGTATCGTACCCCTCTTGTTGGCCGTCCTTCAGAATCAATGACGAGCTCAAAATCAGTCCACTCTTCGGTAGGAATTCTGCCGAGGTTTGGTGTGCTGGGTGGCAATGTGTGCGGTGTAGCGAAGGGTTGGTACGGCGGAAAGTCCCATCCTACCGGCCGCAGGGGATGCGAGCCGACCAGAACACCGGTCGCAAATAAGGGCTCAGGATCTTTCGCGTGCAGCCGAACGAGGCCTTGGAGCTCTTTGAATCCCGCATCGACGGTGCCCCCGAATTGCAAGCGCCAGGTCAGGGCGTCGGCTAGCGGCCAGTGACTCCACATTCCGCTGTATACCGCAAACTTCGCCACCCCTCACCTGTACCGCGTTCGCCCGATCAGGCCGTACAGTCGGCACTCTTATGTCGCGAACCTTGTCGCTGCAAGCGGATAAGAGCGCATTCAAACCCGCAGAAATGCTTTGCAACACAACGCAACATGAAGGCCGCCCGGAGGCGGCCCACCGGTCTTAATCAATTGATTTAGTTGGCTGGGGCGGGAGGATTCGAACCTCCGTATCGCGGAATCAAAATCCGCTGCCTTACCACTTGGCTACGCCCCAATCGGTGCCAGTGCGAAGCTAATTCGTGCAAAGTTAATCGCAAAGGTCGGCGCCGGCAAGGAAGCGCCCGGCGGCACACCACCAAGAGGGCTCGGCCGCGGCGAGCCTCGCGCGCGCCGTGGCGGCAGCGCTGCGATCGTCAAACAGCGCAAAACAGGTAGCACCGCTGCCGCTCATGCGCGGCAGCCGAGCGCCCGGTAATCCGCCGAGGCGCGCCAGAACCGTCTCGATTTCCGGGACGCGACCGATAGCCGCCTCAGTCAGATCGTTGCGGCGCAGAGATAACGCATCGGCAAGACCCGCAGCATCGCTCGGCATTGGCGCGAACCGTGCGGCCTTACCGAATGGACCACGCCGTGCGGCAAACACGGCTGCGGTCAGCAGAGGTTGACGCGGATTGGCGAGCAGGATGCCCGCCTCGGGCAGCGCGCCGGCCGGCTCGAGGCGTTCGCCGATGCCGCCGACCCACACTGCATCGCGATACAGACAGGCCGGAACATCGGCGCCGAGCCCGGCGCCCAGTTGGCGTAGAGCCTCATCGCTTATCAAAAGCTGCCACAGCTTTCTCAGCGCCAGCAGCGCAGCGGCGGCATCGCTCGACCCGCCGCCGAGCCCGCCGGCGACCGGCAGGTTCTTCTTCAGCCGCAGCGCCGCTCCGGCCGCGATGCCGGCGCGGTCGGCGAGAAGTCTGGCGGCTTGCAGCACCAGGTTATCATCGCGCACCGGCTGGAGGGCCGCGGCTTCTGGCCCGTTGACCTCGAGCGATAGGGCATCGGCGGGTTCGGCGGTGATGTCATCGCCGATATCTACAAACGCAACCAAGCTGTCGACCAGGTGATAGCCGTCGGCCCGCCGGCCGAGCACGTGCAGGTAGAGGTTGACCTTCGCCGCGGCGTAGACCGTAACCGCCACCCCGGAGCTCACCCGCCGCGGGCGGCCTTCCCGTCAGTGGGGACGGTGCCCCCGTCGAGCTTGGCCTGGATCGGCTTGATCTCGTCGTCCTGCGGTCCGAATAGCAGCGCGCGGCGCCATTGATAGCGCGCCTCAGTTGCCCGTCCGCTTTGCCAATAGGCATCGCCGAGGTGATCGTTGATCGTCGGATCCTCAGGCACCAGCTCGATCGCCTTTTCCAAATATTGAACCGCGCTCGTGTAGTCGCCGAGGCGGTAATGCGCCCAGCCGAGACTATCGACGATATAGCCGTCCTCCGGCCGCAGCTCGACCGCCTTCTCGATCATTTTGAGGCCGCGCTCAAGGTTCTCGCCGCGGTCGATCCAGGAATAGCCGAGGTAATTGAGAACGAGCGGCTGGTCGGGTTTCAATTCGAGCGCATGCAGCAGGTCTGCTTCAGCTCGATTCCATTGTCCCGAGCGTTCGAGCGCGATGCCGCGGCTATAGTACAACGACCAGCGTTCCGGCATGCCCGAAGCCTGAAAGCGTCGGATCGCCTCGTCATACGCTTCAACCGCCTCGTCGAACCGCTTCTTGCCGCGCAACAGGTCGCCGAGTTGCATGTCGGCTCCGGCCCGTGTTGGCGCCTCGGCGCCCATCTCCTTCAGCTGAGCGATCGCCTCGTCGGTGCGGTCGAGCAACTCGAGATCGGCAGCGACGCGCAGCCGCGTCGACCACGAATATGGCGAACCCTGCGGGATTTTGGCGAGGATCGCCATACTCTCGTTCGGCTTGTTCTGGGCGCTGAGGACATCGGCAACCAAAATTTGCGCCAGCACCATATCCGGACGGAGTTGCAGGGCGCAGCGGCCGTAAAGCAGTGCCAAGTCCAGCGTTTCCGGCTGGTTGACGACGCTTGCCAAGTCGAAGAGCGCCTCGGCGAGACCGTCTTCGGCGGAATTGATCTGCGGACGCGACGGACTGGACGGCCGGCCGTCGAGGATCGATTCCGCCAGCTCGCTACCGGCGTTGTCCTTGACGAACCTCTCGTAAAGCGCCTGTGCTTCGTCGTTACGCCCATGACGTTCGTAGAAGTTCGCCATCGTATCGGTGAGGCGCCAGTTGAGCTGCGGGCTCGCCTCAAGCGTCTTCTTGAATTTGTCTTCGGCCAGGTCGGCGCGCCCCGCGAGATCTTCGATTAGGCCGAGTTGAAAGTCCTTGAGCGGGGCAAATCCGTTGAATTTGTCGAGTTCCTGCAGCGCCCCCTCGGCGCCGGAAACATCGCCAATCCCCATCCGCGTCCACGCAAGAGCCAGCGGGCGTACAAAACGATGCACCCCGTCGGCAGGCAGCGCCTCGGCACGGACCACCGCGCCCGCATTGTCGCCGGCCTTGACCCGATCGATCAGCAGGATGAGATCGGCCATCGCATCGGTGGAATCGAGTTTGAGCTCGCTTTCGGCAAGGGGCTTGGCACGGCCGAAGTCACCGACACTGGCTTCCATCAGAAAGGCGCGCGTGATCAGTTCAGGCGAACCGGGATCGGCTTTGAGAGCGTTTTCGAACCAGGTCGCGGCCGCTCGGTAATCGCGCTCTTGCTGCGCATGACGGCCCGCTAGATACGCGCCGAGCGGCGCTTCGGCTATGGGCTCGGACTTATCGAGGTTCGGCGCCGCCTCGCTCGTCCCGGCGGCGAGCCCTGCGAATATAAAGCTCACCAAAGTCCAACCGCAACAAACCTCTGCTACTGAGCTTCCCATGTATTCCCTACCCATTCACCCACGTCACATGTTCGGATAATTAGGCCCGCCGCCTCCCTCCGGTACGACCCAATCGATGTTCTGCTCCGGATCCTTGATGTCGCAGGTTTTGCAGTGAACGCAATTCTGCGGGTTTATCTGTAAATACGGCTCGCCGCGGGCCTGCCGTACGATCTCATAGACGCCGGCCGGACAATAGCGCTCTTCCGGCGAATCGTAGAGCCGATAATTGACCGCTATCGCCTTCTCAGGATGACGCAGCCGCAGATGCGGCGGCTGGTCCTCCTCGTGGTTGGTGTTCGAGACGAAGACCGACGAAAGCCGATCGAAGGTGATCTTGCCGTCGGGCCGGGGGTATTCGATCGGCCGCGCCTCACTCGCCCTCATCAATTGCCGGTGGTCGGGGTGGTGATGCAAAGTCCACGGTGCGTTACCGCGGAAGACGTACGTATCCAGCGCCGAATAGGCGAGACCGGCCCACAGGCCCCAGCGGAAGCTCGGCCGGATGTTGCGCACTCGGCGCAATTCGTCCCACACCCAGCTCTCTTCGAGCGCGCGCCTGACCTCGGCACTGGGCTCGCCGGTGATCCGGCGGTAGACTGTCTCGGCCGCTGCCATCCCCGATTTCATTGCGGTGTGGCTGCCTTTGATTTTGGGGACATTGACAAAGCCGGCGGCGCAACCGGTCAGCGCGCCGCCCGGAAAATCGAGCAACGGAATCGATTGAAACCCGCCTTCGTTGAGCGCCCGCGCACCATAGGCGATGCGCCTGCCGCCTTCGAAAAAGGGGCGGATCGCCGGGTGCGTCTTGAAACGTTGAAACTCTTCGAACGGGTTCAAGAACGGGTTCTTGTAATCGAGCCCGATCACGAACCCGACCGCCACCTGCCGGTCCTCGAGGTGGTAGAGAAACGAGCCGCCATAGGTGGCGGCATCGAGCGGCCAGCCGATCGTGTGGATGACGAGCCCGGACTGATGCCGTGCGGGGTCGGCCTCCCACAGTTCCTTGATACCGATGGCATAGGTCTGCGGGCCAATGCCATCGCGCAGGCGAAAGCGCTGCTCAAGGGTCTTGGTCAGCGAGCCGCGGCAACCTTCCGCGAAGAGCGTCTGTTTGCCGATCAGCTCAACGCCGGGCTGGTAACGATCGGTCGGGCGGCCGTCTTTGCCAATTCCCATGTCGCCGGTCGCGACCCCCGTCACGCGGCCGGCAGTGTCGTACAGCACCTCGGCCGCAGCGAATCCGGGATAGATCTCGACGCCGAGCCCTTCGGCTTCCTGCGCCAGCCAGCGACACAGATTGCCGAGGCTGATGATGTAATTGCCATGATTGGCCATTTGTGGCGGCGTCGGCAGGCGCAGCGAACGCGTTCGCGTCAGCAGCAGAAAGCGATCTTCCGCCACCGGGGTGACGAGCGGAGCGCCTCGCTCGCGCCAGTCTGGGATCAGTTCGCTCAGCGCCCGCGGCTCGAAGACCGCGCCGGAAAGGACGTGGGCTCCGACCTCGGAGCCCTTTTCGACGATACAGACGCCGAGCTCGCGCTCGCCGGCCGCGGCGAGCTGCTTCATACGGATCGCCGCGGCGAGACCGGACGGCCCGGCGCCGACGATGACGACGTCGTATTCCATCCGCTCGCGCTGAACCCGCCCCTCGCCCATCGCCCTTCCGCGTTGTGCTCGTCGCGACTATAGAGGATCTCGGGAAAAACGGGAGTGCGCTGGCGATGCCGACCGAGTGCGAGACAGCTGTTGCGCTGTTACGCTGGTATGTCGAGATGGGGGCGGGCGAGGCAATCGACGAGCAGCCCACGGACCGGCTCGCGGCGACGCCCGCTCCCCCGACGCCTGCGCCACTCCCGCAAGGCACCCCCCCGATTGCCGTATCGTCCCCCTCCCTGGCCGAATCGCTCGGTGAAGCGGCCCAGTCAGCACGCCGGCTTGCAGCCACCGCCGAAACAGTCGAAGCGCTAAGCGCGCTCATCGCGCAGTTCGATGGCTGCTCGTTAAAATCTACTGCGACGAACACGGTCTTCATCGACGGCAACCCTGGGGCCCCCGTCATGATTATCGGTGAGGCACCGGGTGCGGACGAGGACCGCATCGGCCGGCCTTTCGTCGGTCGCGCCGGCCAGCTTCTCGACCGCATGCTGGCGGCGATCGGGCTCGATCGCAGCAATGTCCTTATCACCAACGTCGTTTACTGGCGGCCGCCGGGAAACCGCACGCCGACCGCAGCGGAAATTGCCTCGTGCTTGCCCTTCGTGTTCCGCCTCATCACGCTGGTTCGGCCCAAAGTGCTGGTTCTATCCGGGGGCACCGCGGCGGCCGCGCTACTGCCGCAAGGACAAGGTATCACCCGATTGCGCGGCCGTTGGTTCGATCTCGCAGTGCCCGGTCTCGACCAGCCGGTCCCGACATTGCCGATGTTCCACCCCTCCTTTTTGCTGCGCACGCCGAAGCGCAAACGTGAAGCGTGGCGCGATCTCCTCTCGCTGCGTACCCGCCTCGATGAACTGCTTGCGGCCGAGAACGACGGCGGCTCCGAGCCCGAGTAAAATTAAAAGCTGCGGACTTCCGGCGATGCAGTTGAAGGACATCGGCGACAGCTTCCTGTCCATGCTCCGCGGCAACCCCAACCCTCTTCACGCCTCCAAGTTTATCAAGGAGGCGGGCGAGCTGGACAACCGCATCGCCTAGACAAACTTCCCGGGGACAGGACCTACATGCGACCAATAGGCAACCCAACTTCTGAACAGCTCGCTCAATTATTTTCGGGTTCGCAAGTAGGCCTCTGCAAATGCCTGGGCGACCGTTCGGTTAGGGTTCTCTGTGCAGTAAGTGAGAGCTTGAGCTTCGATGCTCGAAATCAAGCCTACATTGATGGTGCTGGCGCGGAAATGCGATGCCTGATAGCCGATATAGAACATCGATGCCGCGTTGAGATCATCTGGCGACAACTTCAACAGGTCTTGGCAGCTCGCCCTACGGATATTTACGATATGGTCCACTGGCGCCGACTCGGCAGCCGATGCCGAGGTTGGGGCCGCTGTCGACTCGGCTGCTGGGGCTGGGGCCGGTTCGGATTGGGCGGTAGCCTCCGGTGATTGTGTTTGCGCGCAGGCAACTAGCAGGCCCGACAACAGTACACCGACGGTTTTCCAGTTCATTGCGTTGCTCGCGTCCTGAGAGTTTTTCGGAGCCGGTCATTATCACGGTAGAATTGATCCACTTTAAGTGACATAGATCAACGGTAAAAGGTGGTCCACACTCGATAATCGAGTGGGGTTCCAGGTCCTGCGGATGTCGTCGGTTGTGGCGTTGGGCATGCTTCCAGAGGGCCGACACCGGCTCCCAAGCAGTCGCGAGCTGGAACGAGATTTGGGCCAAATACACCGAGTGAGGCCGCAGAGATGACCAAGTGTCTGTTTTACATAGCGCCGATCGCTTTGATCGGGTTGATGGCTACGCCGGCACTCGCCGCCCCGACTGCCTGGAGCGGCGGCGTCGGCCGCAACATCGTCGCCGCGACGGCCGAAGTGAATCATGCGTCGCTCGTGCTCAAGCGCGGGAGCGGCTGTTTTCGCGGCGGTGGTGGCGGTGGTCGTGGCGGCGGCGGCCGTGCCGGCGGTGGGTTCTCCGGCGGCGGCGCCAACCGCGGAAGTTTCAACCGCAGCGGTGCCGCCGGGGGCGGTTCCTGGGCCGGTGTCTCCGGAGGCAACCGCGGGAACTTTAACCGCGGCAATTTCAACAGCGCCAACGTCAACCGCGGGAACTTCAACAGCGCCAACGTCAACCGTGGGAACTTCAACAGCGCCAATTTCAACCGAAACACCGTCAACGTGAACCGGAACGTCAACGTCAGCGGTGGCGGCTACTACGGCGGCAGATATTATGGGGCGGGTTGGGGTGGCGTCGCCGCCGGTGTCGCGGCGGGTGCTGTAGTCGGCGCCGCTGCTGCCAGCACGCCGTACTACTATCCGGCCCCGGCTCCCGCGTATTCCTATTGCCCATATCCAAATTACCCGAACTGCTATTGCCCGTACCCGGATTACCCGAACTGCGGGCTTTAACCGCTCCGGCGGGATAGCGGTTGGACCGGAGCAAACCGACAAGTTTCTGATCCTACAAGAAGACGCTGAGGTTCTTGTCGAGCAGGACGTTGGCGTCGAGCACAATCGTGCGCCGGCTTACCCTCCACGCGCCGTTCACCTTGCGCAGCACATCCTCTCGGCAGCCTGAGAGGAGCTGATGATCCGTCTCCAGGTGCGAGCGGTACACCAGAAACGCGGTCTTGGTCTGCACCTCGCCGGTGTCCAGCTCCGCCGCCTCGAGATTGCCGATCAGATGACGGGTGCGCGACGGGGGATCCTCAGCCCAGGCCATCCCGGTATCGAGCCGGGCCACCCGCATCTCGAGATAGCGCCTGTCCTCCTCAAGGATCGCCAGCTCGCCGGGCGGTGTCAGCTCGCGCTGCGCTTCCCGGCGTGGGACATTCTTACGGCGGGGCATGAAGTAGAGGACATCGTCGGTGAAGAGATCGAGCCACTCCTTGAGTTTGCGCTCGTCGAGCAGCCAAGCCTCGCGGATATAGAATTGGGTCAGCTCGAGCCACAGCGCCTGCTGCAGCGTCAGCGTTACCGGACCTTTTTCACCCTCTCCCCCGCTGGCCGGGGGAGAGGGAGGGGTGAGGGGGCCGACTATCCGGGACTCAGGCATAACCCCCCTCACCCGGGCCTCTCCCCCCGATTATCGGGGGGAGAGGAGGAAATTAGTACGCAGGCGGGTTTGTGCATGGCTCCCTAACCGCGCATCGTCGCGGTGCCGTCGAAGCGGGCCTTGATCGGGTCGAGCGGGATTTGGGCCCAGCTTTCCGCATTCATGAACTCCTCCCAGCGCCGATAGAAGAGACGCTGGTTGTTCTCCGAGATGTACCGCTCGGAGACGAGCCCCGGATAATCCGGATGCGGCCCCGCATGCCCCAATCCCATCGACAAATCCTGAGGGTGCCGGCGCCCGAGACGACTCGTGCTCGCCGCCGTCACCTGACGCCAGTTGTCGACGTCGTCCTGCTCGAACATGCCCGCCGCGCCGTTGTTGGCTTGGCTGCCGATACGGATCACGCGCTTCAATTCCTCGGGTGCGTCCCGGTCGACCAGTACGAAGTGCCAGAACTCGGTTTTGAGCGGGCCCCGCGGCAGGGCCAGCCGGAGCCCTAGTATCCCGTTTGGAAAGACCGAATGGTTGCCGAGCTGCACCCGACGCGCGCGCAGGGGGCCGAGCCGCCGCTCGACTTCGGGCATCGTCGCCTCGTGGTACTGCCGGAATACGCGGGATGTCTCCTTCGACATGCCGTGTACATAACGGGGTGTGTTGTCGTCCGCGTCGCGGAATGTGATCCCGTGCCCGTTGACAAAGGCGTGCTTGTTAGGGCTCGCGAATTGGTCCTCATGCGACAGAGGCGGACGGCCGAGCCAGCGGGTCTGCACTCGGGCGCTGGCAAGATGGCTCGTCGGGACGTGGTAGTTGTCCGAGCAATTATCCACCATCGTCTTCCAATTGGCGGGCTCTAGCCATTTGATCGGACCCAAGGCCTGCATGCCGCCGTCCCGCCGATTGAACACGGTGTCGAGATACCAGCGCGCGTCGCCCAGATAGGCCTCGAGGCTCGGGGCATCCTTGGCCCAGGTCGCGAAGACGATGCCCGCGTAGGTCTCCACGCGGGCCTCGATTAGACCCAGGGACCCCTTGTCGAGCGCGTCGTAATAGGCTTCGGTCTCCCCGGGAACGTATTCGAGGGCGCCGTCGTTGCGGTACGTCCAACCGTGATAGGTGCACGTGAAGCGCTTGGCGTTGCCGTCGTCAACCCGGCACACGCGGTTGCCGCGGTGACGGCACATGTTTAGGAGCGCGTGCAACCGACCCTGCCCGTCGCGGGACAGGATGACTGGGTCTTCGCCCATGTAAGTGTGGAAGAAATCGTCGACTGCGGGCACGAGGCTCTCGTGCCCGATCATCAGCCAGGCGCGCCCGAAGATCTTCTCCATCTCGTCGTCGTAGATCGCCTGTTCGCTGAAGATGGAGCGGTCGATTTTGCCGGTGCCAGGGTCGATGACGGCGTATTTGCGAGCGGTGCCCATATCCGGCTCCTCCCTCTGGCAGTCATCATAGCAGGGACGGAGGCGGATGCAGAGCTTGCATCGGTCCACTAACCCTCGCGCGCACGCGCGCGAAGCAAAAAGAGATCAGCACCAAGCCATTGAGATCCCGCGATTCCCGGATCGGAAAACAGGTGAAAACAGGAGAACGAAGGCAGATCGGCAACGTTTTGAGGCATCAGTGGGGCTCCCGGCGAATGAGGCCAACATATAAGTTCATGATACGTTCTACAAAGAGCCGCGGCTCGCGCACTAGGGAAGCCCTTCCTCAGATGCCGTCCCAAGAATTCAGAGGCAAGAAAATGCGAAACCGAAAGTATTGCCAGCGAAGTGATCACGTTAGCAGTTATGCTGATCACAAATCCCGCTAGAGCACCACTTAAAAACGACAGGATTGAACGTTCTGTGATCGTCGCAAAACCATTTGTTGCCAGTTATCTTTTGTCGGCTCCTGTGAAACTGTTTCGTAATTCCCCAACAGGTCGCCATCGCAGGTGACTCACAGTAGAGCGGATCGTTCACTATTGCCGAGTGTAGGTGTGGAAGAAATCGGCGGTCGCCGGCACCAGGCTTTCGTGCCGGATCATCCTCCAAGCGCACGCGAAGATCTTCTCCATCTCGTCGTCGTATATCGCCTGCTCGCTGAAGATAGCGCGATCGATCTTGCCAGTCGCGGGCTCGATGACGGCGTATTTCCGAGCGGCACCCCTATTCGGCTCCTCCCTCTCGCGGTTATATGGCAGGGGCGGAGGCGCATCAGCACGGTTATGATCCGTCTCGGACCATCGGAGACGCAAAAATGCTCAAGACGATAGTGATCGGCGCCGGTGTGATGGGCGCCTCGGTCGCGTATCGGCTGGCCCAGGCCGGCGCCGCCGTCACGGTGCTGGAAGCAACGCGTATCGGCGGCGGCACCTCCGGCATCAGCTTCGCCTGGACCAACGCGCACAAGAAGCCGCCAAGGCCCTATCACGATCTGAACGTCGCCGGCATGAAGGCGCATGCCGCGCTGGCCGATGAGTTTGGCGCCACGCCATGGTTGCACGGCGGTGGCAGTCTGGAATGGGAAGCCGAACCCGACCGCGCGGCGCAAGCGGAAAACATAGAGCAGCTGCGATCCTGGGGCTATGCCGCGGAGTGGATCACCGTGCGCCAGGTGCAGGAATTGGAGCCCGACATCGATCCGGTGGCGATTGGCGATGCGCCGGTGGCGTTTTTCCCCGAAGAGGGTTGGCTCGATCCGGTCGTCTACGCGCACGCCATGCTGTCCGCGGCACGGCTGCGTCATGGCGCCAAAGTCATTTGCGGCGCCCGGGTAGTGGATCTGATCATGGGCGGCGATCGGGTGACCGGCGTCCGCGTTGCCGACGGCACGCAATACGAGGCCGACCTCGTCGTTAACTGCGCCGGCCGCTGGACCAATGAGGCAACCCGGGGTGCCGGTCTGCATTTGCCGCTTGCACCGACCGTCGGGTTCCTGGTGTTCACGCCCCCTGTCGCCACCAGCTTGAGCCGTGTCGTCCGCTCCACCGTCATCGACGCGCGCCCCGACGGTGCGGGGCGGCTGATGCTGCATTGGAACCCGACCGATGCGACATTAAACTTCGACACGCGGCTCAACCCGTTGATGCCGGAGGCGCGCGATCTGGTGCGGCGCGCCCAACAGCTGCTGCCGTCGATCGGCGAGGTCGACCCAGAGGCGGTGCGCATCGCCATCCGGCCAATCCCCGGCGACCATTTCTCTGCCATCGGACCAATGCCGCGGACTTCCGGCTACTATCTCGCCGTCACTCATAGCGGCGTGACGATGTCGCCATTCCTCGGCGCGATGGTGGCTGACGAGATCGTCCGTGGACAGCGAAGGGCTGAGCTCGCCGATTTCCGGCCTGCGCGTTTCTTCAATTAATTTGGAAACGACAAGAAAATGTATGCAATTGGCGAACGGTACTAACGCTTGTCTGTCCCGGCCCCGGAGGGTCTGATGTCACGACCCCGAGCAGCTGATGATTTCGCGACGATCCGTGCCCGCATCGAGGAGTTGCGGCGGGAGAGGCGCAACGAGCAGCCCGTCCCGGCAACCGATACCAGGATCGCGTTTCATCGGGGCCCTTGTGCCTGTGGCAGGAGCCTGTTCCCCGACGAGTGCGATGGGTCATGCAAGTTTTGAAAGGCGCAAGACTGTCGCACTTTGCGGCGAGCCGCCGGGGGGTTAAGCTGCCGCATAGCCATTGGAGGAAAGCCATGATGATCGATATGCATGCTCATTGGAGGCCCGCCGAAATAGCCGACGCGCTGCGCGCCCGGACCCGGGAACCGCGCATCCTGCGCAATCCGGATGGTGTCGAGGTGCTCAAGTCCGGACGGATGGGCGAAGAGCCGCTCGCCAATGCCTTCGATGACGTCGATCTCCATCTCGCGCGGATGGATCGCCAGGGGGTGGAGACGAGCGTGCTGTCACTGCTCGGCTCGTTCTGTTGGATCGAGGCCCAACCGCTGGAAGAGGCCGGGCCGTTGTGCCGGACCGTCAACGACGGGCTTTCCGCGATTTGCCGAAAGCATCCCGGCCGCTTCGCCGCTTATGCCGCGCTGCCTCTGACGGACATTTCGGCCGCTGCCGCCGAATTCGAGCGGGCACTAGCGCTGCCGGGCATGATCGGCGCGCAGGTACCGGGCAACTATTTCCTGTCGCGCAACGAGGCTGAAACGATGCGTCCATTGCTGGACGTCGCGAACCGCCTCCGCGCGGCACTGTTCATCCATAACGGCCCGCGGCCGGGCGACGCTTACCCAAAAGTCTCCGGCGACACCGACAACGCACGCCGCCGCAACGGCACGCTCGACATGCAGGCGAGCCTTTCCTCGGCGATGGTGACATTGTGTCTGACCGACCTCCTCGCGGACTACCCTGACGCGCTGATCCAGGTCCACAATTTGGGCGGCAACATTCCCTACGAGGTCGAGCGCATGGACCACCGCTGCCTGCTCGACACGCCGGACGAGGAACTGCCGTCGTCGCGCTTCCGCAAGGCGAAGGTGTATGTGGACTGCAACTCGTTTGGCCCCCGTTCGATCGAGACGGCGGTGAGACTGTACGGCGCCGAGCGCATCGTGTGCGGCACCGACGGCACCGAGTTTGGCTGTAACTGGACCAGGAAGGCGCTCGCAGAAGCGCAGATCGACGAGGAGGCACGCGAGCAGATCCTGCACCGCAATGCCGCCGCGATGCTCGCCCGCGTCAGCGCTGCACGGCGCGAAAGAGCGGCGGCCTAATCCCCCTGCACCAGGCCACGGTCGCGGTGCGGAACACGGGCGAGACTGTGCCCCGGCCAGGGCGCAGTCTCGGTGACTTACGCCATCAGCCCTGAGGCGAGATTCTCAGCAGCCGGAAGCGGGAACTGACAATTCGACGCGGCGGTTCTGCGCTCGGCCCTGTGCCGTGTCGTTCGAAGCGGCCGCATCCGCGTCGCCAAATCCCTTCGCCGGGATGAGGGCGGGCTCGACGCCCTGCGAGATCAGAAATTCCATCACGTTTTCAGCACGTTTTTGCGACAGGTCCCGATTCTGCGGTGATGCCCTGCCACGCCAGCGCCGGACTGACGGCTTATTGTCGGTGTCTACTATGGCGGCGAAGTTGGCGCCGAAGCAGCAAAACAAGATCCTGGTGGCTGGCTACACCTTGATGGCAGCTGGTGCGACAGCTGAGGCCCTTGTGCCGAGACTCAGGTTTCCCACCGAGGTTTGACGGGTTGGGAGCGCGCGGCGTTTTCGCGGGAACGATGTCGGCGGCCGATTACGGGACCGACCGTGATTATTTCAGCGTTTCGAGATAGGCGATGACGTCTTGCCGTTCCTTCTCGTCCTTTATGCCCGGGAAAATCATTTTTGTGTTCGGTACTACAGCGCGTGGATCAGCCAAGTACTTGTCGAGGGTTTCAGCATCCCAGGTTTGGTCGAATTTCTTCATCGCCTCGGAGTAATTAAAGTTGTCGAGGTTTGCGGATTTACGGCCAACGACGCCGAACAAACTCGGCCCGATTTTGTTCTTGCCGGCTTCGACGGTATGGCAGAGCGCACATTTTTTGAAATCCGCCTTGCCCGCCTCAACATCGGCCGCCACGACCGGCTGGATCGCGGCGAGGGACAGGATGATTCCGAAGCACAGAAGCGAGATGGCAAGCCGCATTATTTCCCCCAAGCAATTTCACGGTCGGTAACCGGCATTATTCTCATCGCGTGTCCGCCGCAAACAAGGATTCTGTCGCGGGACTGTCGCCCAGGGCTCCCCACGCCTCTTGTCGCCGGCAGGGCTCGAATGTGATAAACGTCTTTGACATAATTTCTGTCCGCTTCAACGCTGTCTAGGGAGGCGCTTGTGGAGACTCGCGCTGCTGTCGCTTTCAAAGCCGGAGAGCCGCTGAGACTCGAGAAGGTTCAGCTCGACGGTCCCAAGGACGGCGAAGTTCTTGTCGAGATCAAGGCGACCGGGATCTGCCACACCGACGAATTCACGCTCTCCGGGGCGGATCCCGAGGGCCTGTTTCCGGCGATCCTCGGCCACGAGGGCGCCGGCATCGTCGTCGATCTCGGACGCGGCGTGACGAGCGTCGCCAAAGGCGACCACGTCATCCCGCTCTACACCCCCGAATGCCGGCAATGCGAATACTGCCTATCCCGGAAGACCAATCTCTGCGTCGCTATTCGCGCGACGCAGGGCCAAGGGGTGATGCCGGACGGTACCAGCCGCTTCTCGCTCGGCAGTGACAAGATCCACCACTATATGGGCACGTCGACATTCTCGAACTTTACGGTGCTGCCCGAAATCGCGGTCGCGAAAGTTCGGGAGGACGCGCCGTTCGACAAGATCTGCTACATCGGTTGCGGCGTGACGACTGGGATCGGCGCGGTCATCAACACCGCCAAGGTCGAATCCGGCGCCAATGTCGTCGTCTTTGGTCTCGGCGGGATCGGTCTCAATGTGATCCAGGGGTGCCGCATGGTCGGCGCCAGGATGATCGTCGGCGTCGACCTCAACCCCGGCCGGCGCGCGATGGCCGAGAAATTTGGGATGACCCATTTCGTCAACCCGAAAGAAGTCGAAGGCGATCTTGTCCCCTATCTCGTCAACCTCACCAACGGCGGCGCCGATTACAGCTTTGAGTGCATCGGCAATGTCAACGTCATGCGCCAGGCGCTCGAATGTTGTCACCGCGGCTGGGGCGTCAGCATCATCATCGGCGTCGCCGGGGCCGGTCAAGAAATCTCGACGCGGCCGTTCCAGCTGGTGACCGGTCGCGTCTGGAAGGGAACCGCCTTCGGCGGCGCGAGGGGCCGGACCGACGTGCCGAAGATTGTCGACTGGTACATGGAAGGAAAAATCAATATCGACGATTTGATCACGCACAAGCTGGCGCTCGACGACATCAACAAGGGGTTCGATCTAATGCACGCAGGCGAGTCGATCCGCAGTGTCGTCGTTTATTGATCAGGCAATGAAGCTCTACAGCTTTTTTCGGTCTTCGGCCGCGTTCCGCGTTCGCATCGCCCTCAATCTCAAAAAGATCGCCTATGAGACCGTCGCGGTCCATCTGCGGCGCAGCGATCAGAGCAAGCCCGACTACCGCGGCATCAATCCGCAGGGCCTGGTGCCCACCCTGGAGGATGGCGGGCATAAGCTGATCCAGTCATTAGCGATCATCGAATATCTCGACGAGGTGCATCCCGAGCCGCCGCTGCTGCCAAAGGACCCGGCGGATCGGGCGCGGGTTCGCGCCCTCGCCGGAATCGTCGCCTGCGACATTCACCCGATCAACAATCTGCGCGTGCTGCGCTACTTGACCCACGAGCTCGGTCATGACGAGGCGGCGATTGCCAAGTGGTATAATCATTGGATCGCCACGGGCTTCGAGGCGCTCGAACCGCTGCTCGCTCGCGACACGAGGACCGGCGCTTTCTGCCACAGCAACTCGCCCGGCCTCGCCGACATCGCGCTCGTCCCGCAGGTCGTGAATGCCGAGCGCTATCAGCTCGACCTCACGCCCTATCCCAACATTATGCGGGTCTCTGACAACTGCATGCGCCTCGAAGCGTTTATCGCTGCGCATCCGAGTAAGCAGCCCGATTTCGAGGCCTGACTAGCCCGCGGATCACCCTTTGCGTGCTTCGGCAATCATGTCCTTCAGTGCGTCGAGGTCGAGGGCCCCAGGAACGATCTTCTTGCCGATGATGAAACCGGGCGTCCCACGAATGTTGAGCGCCTCGGCCAGGGCCAGATTTGCCTTCAGCTCCTGCTCGATTTCCGGCGCAGCCATGTCCTGCTTGAGCCGGTCGACATCGAGCCCGACAGAGCCCGCGACCTTGTAAATCGTATCTTCGTTGATCTGACCCTTTGCGGCCATCATTGCCGTATGGAACGCCTCGTATTTGCCTTGCCGCTGGGCGGCAAGCGCAGCATGAGCAGCAGTGACTGAGGCGGGCCCCAACACGGGGAACTCCTTATAGACGAAGCGCAGCTCGTGGTCTTCTTGCAGCAAGGTCTGCAATGCGGGCAGCACTTGTTTGCAGTATGGGCAGCGATAGTCGAAGAACTCGACGATTGTAACATTACCCTTCGGATTACCGCCCACGGGTGTTGCCGGATTGTCGAAAACCTCGCTTGCGCGATCGCGCAGGACTTTCGTCGCCTTGGCATCGGCCTCGCGGTTCACCTTGTCTTCGGCACTGCGCAACGCCTCGATCAACACGTCGGGGTTGTTGAGCAGATAGTCGTGAATGATGCCCTCGATGGCTTGGCGCTGCTCGGACGGGATTTGGGCGGCCCTTATGGCTTGAGCGTGCAAAGCGGCGGTCAGCCCGCAGGCCACGGCCAAGGCTGCAAGTGGCATGCGGTACGGCATCACAAAAATACTCCTATAACAAAGGGCCGGTCGGGGCTGGCCCGCGCTCAATGGATGTTTGCGAGACCGCTTGACGAATCGTCGATGTGCTCGGCCTCGCGATGGATGTTCTCGGCCTGGAGGTAGCCGGCGGAGTTCTTTGGCAACAACGCTTTGGCCCGCAGGGCCTGCTGCAGGGCGTCCTTCTTTTTTCCTGCGGCGAGACCTTCCTTGGCCAGCGCCAGGGCGGCCATGCCGATCTGGTTGTCACGGCCGTAAGCGGTCGCGAGCAGGTGCCAGCCGGTGGTCTCCTTGTCCTCGCTGCGCATGGCGTCGTTGAGATAGGCGATCGCACGGTTGTTCATCTTGGTATCGTTTGATTCGATATAGACCTGCGCGAGCGAGATCCGCAGCAGCGGTGCCGCGGGAGCGAGGCGAACCGCCTCCTCGTAAGGCTGCACAGCGTCGGCGATGCGCCCGTTCTCGAACAGCATTTGACCTTTGAGCTCGCGAAAATAGGGGTCTTGCGGAAAATCGCGGATCAATCCGTCGATGATCGGCAGCGCCTTGTCGAGCTTTGGAACGCGGTAATAGGCTATCGCCCTTGCGTAGCGTGCGAGAACGGATTGGTCCTTCTCCGGATAGGCCACCAGCGTCGTTGACGGCGGCGATATGAAGGCGCCGAGCTTGACCTTGATCCGCTTGAGCATCTCGATATTGGAAGGCGTATCGGGCACATTCGAGTAGCGCGAATGCTCGACGTGGTTGCGCACATAATCGATGCGCTCCGAGGTCAGGGGGTGCGTATGCAGATATGGATCCTCGCGGATGCCGGCGAGCATCTCTTCCCCCTGCAGGATCTGGAAAAACTGCAGTAGCCCGCGTGCCGACTGGCCGCTGGCGTCGAGAAAGGTCATCGCCGCGTGATCGGCCGAAGCTTCCTGCGTTGTCGAATATTGCATGAAGGCGCGTTCTGCGACGCCTTCGGCGGGCAACATGGCCGCTCCGCCGCCGCTGCCCCGGCCGGCTATCGAAGCGGCGGCGCCGAGCACCATCGCGATGATGCCCTCGATGCTGGCGTTGCGAGCCGCCTCCTGAAAGCGCGTCAAATGTCCGCCGGCGATGTGGCCGGTTTCGTGCGCGAGCACGCCGATCAGCTGGTTTGGTGTTTGCGCGCGCATGAGGAGGCCGGTGTTGATGAATTCGTTCTGGCCGCCGGCGACGAACGAATTGATCTGCTTGTCTTCGATCAAATAGACGTGCAGGGCGCTCGGCTCGAGCCCAGCGGCCCGCCAAACCGGCGTGATCATTGTCCGGATGTCGGCTTCGATCTCGGTGTCGCGGATCATGTTCTCGGCCGCCGCGCCGAGCGGAACGAGGGTGAGCGAGGCCGTGAAAGCGACTGCCGTGGTTCGAATCAGAGAGCGAAAGGTCACCGAACCCGCCTTGTGAGGAGCGGCCGCAGCCGCCGCACACTGAAGGATAGAAATGCGGCGAAGGCAGGGCAAGCGGCGCAATTTCCTTATCCTGGAATCCGCGACAAGGCGCTCAACTCGGGCCCCTGTCCCCCGCGAGCGGGGACAGGGGGGCGTCGGGGCTTCTACGGCTGGATCAGCCGCTGCCACCAACCGCGGCGCGGATTCGCAGGCTTTTCGGTAACGGTCTGCACCGGATGCGGCGGTTGCTGCTCCGGTTCCGCTGCGGACGGCGCCGTATCCGATTCCCGTTCTGCCTCGCTGACATAGGGCACCCCCTGCTCGGCTTCGGCGGTAGGCGGCGTCGCAGGCCGCTCATCCCTTCCTCCACTCGCCGGCACCTCCTCTGGCGCGAGTTGTGGCCTTTGAAACGCGGCACTTTCGCTCGCTTCCCCCGCGAGGGCAGGCGAACCTGCTCCTTCGTTCGCAACGGCAGCGGTTTCGACGAGCCAAGCGGGGCGCGATTCTACCAATGTCGGCTCGGCTTCCTCGACTGCGCGCGTCGGCAGAATTTCGACGGTATCGGAGGCCGGGCGCGGCCCCTCGAGGCCGGGCTCGACGCCGCCTTCGCGCCGGCCGCGGCGTCGTCCACCGCGCCGGCCACGCCGCCGCCGGCGTCGCTCGGCTTCGCCCTCCTCATCACCCTCTGCTTCGGCGTCACCGTCTCGACCATCCTCGGCGACAAGCTCGATTTGGTCCTCCTCCGGTCGCACCGCCCCCGCCGCGGAGCCTGGCGGAGGCGATGCGACCTCTTCCTCGTGGCGGCGCCGGCGCCGCCGGCGGCGTCGGCTACGGCCGCGTTCATCATCGGCCTCTTGCTCGGTGCCCGATATTTCCGCAGCTTCGTCGATCTCCTCCTCTTCCTCTTCTGGGGCCGGCGCCTGGGTTAGCGGAGCTGCCGGCGACACGGCCGTCTCCGTCGGCGCATAGCTGCGCAGCCTTTCCAGCCTAAAAGCCGGCGGCACCAGTGCGTCGTCTTGCGCTACTAAAACGCGAATCCCGTACCTCGCCTCCAACTGCACGAGCGAGTCGCGCTTCTGGTTGAGGATGTAGAGCGCCACCATCGTCGGAACATGAACACAAACCTCGGCCGATCGCCGTCGCATCCCCTCCTCCTCGATCGAGCGCAAGACATAGAGCGCTGTCGATTCGGTCGAGCGAACGAAACCGGTGCCGCCGCAATGCGGGCAAGGTTGGGTCGAGGTCTCCACCAGCGACGGGCGCAACCGCTGGCGCGACATCTCAAGCAAACCGAAGGCGCTGATTCGCCCCACTTGGATCCGGGCGCGATCGCTTTTCAGCGCCTCTTTGAGCCGCCGTTCGACGGCGATCTGGTTGCGGTGTTCCTCCATGTCGATGAAGTCGATGACGATAAGGCCGGCGAGATCGCGCAACCTTAGCTGTCGTGCGATCTCCTCGGCCGCTTCGAGGTTGGTGCGGACAGCCGTTTCCTCGATATTGCGTTCGCGTGTGGCACGTCCTGAATTGACATCTATCGCGACCAGCGCCTCGGCCTGATTAATGACGACATAGCCGCCTGAGTGCAGCTGTACGATCGGCGAATGGATCGCGTCGATCTGGCTTTCGACTTGGAAGCGGTGAAACAGGCCGATCTGACTGT
>Ga0306920_100003680_pt1 | contig 19510 bp, 16 predicted proteins | sample flu12Cox44000170_FD_204666 | JGI IMG/M metagenome (GOLD analysis project Ga0306920, IMG submission 204666) | Lab enrichment of tropical soil microbial communities from Luquillo Experimental Forest, Puerto Rico - flux4day.12C.oxic.44.000.170 (v2)... | ecosystem: Environmental > Terrestrial >... | reverse complement strand
TTGAGGTCGGCAACACCAACACCAAGGTCGGCGTCTTCGACGGCTCGCGGCTCCTCGTCTCATGGCGGCTCACCACGCGACGAGAGCAGACGGCCGACGAGTACGGTGTGTTCATCCAGACGCTCCTCGCCACGCGCGGGATCGAGCCGCCACGGGTGACGGGCGTGGCCATCTCCAACGTTGTCCCTCCCGTGCAGCAGGCGCTGGAGTCGATGTCGGAGGCCTACTTCGGCATTCCTGCGTTTTCCGTGGAGCCCGGGTACCGCGACGTCGTCCCCCTCGTCGTCGACGCACCCAACGAGGTGGGCGCCGACCGTGTGTGCGATATCGTGGGCGGCGTCACTCTGTACGGCAAGCCGCTCATCGTGATCAACCTCGGGACCGCCACCACGTTCGACTGCGTGAACGCGCGCGGCGAGTTCGTGGGCGGCGCCATCGCCCCCGGCATGATCACCGCGTCGGAGGCGCTGATCTCCCGGGCCGCGCGCCTGTACCGCGTCGAGCTCCTCCAGCCGAAGGAGGCCATCGGGCGCAACACCGTCACCAACATCCAGTCCGGCGTTGTGTATGGATGGGCAGGACTCGTGGACGGGGTGGTGGAGCGGATGCGCTCGGAGATGGGCGCGCACGTGAAGGTGGTGGCCACGGGCGGCCTCGCCGAGCGGATGCGAGGGATCTCGCGCTGCATCGACGTGGTCGACTCCGATCTCACGATCCATGGACTGCGCATCATCTGGGAGCTCGCGCATCCCACGAACGTGCGGTGACTGTGAAGCGGGTTGACACTCGGTGAGCCCGCCCGTATACTCCCCCTAAATACGGTAGGGCGAAGCCGGCGGTTCTCTATATACGGGGCCTGAGGGCAGGGGAGCCGTCCAGGCCTGGAGAGGACGACAGCGCATGGGCATGTGGGTGGGGCGTGGGCGCAAAGCCCGGGCGGCGTACGGCTTCGACGACATCGCGTTGGTTCCCGGCGCACTCACCATCAATCCAAACGAGGTCGACATCTCGTGGGATTTGTGTGGCCACCGCTTCCAGATTCCGATCATCGCGGCGGCCATGGACGGTGTGGTCAGCCCCAAGCTCGCCATCGAGATGGGCCGCCTGGGCGGCCTCGCCGTGCTCAATCTGGAAGGCATCTTCTCCCGCTACGATAATCCCGACGAGGTCCTCGACCGCATCACCACTGCGAGCCTCGAGGAAGCAACCAAGATCATCCAGGGCATCTACGGCGAGCCCATCAAGGAAGAGCTCATCCACAAGCGCATCTCGGAGATCAAGAAGGGCGGCGGGCCTGTCGTGGTGTCCGCCATCCCCCAGCGCGCGGACCGCTTTGCCAAGATCGCCGAGGAAGCCGGCGCGGACTTCTTCGTGGTGCAGTCCACCGTCACCACCGCGCGTCATGTGGCCACCGAGTACACGCCGGTCGACCTGCGTCAGCTGAAGAAGCACCTTTCCATCCCGCTCATCGTGGGCAACACCGTGACCTACGAGGCGTGTCTCGAACTGATGGAGTGCGGCGTCGACGCCATGCTCATCGGGGTGGGGCCGGGTGCCGCCTGCACGAGCCGCGAGGTGCTTGGCCTCGGCGTGCCGCAGGTGACGGCCACCGCGGACTCCGCCGCCGCGCGTGACTTCTACTACAAGCGCACGGGGCGCTACGTGCCCATCATCACCGACGGCGGCATGACCACGGGCGGTGACATTTGCAAAGCCTTCGCCTCGGGCGCGGACGCGGTCATGATCGGCTCTGCCTTCGCGCGGGCTCAGGAAGCGCCGGGCCGCGGCTATCACTGGGGGATGGCCACCCCGCACTCGAACTTGCCGCGCGGCACGCGCATCCGCGTGGGCGTCTCCGGCTCGCTCGAGCAGATCCTCTTCGGTCCCGCCTTCACCGAGGATGGCACCCTCAACCTGGTGGGCGCCATTCGAACCTGCATGGGCTCGGTGGGAGCGCAGAGCATCAAGGAGCTGCAGCAGACGGAGCTGATCATCGCGCCGTCCATCAAGACCGAAGGCAAGGTGTTCCAGCGCGCCCAGAAGCTGGGTTCGCCACGCTAGGCGGAGGGCGCATGCATTGCCGGACCGTCTGCGGCACGCAGGGGGTCTGCTCCGGGTCCGCATGAACAAGATCTGCGTCCTGGACTTCGGCGCACAGTACAGCCAGCTGATCGCCCGCCGAATTCGTGAGATGTCCGTGTACTCCGAGATCGTCCCGTGCACGGAGCCGCTCGAGAAGATCCTCGCCCAGAATTATCGGGGCATCGTGCTCTCCGGAGGGCCATCCAGCGTCTACGACGAGGGGGCGCCCCTGCCCGATCGGCGGCTCTTCGAGGCGGGCATTCCCGTTCTCGGCATCTGCTACGGCATGCAGGCCATGGGCTACCTCATGGGCGGCGAGGTGGTGCCCGCCGAGCGGCGCGAGTACGGCCCCGCCGATTTCCTCCTCACGAGCCAGGGCGGGCTCCTCGATCAGGTGAAACCGGGCCGCGACGGTCACATCCGCGTGTGGATGAGCCATGGCGACACCGTGATGAAGCCGCCGCCCGGCTTCGCGGCCCTTGGCTCCACGGAGAACTGCCCGGTGGCGGCCATGGCCGATCCCGCGCGGAAACTGTTCGGCGTGCAGTTCCACCCCGAGGTGGCGCACACTGCGCAGGGCAAGACGGTGCTTCGAAACTTCCTGGCCGCCTGCGGCGCCACCGGCGATTGGTCGATGAGGTCCTTCATCGACACCGAGGTCGCGGCCATCAGGACCACGGTGGGTGCTGATCGCGTGCTCTGCGCCCTGTCGGGCGGGGTGGACTCATCCGTGGTCGCCGTGCTCCTGCACAAGGCCATCGGCGACCAGCTCACCTGCCTCTTCGTCGACAACGGACTTCTCCGGAAGGGAGAGGCCGAGGCCGTGGTCTCGACGTTCCGGGATGCCTTCAAGATCAACCTGATCCACGTTGATGCAAGCAAGCGATTTCTCGATCGTCTTATGGATGTAACCGATCCTGAGACCAAGCGCAAGCGCATCGGCAACGAGTTCATTGCCGTCTTCGAGGAAGAAGCCCGGAAGCTCGGAGAGATCCCGTGGCTCGCCCAGGGAACGCTCTATCCGGACGTCATCGAGTCGGTCTCCTTCAAGGGCCCGTCTGCCGTCATCAAGACGCACCACAACGTGGGCGGCCTGCCCCCCGACATGAAGTTCAAGCTCATCGAGCCCTTGCGCGAGCTCTTCAAGGACGAGGTGAGGGAAGTTGGCTCGCTCCTGGGGCTGCCCGGCGAGATCATCTGGCGCCAGCCCTTTCCCGGCCCGGGGCTCGCCATTCGCGTTCTGGGCGAGGTGAGCGCGGAGCGACTCGACATCCTGCGCGAGGCCGACGCCATCGTACAGGAAGAGATCCGCCGCGCCGGGCTCGAGCGGGACCTCTGGCAGTCCTTCGCTGTGCTGCTGCCCGTCCGCTCGGTGGGGGTGATGGGCGATTTCCGCACCTACGCCCAGGTGGTCGCCCTGCGCGCGGTGACGAGCCAGGACGCCATGACGGCGGACTGGGCGAGGCTTCCCTACGATCTCCTCGGCCGGATCTCTTCGCGGATCATCAACGAGGTCAAGGGCGTGAACCGCGTGGTGTACGACATCTCCCCCAAGCCTCCCAGCACCATCGAATGGGAGTAGCCGGTGCCGGGAAGGACGGCGCCGCGCGCGCCGACTTCGTTCACCTCCACGTCCATTCCGAGTACAGCCTCCTCGACGGGGCCGCCCAGCTCGAGAAGATCGAGCGCGTCGAGGGCCAGGCCAAGAAGGAGAAGGACGTGGGCCTCATCGCGCGGGCCGCCGAGCTCGGCTTCCCCGCCCTCGCTCTCACCGACCACGGCAACCTCTTCGGGGCCATCGACTTCTACGCCGCGTGCAAGAAGGTCGGTATCAAGCCCATCGTGGGCTGCGAGCTCTACGTCGCCCCGGGCGGTCGCTTCGAACGCTCAGGCCAGGACGGCGGCTACGAGGGGGCGAGCCACGCCACCGTGCTCGTGCGCAACGAAACGGGCTACCGCAACCTCATCAAGCTCGTCTCCAAGGCCTATCTCGAGGGCTTCTACTACAAGCCGCGCGTGGATCGCGAGCTCCTCGCCCAGCACGCCGATGGCCTGCTCGTCCTCTCCGGTTGCCTCAACTCCGAGCTGAGCCGCCAGCTCTCCGCGGGGGAGGAGGCCAAAGCCAAGGACACCGCAGGCTGGTACCAAGAGGTGTTCGGCAAGGACTCCTACTTCATGGAGGTGCAGTCGCACGGCATCGAGGAGCAGGGACGTGTGACCGAGGGCACCGTGCGTATCGCCCGCCAGATCGGCGCCCCTCTCTGCGGCACCAACGACTCGCACTACGTCGATGCCGGGCACGCCAAGGCCCACGAAACGCTGCTCTGCATCCAGACCGGGGCGACCATGAGCGATCCCGGCCGCTGGCGCTTCTCGACGGAGGAGTTCTACCTCAAGTCGGCCGACGAGATGCGCACCGTCTTCAAGGATCTGCCCGAGGCTTACCGGAACACTCTGGCCGTGGCGGAGCGCTGCGATCTCGAGCTCGGCTTCGGCCAGTTCCACCTGCCCAAGTACGACGTACCCACCGGCCATACCCTCGACTCCTATCTCGAGCACCTGGCCTTCGAGGGCCTCAAGCGCCGTTACGGCGGCTCGCCTGCCGACCTCGTGGTGGAGCGACTCCGCTACGAGCTGTCCATCGTGACCAAGATGGGCTTCTCCGGCTACTTCCTCGTGGTGTGGGACTTCATCGCCTTCGCTCGACGCCAGGGTATTGCGGTGGGCCCGGGTCGTGGCTCCTCGGCGGGCTCGCTCGTCGCGTACTGCCTCGGCATCACGAACGTGGATCCCGTGGGTTACGGGCTCCTCTTCGAGCGATTCTTGAACCCCGAGCGGATCTCCATGCCGGATATGGACATCGACTTCGCCGACGATCGTCGCGACGAGGTCATTCGCTACGTAGCTGACCGTTACGGCGCGGACCGCGTCGCCCACATCATCACCTTCGGGACGATGGGCGCCAAGGCGGTGATCCGCGACGTGGCCCGCGTCATGGGGTTCTCCTTCGGAGAGGCGGATCGCATCGCCAAGCTCGTCCCTGGCTTCCCCCTCAACATCACCCTCGACGAGGCACTGGAAAAGTCGCCGCCGCTCGCTGAGCAGGTGAAGCGCGATCCGCGCGTGGGCGAGATGTGGGGCGTGGCCCGAGCCCTCGAGGGCTGCACCCGCCACGCCTCCGTGCACGCCTCGGCCGTGGTCATCTCCGACGAGCCCCTCATGGAGCGGGTGCCGCTCTACAAGGATCCGAAGCGCCCCGAGCTGATCACGGGCTTTGCCATGGGACCGATCGAGAAGCTCGGCCTCCTCAAGATGGACTTCCTCGGTCTCCGCACTCTCACCGTGCTCGCCGACGCCGCGCGTCTCGTGAGGGAGTCGAAGGGCCTGTCCGTCGATTCCGACGACCTGCCCCTCGACGACGCCAAGGCCTATCAGCTCCTCGCGGAGGCGCGCACCTTCGGCGTCTTCCAGCTGGAGTCGGCGGGCATGCGTGATGCCTTGCGCAGCCTCAAGCCCACCCGCATCCAGGACATCATCGCCATGGTTGCCCTCTATCGTCCGGGGCCCATGGAGCTCATCCCCGAGTTCGTCAATCGCAAGCACGGCCGCGCCCCGATCATGTACGAGCATCCCCTCATGGAGCGCCATCTCCAGGAGACGTACGGGATCATGATCTACCAAGAGCAGGTGATGGGACTGGCCGCCGAGCTCGCGGGCTTCACTCTGGGCGAGGCGGACACCCTGCGCAAGGCCATGGGGAAGAAGGACCGCGAGCTCATGGCCGCCCAGAGGGCGAAGTTTCTCGTGGGGTGCCGGGCCAACCAGATCGACGGGAAGAAGGCCGAGCGCATCTGGGATCTCATCGAGAAGTTCGCGGGCTACGGCTTCAACAAGTCGCACGCCGCCTGCTACGGGTTGGTCGCCTACCAGACCGCGTACTTCAAGGCCAACCATCCCGTGGAGTTCATGGCTGCGCTGCTCACGTCGGAAATGGAGAAGACGGACAAGATCGTCCAGTACATGGAAGAGTGCCGCAGCATGGGGCTGCGGGTCGAGCCGCCGGACGTCAACGTGTCGGGGGCGCGCTTCACGGTGGCGAGCGAGGTTATCCATTTCGGCCTCGCCGCCATCAAGAACGTGGGCGCCTCCGCCATCGAGTCCATGATCAAGGCGCGCGAGCAGGACGGCGCCTTCGCCTCTCTCGTAGACTTCTGCGCGCGCGTCGACCTGCGCCTGGTCAATCGCCGGGTGGTGGAGAGCCTCATCAAAGCGGGCGCGTTCGACTCCTTGCGCCTCACCCGCGCCGGCCTCCTCTCTGGCCTCGACCAGGCCATGGACGCGGGGCAGCGAAGCCAGCGCGATCGCGAGGAAGGTCAGGCATCGCTCTTCGACGGGCTCGCCGGGCCCAAGACGGCGACGCCCGCTGCGCCTCCTCGCGACGGGGGCGCGCAGCTGCCGGAGTGGCCGCGCGAAGAGCTGCTCGCCGCGGAAAAGGAGGTGCTCGGCTTCTATCTCACCGGGCATCCCCTCGACGAGTACCGGGACCTCGCCCAGCGCCTGCGCACAGTCTCCGCGGCGGAGCTGGCGGGCCGGCCCGCGGCTTCCCCGGTCCGCCTCCTCGGCTTGGTCACCGGGCTCACCGAGAACGCGACCAAGAGCGGCAATCGCATGGCCTTCGCCACCCTCGAACTGGTGGATGGCTCAGTGCCCCTCACGGTGTTCCCCGAGCCCTACCGCGCGTGCGCCGTCGCCCTCCGCCATCGTGGGCCCGTGCTCGTGCGCGGGCGCGTCGACGACAGTGACAAGGGACGCGTGGTGCTGGCGGAGGAGGTTAAGCCGCTGGACGACGCGATGATCGCGGCCGCACGGGCCACGGAGAACGGCGGGGCGGACAACGGCGGCAGGAGCAACGGAGGTGGCGCGGCGATGGCCCCCGCCCACACGTGCCGGGTGCGCGTGCGGCCCGGCGCCGGGTCGCCCGACGAGATGCTCGCCTCCGTGCGACGCATCTGCGAGTCGCATCCCGGCTCCACCCCGCTCTTCCTCCATGTGCTGCTCGCAGATCAGGAAGTGGTGGTGCGCGCCAAGGGCCTGTCGGTGGCGGCCGCCCCGGACCTGCTGGCCAAGGTCGAGAGTCTGCTCGGGCCGGGCAGTATACTCCTCGAGTATGCCGGACGAACTTGAGTTCGAACGTCCGCTCGTCGAGATCGAACAACGCCTGAGCGAGCTGCGCGCCTCGCCGAACCCGCCGGCGGCGCGCGACGAGATCGGCAAGCTCGAGGAGCGTCTCCGCCGCCTCCAGCAGAAGATCTACGGGAGCCTCACCCCCTGGCAGCGAGCACAGATCGCCCGCCACCCGAAGCGGCCGCACACCCTCGACTTCATCCGCCTGCTCCTCGATGACTTCGTGGAGCTCCACGGCGACCGCGTCTACGGCGACGACAAGGCCATCGTGGGCGGCCTCGCGCGCTTCGAGGGGGAGCCGGTGGTGGTGATCGGGCATCAGAAGGGACGCGACACCCGCGAGAACATCACCCGCAACTTCGGGATGCCGCACCCCGAAGGTTATCGCAAGGCCCTCCGCCTGATGGAACTCGCGGCGAAGTTCGGCAAACCCATCGTGACCTTCATCGACACGCCCGGCGCCTATCCCGGCCTCGGCGCAGAAGAGCGCGGACAGGGGGAGGCCATCGCGCGGAACCTGCGGGAGATGGCCGGCCTCGGCACGCCCATCGTGTGCGTGGTCACGGGCGAGGGGGGCAGCGGCGGTGCCCTCGCCATCGGCGTGGGCAACCGTGTCCTCATGCTCGAGCACGCCATCTATTCCGTCATCTCGCCTGAGGGGTGCGCGGCCATCCTGTGGGGAGAAGCGTCCAAGGCCCAGGAGGCGGCGGAGCTCATGCGAGTGACCGCGCGCGATCTGCTCAAGCTCGGCGTCATCGACGGCGTGGTGCCCGAGCCGCTCGGTGGGGCGCATCGAAACTGGGAAGAGACGGCCGAGAACCTCCGCGGCGCTCTGCGGAAGGCCCTCGCCGAGCTCCGACCACGGAGCTCCGAGACGTTGGTGACTGATCGATTCGACAAGTTCCGCAAGATCGGCGTATTCGCGGATAGCGTCTGAGCGTGTCCGAAGTTTGACACGCCGTGAGGCCGATGCTACGGTAACTACCTGATCTTTTATGCCAAAACTTCATCTGATCACCTACGGCTGCCAGATGAACGAGTACGACTCGGAGCGTGTCGCGGGTCTGCTCAAGCACGATCGCTACGAGCTCACGGAAGTGGCCGAGGATGCCGATCTGATCCTGCTCAACACCTGCGCGATCCGCGAGAAGGCCGAGGACAAGGTCCTGTCGCGCCTCGGTCAGCTCAAGCACCTCAAGCGCACGCGTCCCGAGCTCATGATCGGCGTCATGGGGTGCATGGCGCAGCTCTGGAAAGGCAGGATTCAGGAGCGCGCGCCGCACGTCGACCTCGTGTTCGGCTCGGCCGCCGTCTCCCGCGTGGGCGAGCTCATCGATCGAGCGCGCGCCACGGGCGCCCCCGTGTTGGAGACGGGCGAGGCGCCGCTCGTCAAGCTCACCGCGCGGCCGGAGCAGCCCGGCCAGCTCAAGGCCTTCGTCACGGTGATGGAAGGCTGCGAGAAGCACTGCACGTTCTGCGTCGTGCCCGTGACCCGCGGCCGCGAGCGGAGCCATCCCCCCGCGGCCATCCTCGCCGAGGTCCGCGAGCTCGCCGCGGCCGGCGTGCGCGAGGTGACGCTCCTCGGTCAGACCGTCAATGCCTATGGGCGCGATCTCATGCCGCCCACCGATCTCGCCGCACTCCTGACAGAAGTCAACGAGGTCGAGGGCATCGAGCGCATCCGCTTCACCACCTCGAATCCCTACAACCTCACCTCGCGTCTCATCCGCGCCATCCGCGACGTGCCCAAGGTGGTCGAGTACTTGCACCTGCCGCTCCAGTCGGGCTCCGATCGCGTGCTGGAGCGGATGAACCGCGGCTACACACGCGCCCGCTACCTCGAGCTCATCGACGAGTTGGTGGAGACGGTACCCGACCTCGCGCTCTCCACCGACCTCATCGTGGGCTTCCCCGGGGAGACCGAGGCAGACTTCGAGGAGACGGTGACGGCGGTGGAGCGCGTGCGCTACGACAATGTCTTCGCCTTCCGCTACTCGCGCCGCCCCGGCACCCCCGCCGCCGCCATGGCCGACCAGGTGCCCGACGAGGTGAAGGCGCAACGCAACAGCCGGATCCTCGAGGTGGCGGAGCGCGTGGGCGCCGAGCGCCGGCACGCCCTGGAGGGCCGGGTGATGCCGGTGCTCGTGGACGGCCGCTCCCGCAAGGATCCCCACGAGGTCACGGGACGCACCCGCTGTAATCGCGTGGTCAACTTCGACGCTCACGGCCGCGAGCTCATGGGCCGGACCGTGCAGGTGCTCGTCACTAGGGCGCTCCCTCACAGCCTGCGCGGCGAGCTGGCCGGCGCGGGGGAGCGCGTGCTCGCCGCCCGCGCGGTCTAGGGAAGGGAACGCCCATGTGGCTCGAGATGAAGGTCAAGGGACTGGCGCTCGACCCCCTCTCGAACATGCCGATCATCATCCTCCGCGACGAGGAGGAGAAGCGCTCGCTGCCTATCTGGGTCGGGCTCTTCGAGGCCAATGCCATCGCGCTGGAGCTCGAGAAGATTCCCACGCCGCGGCCCATGACCCATGACCTCATCAAGAACATCCTCGAGTCTATCGAGGCCCGCGTGATCAAGGTCGAGGTCAACGACCTCCGCGAGAACACCTTCTTCGCGGTGATCCACCTCCAGCTGGGGTCGGCGGAGATCGCGGTGGACTCGCGTCCCTCCGACGCCATCGCGCTCGCCCTGCGCGTGGCTGCCCCCATCTTCGTGGACGAGGAAGTGGTGGCCAAGGCCAAGAACGTCGAGGTGACCAAGGAGCAGGAGCTCTCCGGCAGCAAGGCCGACGACCAGGCCAAGATCAAGGAGTGGCTCGATTCCATCAAGCCCGGGGACTTCGGCAAGATCGAGCGCGGCCGAGATCCCAGCGCCCCGGACGACTAGCGGATGCGCGTTGGCCTCTTCACCAACAACTACCTGCCGTTCCGCGGAGGCGTCACCACCGCGGTAGAGACGCTGCGCCAGGGCCTGGAGACCGAGGGTCATCAGGCCTGGGTCTTTGCCCCGGCCTGGGGCAGCGGGCAGGTGGATCCTCCCTTCGTCTTTCGTTATCCCTCCGCGCCCGCTCCGACCTATCCGGGCTTCGCGGTGCCGCTCCCCTTCTCTCGCCGCCTGCGGCGCGCCGCTTGCGCGCTGGAGCTCGACGTCTTCCATGCCCAGCACCCGTTCCTCCTCGGCGTCACCGCGCGCCGACTCGCCCGTGCCGAGGGGCGGCCCCTCGTGTTCACGTATCACACGCGCTACGAGAAATACGCCCACTACGTGCCGCTTCCCGAGCGGCTGGTGGCCGCGGCCGCGGTGCGGCTCGCCTCCCGTTTTGCGGACTCCGCCGATCTCGTGATCGCGCCCTCCGCACGCATCGCGGAGAGCCTCGGGGAGGCCGGCGTGCGCGTGCCCATCGCGGTGGTGCCCACGGGCGTGCCCCTCGATCTCTTCTGCCCGGGAGACCGCGACGAGGCGCGGCGCACGCTCAACCTTCCCGACGAGGCGCGCCTCTGCCTCTACGTGGGTCGCCTCGATCGCGAGAAGAGCGTGGAGCGCGTGCTGGAGGCCTTCGGCTCCATCGCCGACGCGGTGTCCGGCGCGCGCCTGCTTCTGGTCGGGCAGGGAAGTCACGAGGGGAGCCTCAAGCGCCTGGCCGCCGCCAGTCCGGCCCGCGCCGTCATCGACTTCCCCGGCTCGGTGGCGCGCGAGGCGCTGCCGCCCTACTACCGCGCGGCCGATCTGTTCCTCTTCTCGTCGGAGACGGAAACGCAGGGGCTGGTCCTCGCCGAGGCGCATGCGTGTGGGTTGCCCGCGGTGGCGGTGCGCGCCTCCGGCGTGGACGAGGTCGTGCGCGATGGGGAGACGGGCATCCTCACCAAGCGTGATGCCCAGGACCTGGCCGATGCGGCCATCGGGCTCCTGCTCGATGCTCCCCGCCGTCTCGCCATGGGGCGCACCGCGCGCGAGCTCGCCGAGCGCGACTTCTCGGCGGCGCACCAGGTCGAGGTGATGGCCGGTCTCTATGGCCGCCTCTGTCGCTCCGCGCCGTGAGCCCGACGGCGACGGCGACGTACCTCCGGGTGGCTTTCCAGCCCGAGTGGGCGCCGGCGGCAGGCGACCCGGGCCGGCGCGGTCTCCTCACCCCAGAGCCACGCGTGCGCACGTTGCTACGGGTGCTCGTGTCCTACCCCGAGGTGCGCTTCATCCTTCCCGATCGCGTGGGCCTCGAGGGGAACGCGGATGTCCGGCTCGTCGACACCCTCATGCGCTTCCTCGGTCGGCAGAGCTGGCTCGTCGCGGGCGTGACCATCGGAGGCTAGTCGGCCCGTGATCTGGAATCGCGAGATGGAGACGGCCTCTCGCGAGCAGCTGCGCATCCTCCAGGGTGAGCGCCTCCAGCATGCCTGCGCGTGGGCCACGGAGCGCGTGCCGTTCTATCGAAAGGCCTTCGCCGCGGCCGGGGTCGATCCGACGCGGATCAAGAGCGTCGACGATCTCCGCCGTCTGCCCTTCACGGTCAAGGCGGATCTCCGCGATCACTATCCGTGGGGCCTCTTCGCCGTGCCCCCGCGTGAGCTCGCGCGACTGCACGCCTCCTCGGGAACCAAGGGTAAGCCGACCGTCGTCGGATACACGCGAGGCGATCTCGCGATCTGGCGGGAGGTGATGGCGCGCTCCCTCGCCGCGGCCGGAGCGGAGCCGGGCGATCTCATTCAGATCGCCTACGGCTACGGTCTCTTCACGGGCGGGCTCGGCTTCCACGACGGGGCCGAGCACATGGGCCTCACCGTGGTGCCGGTGTCCTCGGGCAACACCCTGCGGCAGATCCTGCTCCTGCAGGACCTCCGGCCGCAGGGTCTCGCCTGCACGCCGTCCTTCGCCCTGCACATCGGCGAGTCGATGCGCGAGCAGGGGATCGACCCGCGGAGGGCCGGGGTGCGCTACGGGCTCTTCGGAGCCGAGCCGTGGACGGAGGCCATGCGTGGGCAGCTCGAGCACCTGTGGGGTGTCACCGCGGTCGACTTCTATGGTCTCAGCGAAATCATCGGCCCCGGAGTCGCCGTGGAGTGCGCCCACGCGCGTCGTGGGCTCCACATCGCCGAGGACCACTTCCTCCCCGAGGTGATCGACCCCGCCACGGGTGAGCCTGTGCCGGCGGGCGAAGAGGGCGAGCTCGTCCTGACCTGTCTCAGCAAGCAGGCGCTGCCCATGCTGCGCTACCGAACGGGCGACATCACGACGCTCGACCCCGAGCCGTGCCCCTGCGGGCGAACCTCGGTGCGCATGGCGCGCATCAAGGGACGGAATGACGACATGCTGGTGATCAAGGGCGTCAACGTGTACCCCTCGCAGCTCGAGGCGGCGCTCTTGACGGTGCCCGAGCTCGCCCCGCACTATCAACTTATGGTGGAGCGCACCGAGGGCTTCCCGACCATTGCCGTCGAGGTCGAGCCCACCCCCGAGGTGGTGCAGGGGTGGGGCGGCTTCGAGGCGGGCGGCCCCGCGCGGGCCGAGCTGTCCGCGCGGATCGGCGAGCTCCTGCGCGCCCACCTGAGCCTCAACCCGGACATCGTCATCGTGCCGCCCAAGACCGTCCCCCGCAGCGAGGGCAAGGCGGTGCGCGTCGTGGAAAGGAGAGCCACATGAGCCAGCGCGTGACGGAAGCGGAGCTCCTGGCCCGGATCGAGCGCGGCGAGCGTATCGAGTCCGCGGAGGAGATGACCGACGAGTATCGCGAGAACCTGATCCATCTCATGACCATGCAGGCGGATTCCGAGCTGGCGGGAGGCTACGGCTACGTGCCATGGATCATGAAGGCCCCAGGGGTCGACGAGAAGCACGTGGTGGCGCAGATCGTGAAGGACGAGCACCGCCACGCCTCCGTCATGTACGGTCTCCTCGCCGACCTCGGCGTGGACGTGGAGGCACACGTGCGCGCCCACGACGAGGCTTTCGCCATGCGCATCGACGCCAGCGCCGACATCGGCACCGCGCGCATCACGGCGGACAAGCGCGTGAACATCTTCTACTACCCCATCGACACGTGGGCCGATTTCATCTTCTTCAACTTCTGCATGGACCGCGGGGCCGGCCACCAGCTCGAGGACGTGCGCCAATGCTCTTACGGGCCGTGGGCCCGGGCCATCGAGGGTATCTTCAAGGAGGAAAAGTTCCACATCCGCCACGGCGAATTCTGGGTCAAGAAGCTCGCGGAGGATGCCAAGACGCACGACGAGGCCCAGGCCACCCTCGAGAAGTGGTACATCCGCACCATGAACATCTTCGGCCGTCCCGGCTCGGCGCGAAACGTCGTGTACCGGCGCTATCGGCTCAAGCTGCGCGACAACGACGAGGTGCGCCAGGCCTTCGCCGACGAGGTGAAGGAGAAGGCGGAAGCCGTGGGCCTGCATCTTCCCGAGTGGAAGCCCGTGTGGGACCGCCTGCCCGAGGAAGCCCAGATCCCGGGGTAGGGGGCGTGCGTCTCGCTGGGGCCGTCGTGCTCCTCCCCGCGCTCCTGGCCGGCGCCGTGGGCGCGAGCGGCCAAACGGGCCGTCAGGTGAAAGTCGTCCTCGAGTTCGAGCAGCACGGCCAGGAGGTGCGGCAGGGTGCCCAGGGCCGGGGCTCCGTGGTGATCCAGGACGGCAAGGCGCGCGGCCGCGGCGGGGTTGCCGTCGACGACACCACCACCCGCACCACCCGTACGAGCGGTGTCTTCACCGTGGTCCAGGACGGCGGTACCGCGTCCATGCTGGTGGCCAGCGAGGTGCCCTACGCGGTGGCCGCCTGGTTCCGCGACTATGCGACGGGCCGGGGTTACCTCGTGCAGGGCACGGACTGGCAGCGCGTGGGGACCGTGCTCGTGGTCAACCCGACCATTCTTCCCGGCGGCCAAATCCGCGTGCGCCTCGTACCCCAGGTCAGCTACTTCGACGCCGACCGCGCGGGCACCGTGGAGTTCACGGAGGCAGCCACGGAGGTAGTCGTGCCCAACGGACGCCCGATGCGCATCGGCGGCGGCACCCGCGGCATCAACCAGGTCACACGCCAAATCCTGGGGTACCGGCAGGAGCAGTCCTCGAGCGAGTCGAGCTTCATCCTCACCGCGACCATCCTTTGAGCGGGGCCTCCGGCGAGCCCGCGGCTCAGTTCTTGGACCATCACTAAGGTCGGCGACCCCTTCGCCCAGGTCCACCGCGTCCAGCGTAGACCCCGTCGACCGGGAGAGGTGACACTGCGAGCGGCCGCTCGCGGAGTTGGTTCAGGCGTGATTGACATAATCCTTCTTATCAGACATACAGGAACCGAGCGCAGGACTACCGCGAAGGCAGCTACCGTTGGATCGGCCCCAGGATCGCTGAGGCGGCCACGACTTACTTCGGCTTCGGCGGGCTCTGGAGACTCGCCATGCGCGAGCGGAACTCCTCCGCGCGGCGGCTGTCTGGCAGGTCCTTCAGCAGGCGCTGATACGTCTCGACGGCGGCCTCGCGCCTTCCACCCAAGTCCTGCACGCGCGCGATGTCGAGCATGGCCTCCTCATAGAGGAAGTTCTTGGGGCCGACGCTGCTAATGGCAGATCGATAGGCCTTTTCGGCCTCGGCATAGTTCTTCTCAGCCTCCCAGCAGTAGCCCAGGTCAAGCGCGGACAGCGCGGCCAGCGTCGGCGAGGACGCCTTGTCTCGGGCGACTTCGAAGGCGGCACGTGCGGCCGCGTACTGGGCGTTGGCATACCGGAGGCTGCCGAGCAAGTATGCGGCCTGACCGACCGAGGACAGCCTGGGATACTCCGCGATCACGTCCTGGAGAGCCTTCTCGGCCCGCTGGCGGGTCTCCTGGGAGGCGCCAGGAGCCTGCGATTGAACGGCCAGGGCCCGGGCTTGTGTAAGGGCGATGGAGCCCTGGGTCTCGTAGCGCGTCTTCCAGAGGGTCCAGCCGCCCCAGATGAGGCCAGCTAGGACCACCACCGCGCCTCCGTAGACCGCCCACTTCACGGCCTGCCGAGAGTGGATCCATTCGAGCAGCGTCACCGAGGCTCCTCGACGTCGCGCCGCGCGGTTTCCGGCACCCGCGCGGGCTCCGCCCGCTCCAGCCAGATCTCGCCCTTGACCGAGGAACCCTCCGCCGCGGAAAAGCTCCCCGCCTTGAGGGTGCCCGTGAGCACGCCGCTCGGCAGGATGTCGAGATGGGTGCTGGCGGAGAGGTTGCCGCGTACCTTGCCGGCGATCACGATGGCTGCGGCGTTGATGTTGGCGTCGACTTGTGCCGCCTCCGCGACGATCACGCGGCCGGTGACGTCGATCTCGCCCTCGAACCGGCCGTAGATGTGAAAGTCGCCTTCGCCGCTGATCTCGCCCCGCAGCGCCATGTGAGCGCCCACTACTGCGCGGGCCGAATCCGCCGTGGGAGCCGCGGCCGGCATCACTGCGGGGCGCGTCGGCGTGACGTCGTCTGGGGCATTCGAGAGTCCGAGAAACCGCCACACCCCGCCGATGCCGTTGCGCTCACGAGCCACGGCTGCAGTTTACGTCCCCCCACGCCTCGATCTCAAGGCGCTTCTGCCTCGTGAGGCCGCGGATTTCTTCCCGACGGGCGCAGCGAGACGCGTCACCTCGGCATGACGGAAGCACGACGTGAGGTGGTCGTTGACGAGGCCGGTGGCCTGCATGAAGGCGTAGCAGATGGTGGGCCCCACAAAGGTGAAGCCGCGCTGCTTGAGATCGCGGCTGAGCGCCTGCGAGACCGCGGTCTCCGCGGGGACTTGCCGCGGCTGGCGCCAGCGATTCTGGAGCGGGCGATCCTGCACGAAGCGCCACACGTAAGCGGCGAAGCTCCCGTGCTCGCGCTGCACGGCGAGAAAGGCCCGGGCATTGGCGATGGCGCCCTCGATCTTGCCGCGGTGGCGGATGATGCCCGGGTCGCGCAAGAGCCGCCGCACGTCGGCCGCGGTGAAGCGCGCGACCCGTACCGGATCGAAGGCGGCGAAGGCCGCGCGATAGCCGCCGCGCCGGGGGAGGATGGTCGACCAGCTCAGCCCCGCCTGCGCACCTTCCAGCACGAGGAACTCGAAGAGCCGCCGGTCGGAGCGCTGAGGGACGCCCCACTCCCGATCGTGATAGGCGATGTCGGGCGCGCTCCGAGCCCAGGAGCAGCGCGGCCGCGCGGAGGTCAGCGACACTCGGTGTAGCTGGAGGTGCCGATGTGGTACGTGTAGCAGCGCGGCGCGCTGGCGGGCGGCGGACTCGGGACGCGCCCTCTGAGCGTGCCGAGCCGCGTGGCCGGCACCGGGCTGCACTCGGCGTAGGTGTCAGTGCCCACCACGTAGTTCTGGCAGCGTAGGCTCGCCCCGGGCGGCGACGAGGGGCCCGGCGTGCACTCCGTGTGCGTGTCCGCGCCCACCTGGTAGCTCGTGCAGTGCATGGGCGACAGCGTGTCGGCCAAGCCGAGCCGGGCGACGGCCAGCCAGGCGAGGAGGAGCAACGAGGCGGCAGAGCGCATCACGGCGCCGATTCGTCGCGTACGCCGCGGCCGTTGGCGCCCTCCGGACGGCGCGGCCGACCATCGCGCCCGGTGAGCTGCCAGACCATGAGCCCGATCACCAGCGCGAGGAGGATCCACCCGGCGAGGTCACCATTCCAAATGAACCAGCCCACGAGGCTGAGAACGGCGAGGAGCCAGAGGAGGGGGACATAGCGGGACACGAACCTCTTCAACGCCTCACTCCTCTCTCGCCCTACCCCGCCCTCGCCGGTCCATTACTCCTGCCTTCTGAGCGTTTGCTTCTGCTCGTGAGGAGATTCTACCACCATGGCTCGGGAGCACCACACCGGCGCCACTGCCCGCGACGTGAGAATCCCCGCGTCCTGCTTGCACATGAACGGACCTGAAGCCGCGCCTTTACCGCATCGGACCGAGACTCGCCCGCGCAACTTCGTCGGTCGCGCTGTAGAATGCTCCGACCATGGTCCCCGACGACGGCACCATCGCACCTCCCCGCTTCCCGTTCCGTCGCACCCTGACCGATCCGGCGAGACCCTCCAAGTTCTGGCTGGCCCGCTGGTTGGTCGGCGGATCCGCGGACGGTCGTCGGCCCGGCGAGGCCATTCACGAGGAGCATCATCCCTGGCATCGCGTCATCTGGCTCACGGGCGTCGACTACTTCTCGACCCTCGGCTATCAGCCGGGCATCGCCCTCATCGCGGCGGGCATCCTCGCGCCGTTCGCGACCGGCGTGCTCGTGCTCGTCACGCTGCTCGGGGCTCTGCCCATTTACGCCCAGGTCGCCCGCCGCTCCTACGCCGGCCAGGGCTCCATCGCCATGCTCGAGAATCTGCTGCCGGGATGGAACGGCAAGCTGCTCGTGCTCGCCCTCCTGGGGTTCGCGGCAACCGACTTCGTCATCACCATGACCCTGTCCGCGGCTGACGCCGCCAAGCACGCCGTAGAGAATCCCCTCCTCCATCCGTTCATCGGCGACCACCAGATCGGCGTCTCCCTGCTGCTCTTGGCCCTCCTCGCTGTCGTCTTCCTCGCCGGCTTCCGCGAGGCCATCGGGGCCGCCATGCTCGTGGCCGTCCCCTATCTCCTCCTCACCCTCGTGGTGCTGGTCCGCGGGATGATCGAAACCTTCGTCCGGCCCGAGGTCTGGACGAAATGGCATCTCGCCCTGGACAGCCGGGGAAGCCACGGCAGCATCGCCTTGGGCGCCCTCGTGGTCTTCCCCGTGCTGGCCCTCGGCCTGAGCGGCTTCGAAACGGGCGTGAGCGTGATGCCCCTCATCGACGGCGGGCCGGGTGATCGCCGGACCGGCCGGGGTGGCCCGGCTCCCCTCGGGCGCATCGCCAATACCCGGAAGCTCCTCCTGGCCGCGGCCGCGATCATGAGCGTGATGCTCATCGGGTCGAGCGTGGTCACCACGCTGCTGATCTCCCCCGACGCGTACCGGCTCGAGGGGCCGGCGAGCGGGCGCGCCCTGGCCTACCTCGCCCACGAGTTCTTCCCCGCGTCGCTCGCCTCCGTGTACGACATCTCGACCATCCTGATCCTCTGGCTAGCGGGTGCCTCGGCCATGGCGGGCCTCCTCAACCTCCTGCCGCGCTACCTCCCGCGCTTCGGCATGGCGCCCACCTGGGCCGCGCACACACGACCGCTCGTGCTCGTCCTGCTCGTGGTCAACGTCATCGTGACCCTCATCTTCCGCGCGAGCGTAGAGGCGCAGAGCGGAGCGTACGCCACGGGTGTCCTCGTCCTCATCCTGTCCGCGGCCTTTGCCGTCACCCTCGCCCTGTGGCAGGAGCGGCGCTGGCCGCTCTCCGTGTACTTCGCGCTCATGGTCGCGGTGTTTCTCTACACCCTGATCGACAACTGCATCGCGCGGCCGGACGGGGTGATCATCGCCACCATCTTCATCTTCGTCCTCCTCTCCTTGAGCGCGCTCAGCCGATACATGCGCTCTACGGAGCTCCGCGTCCCCTACGGCTATTTCACCGACCGCGCCTCGGCCGAGCTGGGCCCGCTCCTGGTGGGGAAGAAGGTGCACATGGTCCCCGTGAAGACGAGCTCCCTCGCCGAGCGCCAGCGAAAGGCGGAGGACATCCGCCGCTTCTACAACGTGGAGGAGCCGCTGGCCTTCGTGCACGTGAATCTGCTCGACAACCGGAGCGAGTTCGTGGCTCCCCTCGAGGTCGAGGTGCGACGGGAAGGGCGCCACTACGTCGCGGAGATCCACGGGGCCATCGCCATCGCGAACACCCTCGCCTACCTCAGCGAGATGACCGATCCCATCAGCATTTTTCTCGGCCTCAGCCGACGGAACCAGATGCGTCAGGCGTTCCGCTATCTGCTCCTGGGCGAAGGCGAGACCGGCCTCATGGTCTACGCCATCCTCTTGCGCTACTGGGAGTCCACACCCGAGGAGGACGTGCGCCCCCGCATTCACCTCATGTGCGACTGAGGACGGACGTTCGGGGATCGGCGGCTGGTCCCCGCGGCGGCGAGGAGGCTGGACATGCGGCGCGTCAAAGGTTAGAACTGTCGGGGTCGAAGCCTGGTGAGGTCACCGAGAACCGAGAGGAGGCTCTCCATGCACCGTCGGTCGCGCCCGCACGTTACCGTGTTCATCTTCCTCGGACTGGCGCTCCTGCTGACAGGATGTCCGAAGCGTCCGGCGATGACTCAGGTGGCGGCCCCCCCCCCCCCCCCCCCCCCCCCCCCCCCCCCCCCCCCCCCCCCCCCCCCCCCCCCCCCCCCCCCCCCCCC
>Ga0306920_100003679_pt1 | contig 19511 bp, 17 predicted proteins | sample flu12Cox44000170_FD_204666 | JGI IMG/M metagenome (GOLD analysis project Ga0306920, IMG submission 204666) | Lab enrichment of tropical soil microbial communities from Luquillo Experimental Forest, Puerto Rico - flux4day.12C.oxic.44.000.170 (v2)... | ecosystem: Environmental > Terrestrial >... | reverse complement strand
ATGCAGGCGGCCGGGATGGGCGCGACGGCGGCAGCCATCGCCGGGGGCGTGCCGTTGGCGGCGTACGCGGCTGCCGTGGTCGCCTCCACGGCTGTCGGCACGACCCGGCCGGCCCAGTCGACGCTGATCCCGTCGCTGGCTGTCACCACGGACCAGCTGACGGCGGCCAACGTGGTAATCAGCTGGGTGGAAGCCGCCGGGATCGCGGTCGCGGGTTCCCTGACCGGGGTGCTGATCTGGGCCAGCGGTGTGGCGGGCGTCTTCGCGGTGTGCGGAGTCCTCGGCGCCGTCGCCGTGCTCCTGGTGGTCAGCCTCCGGGTCCCCGCGCTATCCGCGCCGCCGGAGCAGGCGCCCCCGTTGACGGCGGGCCTGCGCGCGAGCATGCGCCTGGCGGTCCGGCAGCCGCGGCTGCGGCTGATGCTTGCGCTGCTCACGGCCGAGGCGGCCGTCGTCGGGGCGCTGGACCTGCTGTTCGTCATCCTGGCCGTGACGGTCCTGGGCCGGTCACAGGCGTGGGCGGGCTACCTGAACTCCGTCTACGGGCTGGGTGCGCTCCTGGCCGCCGGCGTCAGCGTGCTGCTCGTCGGCAGGCGCCTGGGCGTGCCGATCCTGGGCGCGGCGCTGCTGCTCGGCGGCGCGCTCGCCGTCCTCGCGGCCGGCCTGGGCCTGCTGGGGACCGTGGCGTTGCTGACGGTCGTGGGCGCGAGCCGCGCCGTGCTGGACGTCGCTACCCGGTCGCTGCTGCAGCGTTCGGTACCGGCCCAGTCGCTGGGACAGGTGTTCGGCCTTCTCGAGGGGCTCACCATGGCCGGGCTCGCGGTCGGCGCGCTGCTGGTGCCGGTGCTCGTCCACCTCGGGGGCAGCTGGCTTGCGCTGCTCGGCGTTGCCGCCGTGCTGCCCCTGGCCGCCACCGCCGGCGGGCGCGCCCTGTTCAGCCTGGACGCCAGCGCGCCGGTGCCGGTCGTGCAGATCGCCCTGCTGCGCTCAATCCCGCTGTTCGCCGAACTGCCCGCTCCGGCGCTGGAGGGCCTCGCGGCCGCCCTCACTCCCGCTGAGGTGCCGGCCGGGACGATACTCATCCGGCAAGGCGACGAGGGGGACGCCTACTACGCGATCGCCGCGGGAGAGTTGGACGTCTCCAAGGACGGGCACTTCGTACGGCGGTGCGGGCGTGGCGAGGGGGTCGGGGAGATCGCCCTCCTGCGGGCCGTCCCCCGCACGGCCACCGTCACCGCCCACACCGACGCCATGGTGTACACGCTCGCCAAGGAGCCGTTCCTGACGGCCGTCCTCGGCCACGCCGCCACCGAGCGTCAAGCCCAAGGGATGGCCGAGGCCATGCTCGCCGCCAACGCCGTACTGGGCGGCGACACCCCGGCTGCGGACACGGTGGGGCCGGGCTAACGCCGCCTGGCGCGGACTACCGCCGCCGGAGCCGGTCGGCGAAGATCTTGGCCAGCTCGGCGCGAACGGTCGGCTGCGTTCGCACCAGCCATTGGAAGTCGTCGCTGGTGAGCTGCAGCACCTGCCAGGTGGTGAAGTAGGGGATGGCCTGCGGGTCAGCCAGCCGGGCGGCCAGCGCGTCCACGGCCGTGTAGCCCGCGCGGCGCATCGCTTCCACCTCCATGGCCAGGGGATGGTCCTCCGTGGCTCCTTCCACCGCGGCCGGTACATGAGGGACGGGGGACGCGCCCCGCGGGCGATTTAGCCGGGGTTGCTGGCCGGGTCCGCCTGGTGCGAAGGGCCCAGCGTGCGGGCCATCCGCGTCCCGGCGATCGCCAGGAGCGAGGCGCTAGGCCGGCTGGCCTGCAGCGTGGACAGGAATTCCTTGCCGTCGATACGCAGCAGCGTGGACTCCTCGCGGGTCTGCACCGTGGCGGTGCGCGGGATGCCGTGGAGGAGCCCGAGTTCGCCGACGTAACCGGGCGCGGTCACGAGCCCCACCTCGCGGGGCGTGGGCCCATCGCCCTTGGCGTAGACGGACAGCTCGCCTCGCTCCAGGATCCATAGCGCGTCGGGCTCGTCGCCCTCACGGATCACGACCCGGCCGGCGGGCAGCACGACTTCCTCGGCGGCCGCCGCAAGCCGCTCGAGCGCGTTGCGGTCCGCACCGGCCAACAGGTCGAGCGCGGACAACAGATCGACCCGGGGGCGCAGCCGTTTGGCCACGGCGGCCGATGTGCGGTCGGCCCGGACCAGGGTGGGCAGGCCGATCAGGCCGATGGCCGGGATCCCGACGCCGACCGCGATCAGCGCGACGTTGACGCCGACGTGCGCGAGCAGGATCCCGGCGCCGAGGCTGGCCAGCATGATGCCGGCCAGCACCACGGTGTCGAAGATGCCGAGCACGCGGCTGAGCACGGCACGGGGCAGGTCGCGCTGCAGGACAGTGATCGCAAGCACATCCACGATGACCATCCCGACGCCGGAGACGACCTGCAGGGCGAAGGCCACCTCGGGCGAGTGCACCGGAATGATCGCCAGAAACGGCAGCGCCTGAATACAGATGCTCCCCATGATGACCGGGGCAAGGCGTGACGCGCCGCTCAGCCGGTTCGCCAGGACGGCGGCGAGCACACCGCCGAGCGCCTGTCCGGCCAGCAGGTAGCTGTAGCCGGTGGGACCGGTGCCAAGCTTGACCGACAGCGGTATGTAAATGACGGTGCTCGCACCGTAGACGGCGGAGTCGAGCGCGCAGAACAGGATGACCGCTACCGCGACCGGCTGGGCCCGCAGTTCCTTGAGCCCGGCCGCGAACTGCTGCAGGGCGTTGCCCTCGGTGGCACCGCCGGTCGAGCGGACGCGCAGCCGGGCAACCAAACCGGCCGCTATGACGAAGCTGGCCCCGTTGATCGCGACGCCGATGACCGGCTCACCGGTCAGTAGCAGCAGGCCGCCGATTCCCGGCCCGAGCACGACCACGAGGTTCTCCAGCGCGGCGAAGATGGAATTCGCCGCGGCAAGGTCCTTCTCGCCGACGATCTCGGGAATGAGCGCGCCCGAGGCGGGGCGGTAGGGCGCCAGCGCCGCGGCCGACAGCGCCAAGAGAACCAGGATCAAGACCACCGGGGCGTCGGTCGCGACCACGACCGCCATCCCCGCCATCAAGACCGCGGCGGTCAGCGACGAGACGATCATGACAGTGGTGCGCTGATAGCGGTCCGCGATAACGCCGCCGTAACTGGCAAGCACCAGCCCGGGCGCCCAGCGGCAGATGCCGGCGGCGGCCAGCCACAGGGTGGAATGGGTGCGGTCGAAGATGTACACCGAGATCACGATGGCGTACGACCAGCTGCCGATCTGGTCGACGAGGAACGAGCTGATGAGGAGCCGCAGGTCACGGTGGCGGAGCGCGTCACGGTAGCGGCTGCGCGCCGCGGCCTTTCCGGTGCTGCCGGTGGCCGCGGGCGGCTCGGCCTCGACCGCGGCCGCGGTTTCGTCCGGCGCGACCATCTAGGCCCGCGCCCGGGACTCTGCGGCCGTCACTGCTGCATCCCGGTACCGGTCATCACTGCCCCCCCCAATCACTACGACGCCATCGTATTGGCCTAGACCGGCTGCGGTGACACGAACGGTTGCCGAAGCGGATCCCAGGCGCCGCCGCTGGTCATCTCGACCAGCGGCGGCGCCATGTCCCCCCCTCGCGCTACGGCTCCATTAGGGAAAACGTATTCGATCCAGGCTGGGATCGCAGATCGCGGTCTCCCCGGTGCCGTAGTGGAGTTTCTGCTATCAGCCTGCCGAATTGAAAGATGGCTGTCTGTCACCCCGCTGACACCCCTGCTGTCACCCTGCCGACACAGATCGAGGTATAAATGCCACCGATGACGACTGACGTGGTAGGCATCTTGCGCCGGACGGACCTGCTCCGTTCGGTGCCGCCGGCGGACCTTGAGGCCGTCGCCGCGGCCTCCCGGGTGCGTACCTTCCGCCGCGGTCAGGTCGTGTTCAGCACCGGTGATCCGGGCGACACCTTGATCGTGGTCATCTCCGGCCGCCTCAAGGTCGTGGTTCGCTCCGCGGACGGCAGCGAGCTGACGCTGACGATCGTCGAGCCCGGCGGGATGCTCGGCGAGCTCAGCGTGGCCGACGGCGGCCCCCGGTCCGCTGATGCCGAGACCCTGGAGGAATGCCGCCTGCTCTTCATCCCGGGCGAAACGATCCGGGACATCTGCGCCCGGGTGCTGCCCGCGGCGCAGGCGCTGACGAGCTCGATCGCGGCTATCCTGCGGCGGCTCACCGAGGCGGCGTCGGACCTGGTCTTCTTGGATCTCCCCCGCCGCGTCGCCAAGGTGCTGCTCAGCCAGCCCAGGGGAGACGACGGGGTGATCCAGCTCAAGTCGAGCCAGGAGGAGCTCGCCCACCAGGTCGGAAGCACCCGGCAGAGCGTCAACGCCGCGTTGCGCGGATTCGAAAGACGCGGGTGGATCGACGTGCATGGCCGGACCGTGACGGTGAAACAGGCGGAGGTGCTCAGCCGGTTCGCCGGCGGTTAGCCCGCCGGCGGACCGGCGGCAGCGGCTATGGGCCGGCCGGACGGAGGCGCCGGCCACGGCCACGATGAGCTGCCTGACTTCGCCCAGGTGGGAGACCATGGCGACGTGGCTGGGAGGGACCTCGATGGTGGTCGCGCCCATCCGGCTGGCGAACGCCCGCTCGGCGCCCGGCGGGATGGCCTGGTCCTGGGTCGCGGCCGGGTACCAGGACGGCAGGGCTTTCCAGGCCGGGACGCCCATGACATCGGTGAAGGTGGAGCCGGCCAGGGGCTGCTGCACCGCGTGCATCACTTTGGCCCGGGACCGGGTCGACGTCGGCGGCGCATGGCACACCACCCCCGCACGAGGCAGGGTTGACAACTCGGTAACAAGCTGTTAGCTTACAGTGTAAGTTCACAGCGTTAGGAAAGCTTCGTGATGACTGATCTGGCACCGGCCACGGCACGACGGACCGGCGCGGGCCGGGCGAGCGGTGGGCTGGATGGCCGGGCCCTGCCCCTACGGGCCTGGCTGCTGCTGGCCGCCGGGACGGCGGGCGGGCTGGCCTTCACCGGCGTCTACCTGGCCGAAGGCGCGACCCGGGCCGGGTACCGGGCGCTGGCGCAGCCGATCAGCGCGCTGAGCCTGGGCCCCGGCGGGTGGGTCCAGCAGCTGAACTTCATCGTCTTCGGCGTGCTGGTGTGCCTGTCCGCCGCGGGCTGGCGCGCCGCCCTGGCTCCCGGCCGGGGCGCGGTGGCGTTCCCGGTGCTGCGCATCGCCGCGGGTGCAGGCCTGGTGATGGACGGGCTGTTTGCCCAGGATCCTTCCGGCGGGTACCCGCCGGGTGCCCGGCCCGGGGCAGTGACCGTGCACGGGCAGCTGCACACCCTGTTCGCGGTGATCACGATCACCGCCCTGGCCAGCGGGTGCTTCGTCCTGGCCGCCCGGTTCGCCGCCGAGCCTGCCTGGCGGCGGTGGGCCGTCCCCGCGGCGGCCGCCGGCGTTGCGACCGTGCTGTTCATCACCGCGTTCGGCGCCGCGGGCGGGCACGGCGGGCTGGGCGGGCTCTGGGAACGCGCCGCCGGGGCAGCCACCTCGGTGCTCACTGTGGCGGTGCTCGCCCGGCTCGCCGCCATCAGCCTTCCCGCCGCCAGGGCACGCCGCGTGCGCCGGGCGGCCGGGGGGTGGTTGTGATGACCCCTGCCCAGGCGGGGGCACGGCGGCGGAATCGGCGCGGCGAGGGTGACCGGCTGCGGGAGGAGATCGTCACCGCGGCCAGCCAGGTGATCGCCGAGACCGGCGACGACAGCGCGCTGACGCTGCGCGGGGTGGCCCGGCGGCTCGGGATTGCCGCCCCGTCCATCTACCGGCACTTCGCCGACGCCGACGAGCTGAAGATGGCGGTGGTGCAGCGCAGCTTCGCCGATTTCGCCCAGGCCCGCGACGCCGCCAGCGGCGATGGTGACGACCCGGCCGCGGCGCTGCTGGCCCGCTGCCGCGCCTACATTGCCTTCGCGCTGGCCAACCCCGGCCCCTACCGGTACCTGTTCAGCCAGCACTCGCCCACCGGCGACCCGGCCCGGCCGCCGGTGAACCTGCCCGCCTTCCAGGCCCTGGCCAACTCGATCAGCAGCTGCCAGCGGGTCGGCCTGGCCGTCGCCGGCGACGACCCGCACTGGCTGGCGGCCCAGGTCTGGGCCGCGCTGCACGGCCTGGTGCTGCTGCGACTCAACGCCCCCGGCTTCCCCTGGCCCGGTCCCCTCGGGCAGATGGCCGACCAGGCCGTGGCCCGCCTCGTCGGCCTCGAAACCCCGGCGGACCGGTCCCCCGCCTGACCGCCCACCGCAACTCGAAGCCCCGGCCTCCGGGCACTTTGCCGAACCGCCCACCGCAAGGAGAACTGCCATGCACCCTGCCCCCGCTACCCGGCACACGCCGCGGGTCACCACCGTGGCCGTGCTGGGCGCCGCTGCCCTCGTCAGCGCCGTGATCCCGGCCGCCGCCGGCCTGGCCTTCCTGATCTCGCTGGCGGCCCGGCGGCCGCTGATCGGCCTGGCCGCCCGCCGCTGGCCCTGGCTCACCGGACGCCCGGCAGCCCAGCTACCACGCCGCACCCTCACCGGCCTGACCGCCGCCTGGGGCATCGGCCTGCTCGCCGCCGCAGCCGTTCAGGGCGCCGGCGCACTCACCGGCGGGCCCGCCCTCACCAGCCCGGCCGGCTTCACCGGCCGCGCCCTGATCGCCCTGTCCGCCGAGGCCATCCTCGCCGCGATCACCATCGCCTGGCTGCGCCGCACTCCCACCCCCGGCCCGCAGGCCCGCAGGCTGGCGAACTAGCTGCCGGGTTGTGGGGTCATCGGGTGGTGCCGGAGGGTTTCCTCGGTGCGCTGGGCGCCGGGGGCGCCGATGCGCCGGTAGATCGTGAGCGCCTGCTCCAGGTGCGCGGCGGCCTGGCCGCGGTTGCCCTCGCGAAGGTAGCTGTTGCCGATCCCTTCCAGCGCCCGTGCTTCCTCCGGGGCGGCGCTGATGTCGCGGGCGATGGCCAGCGCCCGGGTGTGCTGGTCGCGGGCCTGGCCGGGCGCCGAGGTGCGGAGCGAGAGCTCGCCGAGGCGGTTCAGCGCCTCGGCCTGGCCGAGCAGGTTGCCGAGGTCATCGAACAGCGTCAGGGCCTGCTGGTGGCTGGCGGCGGCGGCGGAGTAGTCGCCGGTCTGCTGCTGCACGAGGCCGAGGTCGTTCAGCGCGTGTGCCTGGCCGAGCTGGTGCCCGAGGCCGCGGAAGAGTGCCAGGGCCTGCTGCTGGCTGGCGGTCGCGGCCGGGTAGTCCCCGGTCTCTTCCTGGACGACGCCCAGGGAGTTGAGGGTGTAGGCCTGGCCGTACAGGTCGCCGAGGTCATCGAACAATGCCAGGGCCTGCTGCTGGCTGGCGGCGGCGGCCGGATGATCCCCGATCAGCTGCTGCACCAGGCCTAGGCCGTTGAGGGCCCACGCCTGGCCGCGCCGGGCATCGAGCCCGCGCATCCGTGCCAGGATCTGCTGGTAGCTGGCGGCCGCGGCCGCGTAGTCGCCGGTTAGCACGTGCACGAGGCCGAGTTGCATGAGGGTGTGGCCCTGGCCGGTCTGGTCCCCGGCCTCACGGTAGAGCGTTAGCGCCCGGGCCAAACTGGCGTCCGCGGCCGGGTAGTCCCCGATGTCCCGCTGCAGTGCGCCCAGTGTGCTGAGAGTGTCGGCCTCGCCGAGCCGGTCGCCGGCCTGGCGCGCCGCGACCAGGGCGCTCCGGTGGAGGGCGGCGGACTGATCCCAGTGGCCGCGGGCGTCCAGGAAGCCGCTCAGCGCGGCGGGTATCGCGATGGCATGCCGGGAGCGCCCGCTGGTGACGGCGTAGTCCGCGGCGGCGTGCAGGTTGGCGCGCTCGGCCTCCAGCCAGGTGACCGCCTGCTCGAGGGTGGACAGGTCCGGGGCCTGGGTCGGCGGGTTGCCTGGCGGCGGCTGGCGGAAGGTGCTGGCCCAGGTGTCGAAGTGTCGGCCGGCGGCCAGGGCGGCGTGCAGATAGTAGTCCAGCAACCGCGCGGCCGTGGCGTCCCGGTCTGCCTGGTCGTCCGTGGTGGCGAGGGCGCGGGCGTGTTCGCGGAGCAGGTCGTGCAGCCGGTACCGGCCGGGTGCGGTCTCGGTGACCAGGTGCTGGTCATACAGCTCATCGAGCTGATGGCGGGCTTCGCCCAGGCCGATGCCGCCCAGCGCGGCGGCGGCATAGGCGTCGAAGCTGGGCCCCGGGATGAGGCCAAGCCGGCGGAACAGCCGCTGCAGGTCCTCGGTGAGGTCTTGGTAAGACAAGTCGAACGCGGCAGTGACCGATAGGTTCTCGGCCTGCAGTAGCGCCATCCGGTCGGCAGCGGCGGCCAGGTCGGCGGCCAGCTGGCCGACGGTCCGGGCAGGGTGGTGTTTCAGTTGTCCGGCGATCAGCCCAATCGCCAGCGGCAGGTACCCGCACAGTGCCGTGATCTCACTGATGGCAGGATCGGCCGGGTGGATCCCGGTCCGGCCGGCAAGCCGGGCCAGCAGCGCGGCCGCCTCGCTGGGAGCCAGAATGTCCAGGCTGACCACGGCGCTGTCCTCCAGCGCGGTCAGCCGCCGCCGGCTGGTGACCAGCACCAGGCTGTCCCCGGTGCCGGGCAGCAGCGGCCGGACCTGCTCATGCCCGGCCGCGTCATCCAGCACCAGCAAGATCTTCCGGCCCGCCACGTGAGCACGCCAGCGGGCGGCGCGGGCTTCGAGCCCGGGCGGGATCTGCGCCGCGGACAGCCCCGCGGCCAGCAGCAGGCTGGCCAGCCCATCGGCCGGGTTCACCGGCCGATGCCCGGCGGTGTGCGCGTGCAGCGGCAAGAAGAACTGCCCGTCGGGGAACCTTTCGGCCAGCCGGTGCGCGGCGTGCACCGCGAAGCTGGTCTTGCCGATCCCGGCCATCCCGTCGATCGCGTGAATGCCCACCACCCCGCCGCCCGCGGCCAGGCCGTCCAGGGCCGCCACCAGCCGGTCAAGCTCGGCCCCGCGGCCGGTGAAGGCCGCGATGTCCCGCGGCAGCGCCCGGGTCGCCGCCGCCGCAAACGCCCCCGGCACGCCCTCCTCCCGGGCCGCCAGCACGGCCTCGGCACGCCCCCGCCCGCGGGCCGCCGCCACGAACTTCTCGCGCGCCTGCCCGTCCAACCCCAGCGCGCCGGCCAGCAGCCGCGCGGTGTCCTTGCGGGCGGTGCGGTTGATCCCCCGCTCCAGGTCACTGACCGCTCGCAGACTCAGCTGCGCGGCCTCCGCCAGCTCCTCCTGCGTCAGCCCGGCATCGCCGCGCAGTTGCCGCAGCAGCCCGCCGAAACCCAGCCCAGCCTGCCCTGCCACCGGCCCTCGTCCCTCCGTCCGCCCGCCCCTCACGCGGGCCCTGGCGCGGGCACGGCCTCGCCGCCAAGCCTAATCCCGTGCCCCTTCGGGGCGCCGCCGCGCCTGGTGACGGGCGTCCCGGGCCGGCTGTGAGCTTTTTGTGAGGTCCCGTTGCGATGGTGGGGGCAACCGCTGCGCGGCCCGCGCGGGCGGGGAGGGGATGGCGATGAAGAGATCCGTGTTGCTGTTGGTCCCAGTGCTCCTGATCGCCGCGCTTGCGGTACCGGCCAGCGCCTCGGGAGCCGGGTGGTCGATCACGCCGAGCCCGAACCCGCGGGTACCAACCGGCCAGCTTTTCTGGGTGTCCTGCCCGGCCGCGGACTCATGCATGGCGGTGGGCACCTACGTCAGGCCCTCCGGCGCCGGGGTCAACCTGGCCGAGCAATGGAACGGCCGCTCCTGGCGCGTCCTGCCCACGCCCAACCCCGCGGGGGCCGCGGTCAGCAGCCTGCTCGGCGTGGCGTGCAGCGCGCCGTCGGCCTGCACGGCGGTGGGGTCCAGCGTCACCGCAACCGGTGCCTCCCAGGCTGTGGCGGAGCAGTGGAATGGCATCGGGTGGCGGATCCAGCCCACGCCCGGGCTGTCCCAGGGCGCCGGCCTGAACGGGGTGTCCTGCACCTCGGCGTCGGCGTGCACGGCGGTCGGGCGGTCCGGGGCGGGGCCGCTCGCCGAGCGGTGGAACGGCGCCAATTGGTCGATCCAGGCCACCCCCAACGCGCCCCAGGGTAATGGTTTCCTGAGCGGCGTGGCCTGCACGTCCGCGACGACGTGCATCGCGGCCGGGGCCGCCAACCCCTTCACCCCCGGCGCCACGACCCTCGCCGAGAGTTGGGATGGCAACACGTGGAGTATCCAGCACACCCCCAACCCGCCCAAGGGCGGCGGCGAGCTGAACGGGGTGTCCTGCACGTCGGCGTCGGCGTGCACCGCGGTCGGGAACTCCAACGCCGGGACCCTGGCCGCGCTGTGGAACGGCGCTAGCTGGTCGCTCCAATCCACCCCCGCCCTTTCCGGAAGCCAGGGCGCCTTCCTGAACAGCGTGGCGTGCACGTCACCATCTGACTGCACCGCCGTCGGGGCCTACTCCACCAGCTCCGGAGCCAGCCACACGCTGGCCGAGGACTGGGACGGCTCCTCGTGGCGCACCCAGGCCACGCCCAACCCGGCGGGCACCAGCCTGCTGATCGGCGTGGCGTGCGCCTCCGGCACGGCCTGCACCACGGTCGGGTACTCCAACACCGCCCAGACCCCGGCGGCGGTCGCCGAACGCTGGAACGGCTCCGCGTGGACCGTCCAGGCCGCCGCCAATCCGCCGGGAGTGGCGTCCAGCTTCTTCAACAGCGTGGCCTGCGCCGCACCGTCGGCGTGCACCGCGGTCGGAGCCTCCGCCAACAGCAAGCGGACAGTGATCTCCCTGGCCGAACAGTGGAACGGCCGCACCTGGCGCATCCAGCCCATCCCAAGTCCGGCCGGCGGCGGTGCCCTGGTCGGTGTGTCCTGCACGTCACCGTCGGCGTGCACCGCGGTCGGTGCGGCCAACCCCTTGGTCCCCAGTGCCAAGACCCTGGCCGAACGGTGGGACGGCACCCGGTGGCGCATCCAGGCTACGCCCAACCCCGCTGGGGTGGCTGGCAGTGCCCTGTTCGGGGTGTCCTGCACGTCCGGGTCGTCGTGCGTGGCCGTCGGGACCGCCGTCAACGACTCAGCCATCCCGGTGGGGCTTTTCTCCGAGCGGTGGGACGGCAGGCGCTGGCAGCTGCAGGCCGCCCCGATGCCCGCGGGGTCCCCGGGCAGCTTCTTCGCCGGCGTCTCGTGTACCTCGCCGTCGGCGTGCACCGCGGTCGGGGCCCGGACCGATGGCGCCGGGAACCCGGTCGGCACGCTCGCCGAGCGGTGGGACGGCAGCAACTGGTCGATCCAGCGCACCCCCAACCCGCCACCGGGCGGCGTCCTGGCCGGGGTGTCCTGCACGTCCATGACCGCCTGCACCGCGGCCGGGAACCTGAATGGAACCGCCACCTCCGGGATGACGACCCTGGTCGAGCGGTGGGACGGGTCGACGTGGACCATCCAGCCCACCCCTAACCTTTCAGCCGGCGAGGGCAGCTTCTTCAACGGAGTGGCGTGCGAGGCTGGCGCCTGTACTGCTGCGGGACTGTACATAGGCAATTCCGGCCCGGTCACCCTGGCCGAGCGGTGGAACGGCGCGGGCTGGCACATCCAGGCCACGCCCAACCCGGCCGCCGCGTATGACATCGGCGTTGCCGCCGTTGCCTGCCCGACGGTGTCGGCCTGCATCGACGTCGGCGGGTATGCCAACAGCAGCCAGATGCTGACACTGGCCGAGCAGTGGACCGGCACGGGGCAAGGCGCCTTGCTCGCTAAGAGCAGGGCGATGACGCTGGGTAACTCACCCTCCGCGTGCCTGCGCGCTCCGCTGGCTGGGGCCCAAGATTGGCAGCGGGCCCCGGCGTCACCCTGGCGTTGGCCGCGAGCCGGAACCTTCGTTACGCCAGCTGGCCAGGCCCAGTGGGCCCGGCCCGGCCGGTGCCCGGCCGTATGACTCGGCGACCCTGCGCGACCGGCGGCTGGACTGGTTAGTACAGTCCGTCGCTAGCATGGCCCCATGCGCGGCGAGCCGAGAACCGGGCGCGGGCGCGCCAGCCGTGAGCGGATCGTGGAGCGCGCGGCCGAGCTGTTCGCCGAGCGCGGGGTGGCGGCCACGAGCCTGGATGAGGTGCTGGCCGCCGCCGGGGCGGGCAAGGGCCAGCTGTACCACTATTTCCGCGGCCGCGATGAGCTGGTGGCAGCGGCGATACAGCTGCGCTGCACGCAGGTGCTTGCCGGACTGACCCAGGCACTCGGCACGGTGGCGTCTTTGGCGGAGCTGGAGCAGGCACTGGCAGGGTTCGCCGACGCATATGAGCAGATGGGGCTCCCGGGGTGCCCGATCGGGTCGCTGGCGACCCAGGTGGCCGAGCACAACGAGGACGCGCGGCTGCAGACCGCCGCGGCGTTCGACGCCTGGGAGCAGTTGTTCGCCGGCGCGCTGGAACGGATGCGTGACCGGGGTGAGCTGCGCGCGGACGCCTCACCCGCCGTACTGGCCACGGCGCTGCTGGCCAGCATCGAAGGCGGGATGGTGCTGAGCCAGACGCGCAAGGACCCGGCGTCTTTGCGCATCGCGGTGGAAGCGGGGCTCGGGCAGGTGCGAACCCACCTGAGCTAACACTGTACTAATTGGTCCACTTCCTGTTAGCCTCAGAACTGTACTAATCGGTACAGTTCTGGAGGACCTAACCATGCAGCTCACCGTATTCGGAGCGTCCGGGGGCGTCGGCGCCCATGTCGTGGCCCTCGCCGCGCAACGCGGCCATCAGGTCCGCGCGGTCTACCGCACCGCGCCGCAAGCCCCGCCCCCTCAGCCGGTCGAGGTCCTGCTCGCACCCGACCTCTTCGCCCCCGCCGTCGCCGCCACAGCCATCCGCGGCGCCGACGTGGTGGTCGCCGCCGTCGGCCCGAACTTCGCCACCCGCCACAACGCCCGGACCACGATGACCTCACCGCCCGACCTGCACCAGCGACTGGGCCGCGCGCTCATCACCGCGATGCAAGGGTCCGCCGCTCCTGCCCGGCTGATCACGGTCAGCACCGCCAGCATGGGACCCGCTGATGGCGTCATGGGCGCCGGGCCGAGGCTGCTGTTCCGCTTCCTCCGCACCGTGCTGGTCCCCAACCTCGGCCGCGTCGGCCAAGACCTCCGCGCGATGGAGGAGGAACTCGCCGCCAGCGGGCTCGACTGGTATGCGCTACGGCCCGTCAAGCTGACCGACGGCCCGCTCACCCGGCACGTTCAGGCCAGCGAACGGGTCACGATCAAGTCCATCTCCCGCGCCGACGTTGCCTGGCACATCCTCACCCTCGCGGAAGATCCCGCCTCCCATCCCTGGCGCACCCCCGTCATCACCACCGGCGCTGGCAGGAAGTCCCGCTCGGGCCAAGACGGCAGCCCATCCCGGCAGCAAGCACCCGCTGTCAGGTAGGCATCACCGCCGCTGATCCGTAACGGCCGTTCGGTGCGCTCGGCCGCGGCGGGCGCGGAACCGGCCGGGCTCGCCGGCGGGCGCTGGCCGGCGGCCAGCAGGGTGGCCAGGGAGCGGGCGATCCAGTGCTCGTAGCGGTCGGCGGGCCAGCCTCGCTCGACGGTGAGGATCCTGTGCACCTCGGGGGACATCATGGCGTAGACGATGTCGGCGGCTTCGGTCTTGTCCAGGCCGGGGTCGAGCGCGCCGGTCGCTGCCAGGGCGGCGGCGATCCTGGACTGGCCCGTATGGCGTTGCCGGCGGATCTCGTTGAGCAGGTCGGCCGCGTCGGTGTCGACCTGGGCGGCCGTCGCCAGGACGTGCTGGATGGCCGAGGACCGGTCCATGATGTCGCGGGCGATGCGGGCGAACGCCGTCACCATCTTCGCCGGGTCGGTTTCGTCCCGGGCGGCGCGCTGGGCGGGCCGGTCGCCGAATGCGATCGGCTGATCGTCGCCGCCGAAGGAGGTGTCCAGGACCGCGGCCAGCAGCGCCCGCTTGGAGCCGAACAGCCGGTACAGGGTCGGCAAGGGCACCTCCGCCGCCTCGGCGATCGCCTCGATGGTGGTGGCCGGGTAGCCGTCCTCGGTGAACAGGCGCTTGGCGGCCTCGATCACCCTCAGGCGGGTGGCCCGGACCTGGGCCTGCCGGCGGGAGTTGTCGTAGCGCCTCTTGACAGCCTCGGTCATATTGCTGATAGTACTACTCTTATGGAGAGAGTTAAGCTATCACGAAATTTCAGGACGGGCAGCGATACTGGCGTCACCCCGCGTGGGGATCGGGCCGTGACGGTCCGCGCCCTTGATGCGGGCCGGCCCATGGTCCTTCGCGCGGCGGCCCTGTTCGACGGGGTCAGCCCGACGCTGATGGCGGGGCCGTCGGTGGTGGTCGCCCGCGGCGTGATCGCCGCCGTGCACGGCCCGGCCGGGCCTTTTCCCGCCGGCGCCCGCGTCGTGGACCTGCCCGGGCTGACGTTGCTGCCTGGCCTGGTGGACGCGCACCTGCACCTGTGCTTCGACGCCACCGGCGACCCGGTCGGCCACCTCGCCCAGACCGGCGACGACCTGCTGCGCGAGCGGATGGCCGCGGCGGCCCGGCGGGCGCTGCGCGCGGGCGTGACCACGGTGCGCGATCTCGGCGACCGTGGCTACCTGGCCCTGGACCTGCGCGACCGCGGCCCCGCGGGCGAGGCCGGGCCGTTGCCCGCGATCGTGGCCGCCGGCCCGCCGATCACCACCCCCGGCGGCCACTGCCACTTCCTCGGTGGAGCCGCCAGCGGGGAACGCGGCCTGCGCGCGGCCGTGCGCGAGCGGGCCGAGCGGGGCGTCGACGTGATCAAGGTGATGGCCAGCGGGGGCAACCTGACCCCCGGCTCGCTGGCGCACGAGCCGCAGTTCGCCGCCGGGGCGTTGCGGGCCATCGTGGACGAGGCCCACCGGCACGGGCTGCCCGTCACCGCGCACGCCCACGGCGCGCAGTCCATCGCCGACGCCGTCGCGGCCGGCGTCGACGGGATCGAGCACGCCACGTTCATGACCGCCGAAGGCGTCGACGCCCCCGAGGCGGTGATCCGCGCCATCGCCGCGCAGCGGATCGCCGTCGGCTGGACGGTCGGCATCGACCCGGCCCAGGCCGGCCCCGTCCCGCCGCAGATCGCCAGCCGGCTGCCCGCCCTAGGCGCCGCCCGGCGGCGGCTGCACGAGTGCGGCGCGGTGATCGTGCCCGGCAGCGATGCCGGGGCCACGCCCGCCAAACCGCACGACGCGCTGCGCTACGCCCCCGAAGACCTCGCCGCGGCCGCCCTGACCCCGGCCGAGATCCTGGAAGCCATGACCTCCGGGGCCGCCCGGGCCTGCGGGCTCGGGCACCGCAAGGGGCGCATCGCGGTCGGCTTCGACGCCGACATCCTGGGCATCGGCGGCAACCCGCTGGAGGACCCCGCCGCCATCCGGCAGCTGCACGCGGTCTACCTGGGTGGCCGGCCTGTCCTCCCGGCCCCGGGCAGCCCCGCCACCGGCGGGGAGCGGTGATGCACCGGCTCCTGCCCGCACCAGCGCACGCCCGGCGTCCCGCCCCGCTCGCCGAGCCGCATCTGGTGCCGCTGGCCGGCGAATGGGCCCTGTGGCGCGACATCGCGGTCCGGACCGCGGGATTCCCGGTGTCCGGGCTCGATATCTTCGGCTCCCGGGACGAACCCGCGGGCCTGCGCGCGGTGGCCCGCGACCCGCTGTTCCAGACGGCGGTCACCTGGCAGAACCGGGCCGCGATGCACAACGCGGTCGGCAAGATCGCCGGCGGGGCCGCCGCGCCCGGCAGCCGGCAGCGGCGGCGGGAGGAGACCGTTGCCAGCTACTGGCAGCGGTACTGCGCCAAGAACGACACCATTGGCTTCTTCGGGCCGCTTGCCTGGGGATCCTTCGGCGACGACGGCCCAGCGGCCCGGGCCCGCTGCGGCAAGCTGGTCAGTGAGCGGGCGGTGCACTTCGAGGCATGGGCCATCCAGGCCCTCGCCGAAACCCTGGACGCGGACCTCACCGTCGCCGTCGGGCCGCACTCCGAGAGCGACCTGCGGGCCCAGCTGGAAAGGTCCCGGCAGGACGTGCGCGAGCGCGGGCTGGCGGCGCTGGGCCGGCTGGAGCGATGCCGCTCGGCGGCGGCGCGCGCCACCACCCCCGGCGCCCTCGACCGGGCGCTCGCGGACCTGGACCGTGTGTTCGAGGACCTGACCGGCCGGCCCGCGACCCGGCGGCCCGGCCAGACCTACGCGGCCCGGACCCTGCTCTACCTGGATTGCATGCGCGACCTGGACCTGACCGCCGGCCCGGCGCTGCGGGAGGAGCTCGCGGTGACGCTGCCCCCCCTGCTCGCCGGGGCCCGGTGGTACTGCGGCCGGTTCTACGCCGCCGCCCGGCAGATCATCGCCGAGGCCGCCGCCGCCAGCCGCGCCCGGTCGCTGGACCGCGTGCTTGCCGCGGTCCTGCCCGCCCTGCGGCACCTGCCGGACGCGGCGGCGGCGGCCAACGGCGACCTGCAGCGGCGGTGGTCGGTCCTGCTCGCTGACCCGGACCCGGCGGCCCGGGCGGTGGCGGCGTTCGCGGACTACGCCCCGGCGTGGCCGATCAGCGTCTACCAGTCGGCCGACCTGCAGATCGCCGCGCCCAGCCTGGCCGCCGTCAACGCGGGGGACTACCTGTGTGTCGTCGGCGACTTCCATCCCGGCGCGAACCCGCTGGCCCAGGGCTTGTTCGCCACCCGTCACCCGGACCGGGAACGCTTCCTCGCCGCCTTCGCCTCAGACGCCGGGACGCTGCCGCTGCTGATCCCGCCGCGTGACGTCGGCTGGCAGACAACGCGGAACATGCCGGCCATAACCCGGCCCGCGGACGTGCACGTCGCCGCCACGCCCCGGGACCGCATGCCCGATGGCTACCACACGATCCACGCCGCCGACCTGACCGTCGCCGGGGAGAACGTCGTCGCCGCGGACGGCTCGTGGCAAATCCCGCTGGCGCACCTGCTCCGGCTGCCGATCCTGATCGCCGCCGTGCACGCCTACCACCCGTTCCCGGTCGGCGCGGCGGACGGCCACGGCCCGCGGATCACCGTCGGGCGAACGGTCTGGCGCCGGGAAACCTGGCATATCCTCCCGGCCCAGGGACCCGCGAGCCCCGAGACCGCGGCGGACTGGGCCCGCGGCCGCGGCCTGCCGCGCCGGGTCTTCGTGCTGTTCCCCGGCGAGACCAAGCCGGTCTACGTCGACTTCGACAGCCCCGTCCTCACCCGCATCCTGTGGCGCCAGCTCCGCCGCGGCGCCGCCGACGCCCCCGGCCAGCCGGCCCGGTTCACCGAGATGCTCCCCGCGCCCGGCGACTGCTTCCTGGCCGACGATGACGGCAGGCGCTACACCAGCGAGCTGCGCCTGGTCGCCGTCGACCTGGGACGCCGGGCGGCCGGGAGACCGGAGCGCGGCCGCTGAGCCGGGACCGGCAGGCCGGCCCATACCGCGCCCCTGGCATCGGAGGGCCAGCGTAGTCTCGGGGAGCCGGATGTGTCGCTGGTGGCAGCAGGTGCCGGGAGCTCATGGTGGCAGCAAGCCTCGGAAGCACGTGGTGGCAGTACCTGTTGCTGTTCCTGGCCGTCGCCGCCTCGTGGGCCGGCGTGCCGGTCATCGGCACCGCTGGCCTGGGGGCCGCCGCGGTCGCGGCCAGCCAGGACCGGCTCAACCTGGCCGCGGTGATCGTGGTGGCGGTCATCGCCGGTGAGGCTGGCGGGCTCGGCGGGTATGCCATCGGCCGGCGTTGGGGTCAGTCGCTGCTGGATCGTCCCGGCAGGCACCAGGCGCGCCGGGAGCAAATACTCGAACGCGGCGAGCGGGTGTACGCCCGGTGGGGCTGGCTGGCAGTGTTCTTCACGCCCGCCATCGTCTCGGGCACGGCGCGCATGCCGCCGTACCGGTTCGCATTCTTCAACCTGCTGGACTCGCTGGGGTGGACGGTGTCGGTGGCGGCCAGCGCGTACGGGGTGAGCAGGCTGGTCACCGGGCACCACAGCGCGCATGACGTCGCCGCCTTGGTCATCGGGGTCGGCACCGGGGCGCTGGTCATCATCGTCGCCGTGCGGCGTCACCGAAGGCGCGCGGCCCGCCGCCTCGCGACGATCGCGGATGAGCCGTCCCCTGATGCCTCATGACCACAGCGCATCAGGGCACCGGGCCGAGAGCGCAGCGGCGGGTCAGGGAACGCCCGCCGGGACCCTCTCGGGGCTGCTCGGTGGCGCCGCGGGCTCATCCCAGGGCGCCGGCGATCCCGGTCTGGCCGGAAGCTCATGCAGGTAGTCACGGAGAGAGGCGGGCCGGCGATCGTCGGCGTGCCGGCCGCCATCCGGGGGCGGCGGCCCAGGCTTGGGTTCACCACCGCCACCCCCGCCGCCACCGCCACCTGGCCGACGGCCCGAGCGGCCCGCCGCGAAGAGCCCTCCCCAGGTGCCCAGGCCGGCCCCGAACAGCGGGAAGCAGATGAGTGCGAGCAGGTACCCCGCCGCCGTGTCGGCGACGCTCATCTCGAACTGGGACAGGGCCGGGTTCCACATGCTGGGGTGCGGGAGGTGCCCGCCGGCGAGGGTCCACACGGGAGGGCGCGGTCTGGTAAAGACCCAGAGGAGGGGCTTCACCATGTGCGGCAGCAGGGCGACCGTGCCGGTGTTCAGCAGGCAGAAGAGCAACGCGGCGACGGCGCCGGCGCACAGCCCGGCCGCCAGGCCCTGCCGGGCGCGGACATCGGCCAGCGGCAGCCGCTGGCGTCGGCGGCCGGCCCGCCGGGCCGCCACCAGCCCGGCCGCGATCGCCGTGCCCAGCGCCAGCGGCAGCGCGAGCACTCGTGCAACGCCGTACCCGGCGGCCAGCCATCCGGTGGTGATATGCGGCCATCTGCCCACCGGCGGCAGCGCGTACATCAGGAGACCGGCAGCCACCCCCGCCCCGGCGCCGATGGCCAGCGCGACCGGGCTGAAGGGCGGCCGCCGCGCCGTCACCGCGAGGAGCCCGGCGACATAGGCCGCGATGACCACCAGGAAGATGACCTCGCCCGCCCAGACACCCGCCAGCCAGGCACGCCCGGAACGCGCGGCGTACTCCGATCGCTCCACCTCGGCCTTGACCAGCACCAAGGCAAACACCGCCGCGTAACCGCCGACCCGCACGATCCGTGCGAGCCAGCTGGTGCCTCCCGGGCCGAACACACGGCGGGCGAGCCACGGCAGACCCGCCAGCAGCACCACGGCCGCTATCACGTCGACCCTGTTGATCAAGGTCGCCGGATTGGCCGCCGCGCCGCGCCATCCGGCCCAGGTCATGCCGGCGGCGGCGGCGAGGAACGCCAGCGAAAAACCGATCCTGCGAGGCATCCGGACCTCCCTCGCTCGCGGGGGCCACATGCCAACACCCAGGCTAGCCGCCCTTGTCCAGCCCGAACCCGACGCGGGCCTCGGCGATCGGTAAGACTGGCCTGTGCTTGTTTCCAGCTACATCACCC